>Ga0180215_1001764_pt1 | contig 23050 bp, 22 predicted proteins | sample eDN3rd37CBELigBY_FD_128871 | JGI IMG/M metagenome (GOLD analysis project Ga0180215, IMG submission 128871) | Enriched backyard soil microbial communities from Emeryville, California, USA - eDNA 3rd pass 37_C BE-Lig BY (version 2) (version 2) | ecosystem: Environmental > Terrestrial > Soil >...
ATCGACACTCTTGCTTTGCGCGGTCAACTGCACCTGCTGCGCCTCTCCGCTGTAGCCCATGCGTTGCGGCCACACTTTGTAGGTTGCAGTCGGCAGCTCGGAGATCGTGTACGTCCCATCGGGGCGGGAGAGCCCGGAGTACGTCACTCCTCGCGACTCATCCTTGACCTTCACCACTACCGCTCGCATCGGCTGACCCGCGCCATCCTTGACCCGACCGCTGACGGTCGCGGCACTCGCATGACCCGCTACAAAAGCCGAAACACCAAGCAGCACAATCCGAGACGCCGCACTCAACCTCAATACCGCTTTCATTTGCTCCCCTCGCGACTTCAATCACACGCTCGATACCATGCAGGCTCAGCCGACGGCGACATGAATGACGTCCACCATGACGCCCTAGGCGATCGATTGCACATCGCACTCGCTGAAGCTGTACCGCGCGAGATCGGGTTGCGAACGCGCGTTACGTTGCCTTGGCTCAGCTCAGTAGCCGTGCCGGAGCGTGACAGTTGATGGTCAGGCTCGAAACTAGTCTTTCGTGGGGGACGGACGATACTTTGGTATCGGAACGGCGGCCGCTACGGGAACCCTACCCGCGGAAGAATCTCGGCACAGCCGGTAGGGTCGCTCGGAAGTGTGGCAGTGGTCGGGGTTCAAGTCAGATGCTTGTCGTGGACGCGATACTTTCATTCGGCCGCATGCGCTGCAGACTTGAGTCCCGAGCTGATTCGAGCATCGCCAGGTATGCGGCCTCGAGATGTCGCGTCATTCGCTCTGCGTTGAAAATCGTGGCTGTGTATTTGCTCTTTTCTATGTCCGATCTTACTTGAGATCGAGCATCGATGTCGGTTCCCAATCTCACCGCGACGCTCGCGTAATCCGAGAGATTATCTGAGATCAGCGCACTCAAGCCCAATCCCGATAACATGCTTCCCGCCACTCGAGAGGCGAACGACTGGCCGGTCATGGTGACGACTGGAAGATCCATCCATAGCGCGTCGCTCACGGTGGTATGACCGTTATAGGGAAAAGTGTCCAAGCAAACGTCGGCGAGTCGGTGCCGGGCGAGATGTTCCGGCCCCGCAACTCGCTTTGCGAAAACCAGGCGCTCTGGCGCCACACCGCGCCTGTTCGCTTCGGCGCGAAGATTCATCGCAACCCACGCATTGTCCTCGAGCAACCATAGAACGCTGTTCGGCACCGTCGACATGACCCGCATCCAGACATCGAACACGTCTGGTGTGATCTTGTAGGTATTGCTGAATGAGCAATACACGATCGCATCCTTCGGCAAGCCATGATCTGCTCGTTCTGGAACGCCATCCGAAACGTCAATATGCCTGTCATTGATCCAATAGCAGTCTGGCAAATGGAACAACCGCTCAGAGTAATCGGATTGCGAGCCTGACGGAGCGACAAAGGAGTCGACGAGGATGTAATCCATGAACTCCGCCCCCATCGTTCCAGGATAACCGACGTAGTTCACCTGAATGGGCGCGATCCCTCGGGAGAATAGACCGGCCCTGTGATCTCGCGTGTACCCTTTCATGTCGATCGCGATGTCGAACTCGAAGGATCGAAGTAGATCGACAGCCGCGTCGTCTGACATCTCTCTTATGTGATGCACGCGATCGAACGAACGAAGCACGCGCTTCCTCTTCGCGCTACCATCGTCCTTACCGAAGCACACTCCGTGAATCTCAAATTTGGCTCTGTCGTGAAGCTCGAACAACCCCGCAAACAGAGTCGACATCACATGATTCCCAAAATCCGCTGAGCAGTACGCAACCCGGACTTTCCGGTTGCGGGGGTCCGTGACACCCAACACTCCTCGCTGATGCGGAAACCTGGCTGCCGCATAGCGTCTCGCTGCCCTCAACTGAAGACTCGTTGAATCCGTCAGTGATAGCAAAGTGAACGGCGATCCGTCGAAATAGCCACGTTCACAGGCATCGATGAGCCGCTTCTCGGCGTCGCTCACTCCATTCCACTTGCACATGCGCCGCGTCGTGTGCATGTACAGACCGAGCAACCTCGGGCAGGTTGCTCGAAGACTGAGCCCCTTGCTGCAGGCATCAGCCGCTTCCTGGAGCCGGTTGGCAGCTGCGAGCGCGTTCGCAGCGTTATAGTGCGTGTCGGGGTCCGACGGATTCAGCCCCGAGGCGCGATTGAACGACAGGATCGCGGCATCGATATCGCCCAACTGGCTCAACACCATGCCGAGATTCTCGTGTGCCTTGAAATGCGTCGGATCGAGTTGGATCGCGCGCTGGTATGCGTGCTGGGCGCCGACGAGATCGGCTTGAGAGTACAACACATTGCCCAGATTGTAGTGCGCCATGGCTAGATCCGGTCGCACGAGTAACAGTTGTCGATAGCAAGCGATGGCTTCCGCCGGCTGACCGATCGTGTAAAGCACGTTACCGAGGTTGAAGAGCGCCTCGACACAATACGGCTTGAAGCTCAGTGCACGCCTGTAGCAGTCCACCGCAGCATGCGCCTCGCCATTCCCAGAATGCGCCCGTCCGAGATTCGTGAGGATCTCTGCAGATCTCGGCGCCAGCTCCAATGCTCTTTGCAGCCGAGCAATTGCTGAAGTTGACTCGCCCTGACCAAGCATCACCAGGCCAAGCAAGTGATGAATCCCTGGCTCGCTCGGCGCCAATCGAAGTGCGCTCTCGAGTTGCCGGCGAGCTTCATCCAAGCGACCGCACCCGTAAAGCTGCGCAGCCGCGGCCGTAGCATGCATCCAGTTCACAATGTTGCCCTCGGATAGGCGCATCACCCCAATCGGTCTTTCTTGCTCGAAACCGTCCTGGTGAACTGCCACACGCTGAAGCGCAGATGCGCGCGCGCTGCGCGGCGCCTCAACTGCGACGCGAATTCCTCAATGAAATTCCATGCTCACTTGCTTTGTTTCTAATCGCTGACTCGGTCCGCCGCAACCTTTGAGTAATCGTCGTAAGCGGCGCCCCTTCGGACGCCAGACAACGCAGCTGCCGCACGTCGTCCACACTCCAAACGGACTGAGCCTGTTTTCGATTGAGCAGCTGCGGGGACGGATTGAACGAATATTTATACATCAAAGAACTCATCTCTCTGCCCCGGTGGCGCTTCTTTGGCCAAACAATCATCGCGTCTTCGCTCTCGAGCGCCGAGGCGCGAGCGTCTCAGTGAGGCTTGAGGCTCACGGTCCACCGGAGATCTCGATGCAAAGGGCGCGCCTGCTACGAACGCCGCCCCGCCTGTGCCATAGTCTCCAACGGATCCGGCGCCGTCGGTATTACGCTTTGGCACTGGCGGTGCAATACCTTAGTATCGACCCTGGGGAAGACGAATCATCTTAGGGAGACGGAGTTCTACGCAAGCGGCATGACTGCGAAAGGTGCTTAGGAACTCGAGAAATGCAGACTGATCCACTCATTGGCGCGGCCAAGCGCATCTTGGTCGCCGACGATCACCCACTCTATCGCGAGGCGTTGAAGGATAGCGTGATCCCCGCGGCCTGCCCGGGCGCCGAGCTGGTCGAGGCGGCGTCGGAGAAAGAGGTGTTGAGCGCCATCACATCCGACTCCTGCTTTGATCTGGTTCTTCTTGACCTGAACCTGCCAGGTGCCGTTGGCATGTCCTGCTTGCTCGAGATACGCAAGCTCGCAGCGTTGACGCCGGTGGCGATCGTTTCAGCCAACGAAGAGCCTTCCATCATGGGTGAGGCAATCATCGCGGGCGCTACCGGGTTCATACCCAAATCCGGCTCTCGCCAGCAGCTCATCGATGCAATCCGGACCATCATGGCGGGCGGGACCTACGTCACGAACTCCGCGATCGTAGCGCTGCGTCGTATGCAGACGCCGACGGAGGGCGCGCCGCAGGCATCGACGGCGAACCAGTTGACCTCGCGACAATGGTTCGTGCTCGAACTGTTGGCAAAGGGCCTCTCCAATAAGCAGATTGCGCGAGAACTGGGCATTAGTGAGATCACCACCAAGGCACACGTATCGGCGATTCTGAAGAAGTTCGGACTGTCTAATCGCGTGCAGGCGGCAATCGAAGCGCGCCGGCTGATGGCGCTCCGCCGCTAGCTCCCAGGTAGCGGCGTTTACTCCGGCAATCGCTCCAGCATCGCCCGAAGTTTCGGCAGATTGAGTGGCTTGTCGATCACGGCCAGGCCCTTCCTCCGCAGCCTTTCGCGAAGGGCTGGGTCAGGATCGCTCGTCATGATGACGGCGGGAATGGGCCGGTCGAACTCGCCTTGCACTTCCTTTACGGCATCGTCCCCCTTCAGCTCATTTCGCAAATGATAATCAGAGAGCACCAGGTCCGGCGTCACGTCGGCTGCGATCAACTTCACCACCGCTTCAGTGGCCGTTGTGCCGGTCGTGGGCCGATAACCCCACTTTTCAAGCAGCGCCGCCAATCCCGTCAACACGTCTTGCTTGTCATCGATGATCACTATGTTGAGAGGTCGCGACCGGGGGAAGACCGTCGCAGGAAGTTTCCAGCTCGTGGGCCCGACTTCAGTCTCTTGGGGCACGGAGCCATAGGGCACAACCACCGCGAACATACTGCCCTTGCCCGGGATTGAACGCACCGAGCGCCGAAGTGCAAGCACGTGAACGATTCTGTTCACGATCGAGAGGCCCAGGCCTATGCCTTCATTGTGGCTCGGGCCACAGTCACGAATCTGGTAGTAGGCCTCGAAGATTGCGTCCAGATGCTCTTTCTCGATTCCGACCCCGGTATCGAGCACGCAAATCATCAGCCCCTCGGGACGGCGGCGGCATCCGACCAGAATCCTGCCGGCGGGTGTGTACTTGATCGCATTCGCGAGAAAGTTACGCAAGATGGTCTCCAGCAGGTGCAGATCCGTGCATACCCATGCACGAGACGGCATGACCTTCAAGCCGAGGCGGCACGCGTTGGCAACACTTTCGAATTCGGGCCCGATCCTGTCGAGCAGCGTTTGTATCGGGAAATCCGTCGATTGTGGAGTAATGCCGCCCGAATCGAGTCTCGCGACATCCAACAAGGTGCCTAACAGGTTGTTGAGTGAAGCCAGAGCCACTCTTGAGCGCGACAGGAACTCTCGGTCGGTCTGCGCGAGGCTGGCCTCGTCCATCGACTCCAGGAAGAGCATCGCCGAGTTGAGTGGCTGGCGCAGATCGTGACTGGCGGCAGCAAGAAATCGGGTCTTACTTTGATTGGCCAGGTCCGCCTGCAGCTTCGCTTCCTTCAGCGCCAGTTCGATTGCGCGTCTCGACTCCAGCTCGCGTTTTAGCCTTTGGTTGAGCGATTCGTACTGAGCCGTGCGTAATCGGACTGTTTCTTCGAGTTTAGCCGCGGCCTGAAACCAAGAAAATGCAGTGCCTTGACTGTCCAGAGACCGCTCGACACGTGCCATCAGGGCTTGCACGGTCTTTTTAAGAGCCGCATTGTCCTCTCGAAGCCGCGCTATGCAAGCTGCGTCAGCGCGCCGTTGGCCATCGGCGGTCTTTACTCGTCCTTTGCGGCGGGCAGGTACAGACATGTAAACGAGTTGTTTGCGTGGATCGTATTGTACTGTTCACCCAGCGTCGCAAATCCGACCACCGAGTTATCCGAAAGCAAATCTGAGACTGCGGCGGTGAGTCCCTTTTGCTCCATGTACGCGAAGCGAGCCGCGCACTCGAAGCCAATAATCAACTCAGGAGCTCCTATCTCTGTCGTCAATGACGCGAACATGTCGCGCAATCTCTCTGTGATGTCTCCGGACTTCGCCACGGTCAGCACCATCCCAGGCTCCATCGCACAAGCGAATTCCAGTGAGCCGTCATCGTGAACGCGCTGGATTCCACGAGCAAAATACTGCCCGCCAATCCTTATCATGAGAGGGAATGGCGAGAAATCCCCAACCGAATAGGTGCCACCATTGAGCCCGCACGCTTCAGCATATGCATGGAGCGCCGATCGCCCGTCGATTTCACGGACGATGCGCCGTGCAGGATCCGCATCGGTGATGACCACTTTGCGGCGACCAGGAATGTAATGATTGTGACTGAGTGCTCGAACTGGACTGTCGGTCGCGATCAAGCAGAAGATCGCAGCATTACGTAAGGCCCGGCCTTCATAGAGAATACGTGGCGATCGGGGCTCATGCCCCTTGGGATTGAAATACACATCGCCTGATGATCCCCCCGCAATCGGTACATCGGCTAATTCGATACCCAAAGATGCTATCAGGCGCTCCTCGCAGCGCGCTTCCGCATCGACGAGCAACATACCAAAGATATACGGTAGCGTGGTACCTGAAAGCTCCAGCCGGCGGCGCACCGATCGCACGACCTCCCGGGCATCGGGTGGACCAAACCCGGCGAGGTCCTCGATGAGTCGGTGTCCAACCACGAACCGAGAGCTCGGAAGTACGAAACCCGCGATACCGTCCACAAGCACACCCTGGGGCCCGATGACCCGGCCCGCCTGCGCTCCGATGACGTGTCGTCGGCCGGCCCGGTGCAACGCCGCCCCCACGCGGTTGAGACTGTACCTGGGCGAGCAGAACAGCACCATGAAGCTACCGTCATCGGGCGCCTGGCGCAGGATGTCCTCGACGGCAGCATCTTCCGAGATTGCCACCGTGCTGAAGCGAATGATGCCGGAATTCGTTGACACGAGATCAAGTTTCCTTTGCGAAGTAGGTATCTTTTCCATGCACTCGCAGTCAGGCCCTGCCCGACTGCCCAGCCAAGCTTGTCCCTGAATTGTGTTCTTGGGAGGGCCTTGCCGACCAGTGTGCTGAGAACCTGCTCGCTGCCTTTACCGTATCGACGCGGCGTTCGAGTGGCGGCCGGAGAGGATTCCTATCGCGAGGGCTGATGGGCACCGCAGATTCTGGATTTGGATTAGTCGACCCGCTTGGCCTGGTGCCCTCGACACACGACTGTAAACAACTATCGGCGCGGCTGCTGTCATCAACTGGATAACCTCATCGCGCCTAGTGCATATCCGGTCGAAATATCATGGCTTCTGCTCGCCCTACAATCATGCTTTCGTTGCGGGTCCAACACTTTGGTATGTACATCCTCCGTCGGGATGCTTCGGCTCGGAGGATGTGTTACCTGTAGCCTGCCGCCCGCTGGGCGGACAGAACCTCGAATCACAACACATCCCTCTCGGAGTTCCTATGAAAGCTGGTATCAAGCTCATCGCAGTTGCATGCCTGTTCGCATCCACCGGCGCTTTGGCCGGCCATTGCCCCGTAGACATGCAGCAGATCGACGCAGCCCTGCAGAACAACCCGAAGCTCACGGCCGAACAGCTGCAGCAGGTCAAGCAACTTCGCGCTGAGGGAGAAACATTGCACAAAGGCGGAAAACATCAGGAATCCGTGGCGGCATTGGGCAAAGCCAAGGAGATTCTCGGGCTCTGAATCGAGCGGGAGAGCTGCCCGACGGCTCTGCCGGAGTTCGGGCAGCCCCCCGTCCCAGCCGGCCTAGTGGGATCGCCCCTCGCGTGAACTTCGGTCCGTGGAACTGGGCGATCTCGCAACCGACCACAGAAAATCCGTTCGCAGGCGGCCGGGAGCGAATGCGGGATCATTCATCGGATCGGGTCTGCCCGGCCTGATCGGCAGAAAGTCGATGGGGGGATAGCTGGCCCGGCGATGGCAGGAGACGCAATCGCTCACCATTCCGCCCCCTTGCCCGCCATCAGGAAAACGGGCCTCCAGCCACGGATTGAATGTGGCTGCAGGCTGGGAACCCGCCTCCGGAAGCGGTCCGCCATCGGCGACGAAGTCCAGTAAATAGTGCTGCCAGGGTTCGTCGATGTCTTCAGGCCGATGGAGCGCAAACGGGCCTTTCCTTGGCTCGTCATGCCACCAGAACGTCATCCAGGTCCAGCCTTCATGGCACGGTTCCTTCGTCGCAACGTGCAGAGCGACCAATGCCAGATAATCTCCGGCTTCGATGGCGCGACCCAGAGCGATCACGCTCGCTTTTCTCAGACGAAACGCAGCTCCAATCTGTGCCGCAAGACGCTCGTCGACTCGCATATGTTGGAATGACGCCAAAGGAACTCGCCGTGAGTTGGGAAACTCGCGGCCTGCGAACCTGACCGCCACCGGCTCACTGCCGTCGCGGCCGACAGGATCGATCAGGACGGTGCGATTCCAGGTGACGTAGCCATTGCCCATGCGACGGGGTGGATTGTTCTCGGGATCCCAGACCGGAACCGGCGTCGCTTTCGTGGCACTGACCGGCCACCAAGCAGTCAGCACCACCGATGCTCCTTCGGGGAATGGCGGTATCGCCCGCCCCCCCTCGATCAACGGATCGACCTGACCGAGCCGAAGCAGTTGCTCCATCGTCCGGCGCAGATGAAGCATGTTATTCCGGATATGCTCATATGCCTTCTGGTTGTAGTAGTTGAACGTGATGAGCGGCGCGTCCCCGGACTGGGGCGTGCCATCGGCCGATATCGACTGATGCGGTGTAAGCATCCCCGGCGCCTCAACCGCAGACCGGCCGAATACGGCATCGCTCGTATGCCAGGAAGCGAATGGATTCGAGGAGGCCTCTGGAGGAAATTCTCCAACAACCCTGCGGAACGCACTCCAAACCCTGCTGCGCCCTCCGGCACTCGCGATTGAGCTCGTCTGGATCTCCTGCTCAGCGCTTGCGGCGCAGTCCATCGAAGGCGCGGCCAAGCCTGGAGTCGGAAATGTCAGGGAAACAAGTGCTAGAGCAAGGGCTGAAGACACCCGCTTCCAGAACATGTGAGCCGGCAGCTCTACGGCCAGGAACGCCTGATCAGCTGGGCATCTGTGGACGCAACAAGCAATCCACCTGCACCGACTGCCGAGAAGCATTCTTCGGTCCCCGGCGCTTCGTTACTCGGACGGCAGCGAACCCTTCCTTCCAGCATTCCACAGCAACATTACCGGAAGTAGCCGCGACGGGTAGTACGCCTCTGAATCGACCATCGTGGTCGGTCACGAAGAAATGAGTGGACTCAGGGCCCTCGAGCCTGATCGTCACGTCTTCGACTCGCTTGCCGCTCACATCCTTTGCAAAGCCGAAATATCGAATGCCGTGCCACTCATCCTCGCTCACGTTGAAATCGATATCGTACTGAGCACCGGCGGAGGAGCAAACAGCGCCGAGCGCGATCGCGAGGAACAATGATCCCGATCGCCGCATGCGAGAAAGATTTTTCAGTGCATTCATGCGCCCTCCGGGTCAGACGAAACCTGAGTCAGATGAAAAAATTCCGCATCAAGAATATGCAGCCCAGTGTGGCTGCAAGCGGAACCAACCACAGCACAGTATGCAGAGCCAGCAACCGCTTTCCTAGTACGGGAATCGCGGCGCCAATAGAGGCGAACACCGCCGCACTTGCCATCAGTCCGTACCACGCCATCGACGGCCCCTCCTTCGCCGCATCGTGGGCCGCGCCCCAGCTGAACTCGGATTCCATAGGGTAATAGCGGAACAATGGCGCATCGAAAGCCAGCACCGCGACGTAAGCAATGCAGTAGAGAATTGCAAACGTCACAGGGGAAATGCGAATCAAGTGCCGACGCCTCGAATGTTATTCAATACGTGGCCGACAATAAAGTCGAGCCACACGATTCCGGCCAACAGTGACGTGACGACAATACGCGCCCGTCCATGCGTTGAAAAATTTTCCGCGCGCCACAATACCGCGTATAGGGGCAATATGCCCAGTCCCACGCCGCCGAGATGCTCCTTGATCTCGAACATGCCGATCGCCCAGAGCAACCCCATCTCTTCGAACGGAATTCGCACGTCCAATCGATACGTGGGGTAGATGATCGCACCCAGCGCAAGGCTGAGCACATAGAGCACGACGACCGCTCTTGTAAAGCCCGGCTGACCGACGCTCATATATCGGTCGAGGAACGTTGACTTGCCCACGGCGGCACGCCTCATCAAAGCGATGGTCTGGTGTGTGAGAGCGCCCAGCAATGCGACAGCCATCAACCCATGCAGTATCAATAAGAATACGGTCATTGTCCTTGCAGGTCTGGCGAGTCGCAGCGGACGATACTGAGTTCGCACGATCAACCGTCCGAACGACAGCGCCCACAAAGTGGATGCTGGCCAAGACTAGTCGCTGGTGCGTCAGGTGTACATAAGCCAAGTGGATGGGTCGACCAATACCTTTGGATTGTAAGGGTTTCCCCGAACAGGCGAATCGAGCGCAGGTCCCCCTCCAGCCAGTCACTCCAGCCGCTTCCCATCTCCGCGACCGGATTCCATTCGCACAATGCCTGATTCGATTTGGGAACTCCGGGTCGAAGCATCGTGCGTGCTCTGCGAAACCGTGGCTGGAAGTCGTCTCGTAGCAATGCAGCTCATGATTCTGGACGCCCCACATCCAACATGAAGCACCAATGACATTTTGTGTCTCCCGCCATTAGATTTCCTCGCGAATCGATACCTAGGTATCGATTCGCGATGATGCTTCGGAACAATTTCTCCTCCCCCGCCTGGGCTGTCAATCTCGAACGCCTGGACGAATACATTCAACAGCGCTCCAGACCCTTTCGCGGGCCTGAAGGAAAGCTGTTGCTGGCTGTCGGCTTCAACTCAGTTCGTCGATCGTATGTCGAGTGCACGTGGACTCGACCTCGAGTTCCTTGCCGACATAAATAAGATGCAATGCGCACCAGTCTGGCGCCCTTGCAAAGCATTGCGGAGCAGAGCTACACGATGTCAGCCACAGGTGCGAGCAACGGCACGCAGCGATGTCCCTGCATACTGATGATTGCCAGCGTATTGCTGCTCGATGCACCATTCGCCGAGGCACAGCGGGCAGATGACAACGCCATAACGTCAGCTTCCGATGCGTTCGGCACCACCGTTGGCAATGAAACTATCGGTCTGTACAGCACCGAGCAGGCACGCGGCTTCAATCCGTCGGTGGCCGGCAATGTTCGGATGGAAGGACTGTACTTCGATCGACAGGGCGGCTCGAACAGCCGCCTGGTTCGTGGCAGCACGATACGTGTTGGCATCGGTGCTCAATCCTATCCGTTCGCCGCGCCCACGGGTATTGCCGACTATCGACTGAGACTCCCTGGAGACGATCCAGGGATGAGCGTCGTCGGGAAATACGGAACCTACGGCAGCCACAACGCTGAGATCGACGCGCAGTTGCCACTCATCTCGAATCGATTCAGCCTCGGCTTGGGTTGGGAGGGCGGCTACACAGAACGTCGAATCAGTGCTGGCAACTTCTCCACGGAAATCGGGGCTGTGATCGGGCGCTGGAAAGTTGCAGATGCGGCGGAACTCATCACGTTCTATGGTCGGGATGAGGTCGAGGACCAGGAGACGACCCCCCGCGTCTATGCGGGCGGCGCAGTGCTTCCGCATAGAATCGTCGATCGCGACGTCTTCTGGGGCCAGGATTGGGCCGAGTTCGTCCCACGGACGACCAACTATGGCACCATCGCACGCACCGCGCTGGGATCGTGGAAGTTGCAGCTCGGCGCCTTCCGGTCAAAGAACGAACAGTTCGAAAACACAGTTGCTTTCCTCCGCAATGTCGGCGCGGACGGAATAGGCGATCGCAGCTTTGTCAGCATTCCGCCGGTGCGCTCCGCCTCGACTTCCGGCGAGCTGCGCCTGACCAGAACGTTTACCGAAGGTCCCAGACATCACACGATCAATGTGGCTGCTTTCGGCCGGGATGTCGAGCGTGTATTTGGCGGGTCGGACGCCGTGTCTGCGGGTCGGCTGCTCATCGGCACGGTCGATCCAGTTTCACAGCCCGCGTTCCGGCATGGCGCGCAAGGAGTCGACGATATAAATCATCTCAATATGGGCGTTTCGTACGCGGCGCGCTGGAACGACGTGGGCGAAGTCAGTGCCAGCTTGTTGAAAGCGAACTATCGACGAGTATTGACGAACCCCGACCAACCAGCCGCGCGGACCAGCGCCGAGCCTTGGCTCTACTCCGCGACCATTAGCGGGTACACCTCGCCCAAGCTTGCGATCTACGGCAGCTATGCGCGCGGCTTGGAAGACGGCGGAGTGGCACCGGTCAACGCGCGCAATCCCGGCGAGAGCGCTCCATCCGCTATCACGGAGCAGGTGGATCTCGGTGTTAGATATGCCTTCACGTCGAACCTGAAACTGATTGCCGGCGTCTTCCGTGTCACGAAGCCATTGTTCGATCTGGACACTGCAGATATCTTCCGCGAGGTCGGGGATATCAGCCACGAGGGAGTCGAGTTATCTGTAGCTGGTGCTGTCTCAGATTCGGTGACTGTGGTGGGCGGAGTAGTCCTACTGCAGGCTCGCCTGACCGGGCAACTGGTACAGGCGGGCCTGGTCGGCCGGATTCCGCCTGGCGCCGACCCTCGCGGCGCCAAGTTGAACGTTCAATATGCCCCGAAGGGATGGCATGGCCTCTCCTTGGACGCTCAAATATCTCACAATGGCCAAAGATACCTCGATAGCGCCAACGTCGCCAAAGTCGAGCCTATAACCACTGCCGATGTCGGTGCTCGATACAGGTTCGCTATTGCCGATAAGCCGGCATCGCTACGCCTGCAGGTGCTAAATGCCACAGATGAGAACAGATGGACGATGGGCGTGGCGCGCGCCATCACACCTGTCGAACAGCGCAGATTTTCACTTGAGTTCGCAATAGACCTGTGAGGCCCAGAGTTATCATCCTATTGTGAGCAGGCTGATTCCGCCCGCAGCCATTCAGTCGGAGAGAAGACAATCGATCAAGCAGGGACCAGCTACTCAGGAATCATGCGCCAGAGCGAACCGCCATCATTGTGTTCCAAGGCGATGTAAACAACTCCGTCTTTGCCCATTCCGACATCCCGGATACGTCCGAAATTCGTTAGCAGCTTCTCCTGATCAATGAGCCTGTTTCCTTCTATGCGCAGCCGATACAGCGTGCCGGCTTTGAGACTGCCGATGAGCAAATCCTGTTCCCAGGCCGGAAAGAGCGAACCATCGTGAAAGCTGAAGTTTGATATTGCAGGTGCCGGCGTGAAATCGACAACGGGAAGGATTGTTTCTTCCAGGGGGAAGTCCAGCCCAAGGTCTTTTCCGATGGAGACTTCCTCGCCGTTGTAATCGAGCCCGTTGGTGTAGAGAGGCCATCCGTAATTCTGGCCTTTCAGTATTTGGTTCACTTCGTCGCCGCCGCGGGGACCCATTTCGGTGTTCCAGATTTCGCCCGTTGCGGGGTTCGCATCCAGACCCTGACTGGTGCGGTGTCCATAGCTCCAAACGGTATGGATTGTGGACGAGGCAGCTCGTTTTTCTGCGGCAACCCAGAACGGATTGTCTGCCGGCACGGAGCCGTCGTCGCGGACGCGATGGATCTTTCCGAATGGCGTGTCCAATTGATGCAGCTTGCTATAGAAGTTCTTGCCGCCGATGGAGATGAACAGGTGTCCGCGCTTGTCGAACGCCAATCGTCCCCCAGCGACGGCGTCCGGCACAGGGGTGTAGTGATCTTTGTGAACTGACCAGATGAGCTCCTGATCCACCCATGCTCCGTCCCTGATACGACCTCGAACCACGCGGACCATCGAAGCGGGTATGGGCCAGCCACATGACAACTGGCAGCGATCAGTATGGGAAAGATAAATCCAGCCATTTTTCTCGAACTCCGGATGCAATGCGATGTCGAGAACACTGCCCCAATTGAGCCACGAGCCTCCTATGCTGGCAAAAGGCTCCCACACTTCTGGCGTATCACGAATCAGCGCACCTTGCTTCCCATCGGCCCCTATCAACGACAGACCCCGCGCCTTTTCGGCGACGAGAATCTCGCCACTCGGCATCGCCGCCAGCGAGTAAGGGCGACTCTCCAGAGTGGCTACACGCTCGAGTCGAAAAACATGGTGCTTCGAATGGATGAGCCGGTTGCCTTGAGGCTCCTTGCCATAGGAGTCGCCTGTGGTCGGAAACTTTTGGCGACGTTCGCTGATGAGAAGAGCCAGGCCCTTGATCCGTTCGGGCGACAGCTCCCTCTTCCATCCCGCCATCGCAGTCTCAGGAATGCCATTGGCAACTACAGCCATCAACTCTGCGACCGTGTCGCCATGTTCGAGCGGACGATCGATGAGAGCCGGCCCGAGTCTGCTTCCCTCCAGCGTGCGCCCGTGGCAGCTTGCGCAGTGCGTATTCCAAGCGACCAGCGATGGTTCCCTGCTGGCGCGAGTGGCAAAGCGCCAATAGCCGAAACCAGCCGCGAGAACAACCAAAATGAGCCAGAAAGCAATCTTGATCCAGAGCTTGCGGCGCTTCACCGGGCTCCCTTCACAGTCACGCGTCATGTCGCAGTTTTCGTTCGGACGGCCAGGGGATCATACCTCGTAAGTCAAACGACCATGATGTGAGCCGGCAGCAAGTTTTTTTGCTCGCTTCCGGGGTGAAGTGCGGAATTCAGTCTGCCCCATACGGCGCGCTGATACATGACAACCTCCACATCTTAGGCGAAATCGCGGTGAATGGTCGGCTTCGGTTCGCAGCGCGGATGCCGCTCAAAGCCCCAACGGTTTGAGCTCCCGAACGAGTTCGATGAACAGCCGCAAGGCTGCGGGCATCTGGCGGCGGCTCGAATAATAAATATGAAAGCCAGGCCCCAAGGGCGCCCAATCATCCAGCACGGTGCGTAGCGTACCGTCCTCGAGCCCGTGGCGTGCCATGGGATCGGCGACGTAGAACAAACCCGCCCTTTGCGCCACCGCCGCCAGGCCGATCTCACCCTGATCAACGATCAGCGCGCCAGGAACATTCACTTCGAGACGTTCCGAGCCGCGCTCGAATTCCCATTGATAAACACTGTCGTCGCCGATGCGAATCCGAATGCAACGGGACAAACGCAACACCAAGCCTGCTCAGGTTCGAGACGGCCGCTGGCTCGTGGGTTTAGGCGTCGCAGCCGCCTTTCGCAATAGTCCAGTGCAACCCTCGGGCGCCCGCGTGCGACTCGACAAAGATGGCATCGTTACGGTCGAAACGGACATGACCGATATCGGCACTGGTAGCTACACGATCATCGCTCAGACCGCCGCGGAAATGTTGGGTGTGCCACTGGATAGCGTGCGTGCAAAGCTCGGCGACTCCAGCTTTCCAGTCTCAGCAGGATCCGGGGGGCAATGGGGTCGCAACAGCTCGACCTCGGGTGTGTACGCCGCCTCCTTGAAGTTGCGCGAGCAGATTGCGCGGAAGCATGGTTTCGATCCAGCGCGGACAGAATTTGTCAACGGAGTCGTTCGATCCGGCGGCGCGACCCGACCACTAGCCGAGGCCACCAGGGATGGCGGACTGGACGCCGAGGACCATATCGAGTTTGGAGATCTGGACAAGCGCTCTCAGCTATCGACTTTCGGCGGACATTTCGTCGAGGTCGGTGTGGATATGTTCACGGCCGAGATCCGGGTTCGACGCATGCTCGCGGTGTGCGCGGCGGGCAGAATCCTAAATCCAAAGACCGCTCGCAGCCAGGTGATTGGAGCCATGACCATGGGTGTCGGCGCGGCCCTGATGGAAGAGCTTGCGGTCGACACGCGCGCAGGGTTCTTCGTCAATCACGACCTCGCCGGCTACGAAGTGCCCGTACACTCCGACATTCCGCATCAAGAAGTCATCTTTCTCGACGAGACCGATCCACACTCCTCGCCGATGAAAGCGAAGGGGGTGGGTGAACTTGGCATCTGCGGAGTCGCCGCCGCCGTGGCGAATGCCATCTACAACGCAACCGGCGTGCGCGTACGTGACTACCCCATTACCTTGGACAAGTTGCTGGATCGCATGCCGACGTTCACGTGAGTCATGCAAGTGAGACCCCGGTCAGCTCATGTAGCTTCGACATGAGCTGATCCTGAAAGCTGGGATCCAGCGCTTGCGCTGCAGGGCTCTGCTGCTTGCGATGATGCCAATAGCCTCCAGTCACTTTCGCCGCGGCGTCGTCGCTGACCGCAAGCCAGGTCTGGGTCAGATGTCCCATCTCCAGATCGTCTGGGGCTCCGGCGCCGCCCATCTTCGTCGGAACCCATCCCGGATCGACTGCATTGGAGAGCACCTTCGGCCACCGTCGGGCGACGGCGAATGCGAGTGCGGTAACGTAAAGTTTGCTCTCGGAATAGCCGCGGTTGGTATCCCAGCGCCGCTGGGTCCAGCCGACGTCGCTCAGTGACCCCGCGCCGCCTCGATGCATGCCGCTGCTGAGATAGATCAGACGATCGGGCCGCTCGATCAGGGCGGTGAGTATGTAGGGCGCCAAGGTATTCACCGTCAGAACTTTCGCGTGACCCTCGGGCGTCGCTCCGCGAGCAGGCTCGCGATAGATACCAGCGTTGTGAATCACCGCATGCATCCGCCCGATCTTGTTGACTTGGTCCGCGATCGCTCGTGTTTCAACAGCGCTGCTAAGATCACCAATCACAACACCCGCCGCGCGCGAAGCTAAATCAGCAAGTGCCGAGGCACGTTGCTTCGAACGAGCGTGCAGAACGACTTCGTGCCCTTCATCCATGAGCGTGCGCGCGGCGGCACGGCCAAGACCGTCGGTGGATCCTGTGATAAAGATGCGGCGCATAGTGCCCTCCCGTGATGAGCCTGCGTTCGCAAGAGAGAATGTAGAAAAGCACGACGACAGGCCCGCCCCGGCAAAACCCCTCAGAAGCTCACGCCGCGTTAGGTGGAGAACGTTGGCGATGTCGACCTTCATGAGTGAATCCTGGATGGCGAGCGGAGGACGTGGTGTTCATTTCGCGCAACAGCTAGTTCTTACCGCAGGCCCGCCCCCCGCTCTAACGTTTAAAGCTGTCAATGGTCCGCGCCCGCGGGGCCGCGGTCAGACCCGGCCGAACCGCGAGGATCAGTATGAAACCATCCATACTGATAGTCGAGCGAACTGAGATGCGGGCGACCAGCGCCCGCATTCATCGTCCTCAGACATCTATTTGAGGTTCTGCCTGAAGAAGGTCTCCAAGGTGTCGAATGGGATCTTCTTCAAGTTGTCGTACAGGTCAACGTGGTCTGCGTCGGGAACGATGACCAGTTCCTTGGGATCGGACGCGGCCTTGTAGAGGTCTTCTGAGTAGTAGCGCGAATGCGCATTCGCGCCCGCCACCAGCATGATTGGACGTGGCGAGATCATCTCGACGTTGGCGGCCAGCGGGAAACTGAAGAACGACATCGGCGTGGTGGCAGTCCAGGCGGTGGTGGAGTTGATCGCTCTGGGGTGGAAGCCTCGCTTTGTTCGGTAATAGTCATAGAAGGCTTTCAGAACGGGATCTGGATTCGCCGGCAGCTGCTCGGGCAAAACCCGATCGCCTTTCACGACGCGGCCGCTGTTGTCGAACGGCACCTCGTGATATCCGAGCGCGAATGTGCCCTTCTCCGCATCACTCCAACGCTGCTGGCTAAGGTATTCGATTACCTGGTGACGCTGTTCGGGCGTGTAGCTATCCTTGTGCCCGCGGCTCATGCTCCTGGACATGTCGTACATCGAGGCTGTTGCGACCGCTTTGATTCGCGAATCGCCGGTGGCAGCTGTGAGCGCCATGCCGCTCAAACCGCAGATGCCAATGGCCCCAATGCGATTGCGGTCAACATCGGGCAGCCGGCCGATGTAATCGACCGCAGCGCTGTAGTCTTCCGTGAAGAACTCGGGCGAGGCGACGTTGCGCACCTCACCGCCGCTCTCGCCGGTGAAGGAGGGGTCGAATGCCAAGGTCACGAAGCCTCGCTCAGCGAAAGTCTGGGCATACAGGCCGGACGATTGTTCTTTCACCGCGCCGAACGGGCCGCTGACCATCAACGCAGGCAGCTTGCCATTGCCGGGGTTCTTTGGGCGATACAGATCACCTGCGAGAACGATGCCGAACCGGTTCTTGAACTGCACCTTCTGGTGAGTCACGCGGTCACTCTGCGGGAACGTTTTGTCCCATAGTTTGGTCAGTTCCACGCTTGTTGCTCCACTTGAACGAGTTTGTGAATTGGCCCAGGCGGGCACACCCATCAGAGCCACGGTCACGAGGGCCGATGCGACTTGCAGCATGCGCCTACGCGAATTTAAAAGGTTCATACACTCTCCTTCCGATAGTTGAGAATTCTTCAGCTCGAAGTGCGAATCGAATGAGCACTGAGTCGCGACGTCACGACAGCGAGGAGCGCCGCGACGAGTAGCAGCACGGCACTAGCGCCGAACGTGCTTGCGTAGCCGCTCGCGTCGAAGAGCACGCCACCGACAGTCGCTCCGAGCATGATGGCCAGTTGGATGACGGCCACCATCAATCCGCCGCCGGCTTCGGCATCACGTGGCAGCGCCTTCGCCAGCCACGTCCACCAGCCTACCGGGGCGGCGGTACCAATGAGCCCCCAAAGTCCGAGCAGCAGCGTGGTCGCAATTATCGAGCTGCCGAATACGAGCAAGGCCATGGCCATCAGCGCCATGAGAAGCGGAATCACGATGAGCATTCGATAGAGATGCGACTCAATAAATCGGCCAATCGCGATCGTCCCAATCAAGCCGCAGACACCCATGAGCAGAAGCGTGAGCGAAAGCCCACTCGTCGAAATCAGTGTCACCGCCTCTAGGAAGGGACGTAGATAAGTGAACAATGCGAACTGACCCATGAAGAACATGCTGACGGCCGCCATGCCGACCGCGACCACAGGTTGACGCGACAATCGCCAAAGATGTCCGTCGACGCGTCGGGTGTCATCCTTCATCGATGGTAGATCGATCCACTTCCAAGCGAACGCAACGGCCGCGACCGGAACAACGCAGAAGAAGGCCCACCGCCAGCCAATGATGTCGCCCAGAAAAGTGCCGGTCGGCGCCACGATGACAGTGGCAAGGGCGTTGCCGCCATTGACGATCGCAAGTGCTCGCGGCACGTCTGATTTCCGCACCAGCCGTATGGCGGTTGCAGCCGACAGAGACCAGAAGCCGCCGATCGCCGCACCGATCAGTGCGCGTCCGACCATGAACACCCAATAGTTGGGCGCGAAAGCGACGACCGAGCCCGAAATCATCATCAACAACGTGAGCGACAGCAGCAGTGACTTACGATCGATGCCTCTGCCGATCGAGGAAATGCACAGCGCAGTCAGCAATGCGAACGCGCCGGAGATCGCAATGGCCTGACCCGCGCGGCCTTCACTGATGTGCAGGTCGGCAGCGATCGGAGTCAACAGGCTCACTGGCATGAACTCCGACGTGACGAGCGCAAATGCCGCAAGCGACAGAGCCAGCACTGCTGTCCATGACTGGCGGTTCGGCGACTCAACGGTGGTGGCAACGCTACTCATCGGCTCCTGCTTCAATCTGGAACGGAAGAAGGTGGTCGGATTCCCGGCGGAACCGCCATCGCAGGAGCCATTCTCCCTGAATGGGATATTCGTGATTAGCTAATCAACGCTTATAGTACATATAAGGTCTGCTACTTAATTCGACGGGCATCCATCGTGGCGAAGCGAAATCTCAACGATCTCCTGGCGTTTGTGACCGTCGCGCGAGAGGGCAGCTTCACGCGAGCCGCGGCGCAGCTCGGGGTCACGCAGTCGGCACTAAGCCAGGCCGTGCGAGGACTCGAAGCTCGGCTCGAAATCCGGCTGCTGACGCGCACGACACGCAGCGTATCTCCCACTGCCGCGGGCGAGCGCCTCGTGAACGCGATCGGTCATCGCTTCGATGAGATCGAGGCCGAGCTAGAGGCACTCACCGTCCTGCGAACGAAACCGGCGGGCACCGTCCGTATCACCTGCGGCGACAGTGTGCTCAAGAACATACTGTTGCCTAAGCTCTTGCCGCTGCTACACGAGTACCCGGACATCGGCCTGGAATTCGACATCAACTATGGTTTCCGCGACATCGTCGCAGATCGTTTCGATGCTGGTGTTCGTTTCGGGGAGACCGTTGATAAAGATATGATCGCAGTGGCAATCGGACCCGCGGTGCGCATGGCAGTGGTGGCATCCGCTGCCTACTTCGCCAAGCATGCGAAGCCGAATCACCCGCACGAACTCACGAACCATCGCTGCATCAATCTGCGTTTCCCGACGTATGGCGGTCTCGATGTCTGGGAGTTCGAGCGACGAGGTCGAACCGTCAAAGTACGAGTCGGGGGACCGCTCGTGTTCAACACGACGCCGCACATTGCATCCGCAGCTCTGGACGGCATCGGCATCGCCTACCTACCGGAGGAGGAATTTTCTCCGCATCTCGACGCGGGCCGATTGGTGCGTGTACTCGAAAGTTGGTGCCCGCCATTTCCGGGATATCACTTGTATTATCCCAGCCGACGCCAGCCGTCACCCGCGTTCTCGTTGGTGTTGGAAGCGCTGAAATTCGCCTCCGCCGGCCGTCGATAGATCTCGCATAGCGTGTTGACGCAGCGTGACTATTACCGTCGTACAGTGTCGTCGATGCTGATCGCACGGCATGTTATCTATCAGGAGCCCGCGGGATTAAGGAGTTTCCCCGAGATCATTCCTAGCCATTTCTGATCATCCGCAAGTTCAGAGTACGCCAGCGCTAGCGCCAGCTAGCGATTCCCATCCACCATTGGACCGACTGGCTGCCGCGAACATCGAGCGAGAAAGCGCCACTAATCGGGAGCAATCGCACGTGCGGGTCTTACTGACCCGTGAGCTCTTCTCATGCGAATGCCAGTGAAGTACAGTCATTCGGAGGCTGCTTGGTTTGTAGCTCGCGCTGACGTTCAGACATGCCAAGGAGACAGGCAATGGGTACACCCTCGCGATATGTGACGGACCTTCGTGGCTGGGAACTGCCGCGCGCAGATGAACTCGAGCTGCAGCTGCTGGACGAGCTCATCAAGAAGACACGTGGCAAAGCTCTCACGCCCGAGGTGTTGGGAGAGGAGCTGTACGGCGTGTTCATCGATCGTCTACGTGTGATAGCCGGCGCTTACGTCAATGAGACGATCGAGTACTGGCTGAAAGGACTCGGCAATGCCGCCGTCGCCTCGCACTCGGAGCTGTGCGCTGAATTTCCATACCTGAATCAGGAGGAGAGCGTTGATGCGCTCACGGTGGACTATTGCGTCGATAATGAGGATGGAACGCGCACACGATTGAATCGCATCAACCTGGGAACTGCTCTCATCGACCGCATAGAACGTACCCATGAGTACACTGCCGTAGAGCGCAGGCTAGTTCGTACCGTCGTGACCGAACTGAGAGGACTGGCTCAAGCGCTCGAAAGAGCGACAACTGTGTGACGAAGCATCCGCACGAAAAATCAGAACGGCGTCGCAATTCGTCGCAGGATCGGCCCGCAGTCATGACATTCACCCCTCACGGCCGACGAGCACTGGAGCCCAATCCGAGCTTCAACGCACTGGTAGAACCCACTGCAGACTGGGGCGATCGACGTGAACCGCGCGACACGACGGTTCGATCGAGAAGTCCCTTGGGCTCCGGCGGAGACAGAGCACGACGGATTGCGACACGCGCACGGCCGGCGAATGCAGTCCCGCAACGGAGCGTCGGCGTGGTCATCGTTTAGTCCAGATTTATGATCTATTTTCGCGTCCTCGATGGGCAATCGACGACCCAGCAGGCAGTTTTGCGCTGATCGGTCTGCTCGCGGCCGCTGCGCGCCTCCCAAATAATTAGCGACGAACCCGCCCCAATGTTGACCTCCAGCGAGCGATCTCCCAAAAAATAACATTGCTAAGCCATTGGCAGTCGGTATTATTCGGTGTGACTCTTAATCAGATGCTCTACTGCGGTCGCGCCGTGTCGCGAACTGTCGCAAAACGTTTCAATTGGTAGATTTCTAGGTCACGCCGTACAGTGTCCAACAGTGCGACCCGGACCACAGTGAATGTTTGTTATCGCAATGTCCCCAAATTGTCCCCAGCCGTTTTTCGCTGCACGCAAGTGTTTGTCACGTAAACACTAACGCCAACTACCGTTCCCATCCATCATTGGAGCTACACTCACCTTCCGCGCTCGTGCGAGGCTGGAAATCTCGTTCGAAATGCCTATTTTTCCAGGGTTTTCCATTCAGGATGTTCGGGCCGAATTTCAGCGGGTCCGGGGGAGTATATGAGTTGCCGGGGGGACAAAAAGGGGACATAACCGGCTTGTCCCCCCGAGAGCAAGATTACCATGCCAGCCATCAAAGCCAGAAAGCAGGCCGACGGATCGGTTCGCTACACAGCGGTGGTACGTATTCGCCGGCAAGGCAAGGTGCTCCACCAGGAGGCCAAGACATTTGCTCACCGGAGTGCAGCCGAACGATGGGGCAAGCATCGCGAAGTCGCCCTGGAGAACCCCACCGCCCTTTCGCGCGCACAACAGCCATCAACCAAGCTGGCCAAGCTGATCCGCTGGTACATCGACAGCTTCGAGCACATTTCGAAGTGGCAAAGGAGCAAGCAGGCGCAGTTGCTGTTCCTTGAAAAGCACCCTATTGGCGAGACCGATGCGATGTTTCTGGAGCCAGCAACCCTCGTTGATCACATCCGGTCGCGTCGAGCGAAGGGCGCGGGACCGGCTGCGGTCGCCAACGATTTGACGTGGATCGGCGTGGTGCTGCGTGCCGCTAAGAGCGTCAGCGGCCTCCCGGTCAATCCGAGCGTGGTCGATGACGCACGGATTGCCTGTCGCGAGCTTCGCTTGATCGGCAAGAGCCGACGACGTGAACGCCGGCCAACGCCCGAAGAACTGGCGAAGCTGGACGACTACTTCGGTCGCCGGGATGGACGCGCACGAGTTCCGATGCAGGACATCATGTGTTCGCAATCCACTCTGCCCGACGCGAATCGGAGATCTGCCGGATTGAATGGGCGGATAACGATCAGCGCGGCCGCACCGGACTAGTTCGCGATGCCAAGTGACAGGCTCGAGTAAACGCCGCAGAAACGCTTCTGGGATCGTACGGGAAGATGTATTCGCTGGTCCTAGGCCTGACCCTCAATAATCGCCCAGGCTTCTGCTGTGAGCTTGAATCGTCGGTGGTTGCCTTCCTTGTGTCTCGGATGCCTCGGCATCGAGGACCTACGCTTCCACGTTCTAAGGCA
>Ga0180215_1001768_pt1 | contig 23016 bp, 23 predicted proteins | sample eDN3rd37CBELigBY_FD_128871 | JGI IMG/M metagenome (GOLD analysis project Ga0180215, IMG submission 128871) | Enriched backyard soil microbial communities from Emeryville, California, USA - eDNA 3rd pass 37_C BE-Lig BY (version 2) (version 2) | ecosystem: Environmental > Terrestrial > Soil >...
CATGCGATCCATCATGACTCCAGCGATTGGATGTTTTGAAAATAGAATCGCTCCAGTCGTATCTTTATCCAGTCGATGGATATGTTGCAATTGACAAGTTTCATTTTTATTTAATAAATAGTAAGCAACAGCATTTAATAATGTCTGTTTATCCCCTAATTCATTTGGATGTGTCGAAAGGTTTGCTGGTTTATTTACAACGATTAAATGTTCATCCTCATAAAGAACATCAATATCAAGCTCATAAGGCTCGATTTCCTCTACTTCATGAAAAATTTTTATAGAGAGTGTATCAAAAGCATGGATTTTTTTATGAAAATGAACGCTTTCCCCATTCAACTCAATCGTTTTATTCATTCGAAATTGGTGAACTATTTTTCTTGGGAGCTGCCAAATATCTCGAACTAACTCCTCAACCGTTAATCCATCCCATTCCAAAGGGGCTGTAAAATATAAAATTTCTCCATCTCTCCAACTGTCAATCATTTTATCACCTATAATTGTTTTCCCTTTTGAAATACTCAAAAGTTTATGTTACCACTCATTCTATATTTACATATTTTACAAGTCAAACCTCTAATTCCCACTCTAATAACAACTTACATTATGTTATTCTTTACATATGTATTCAATCGTCTCATTTCTAATAAACGATTAGAGCTTAAAAGGTGGGTCATCATTGAAAATCGTATACGCATCAACTCCTGTACAGGAGGAAAAAATAAAAAATCTTGTTGATTATGTTTATACATCCATTTTTCCGTTGTATTTTACAGACAATGAAATACGTCAATTTATGGATTTAAACATCTTAAATATACAGCAAAAAACGGAGCTTGAAGGTACCCTAAAGGAATCTTTCCAAATCATAAGCTGTCTAGAAATATTAATTTCCCTCATTGAGTCGAAAAAGCTTTATAATCAATATTATAAAAATTTGTTTGAGAAAAATGTTGATATTTTAAATAATGTAGGATTATCATTCCCATTTACAACTAAACATTTCATCTCCAATCAAAATATTTCTAATGAAGCGGGAAGTATTTATGTAAAAGCAGCTAATGAATGGCTCATATAAATTTCATCTATTTCAATAAAAAAAGAACTGCCAACCATGTTGATACGCTCCTCTTTAAGGTAGACAGATAAAAAATTAAATCTGTTCTTTTAAGGGAGGCATATCATTTTAGCAGTTCTTTTTTCTATAATCGATTTATTTTTGTACAACGGTATCTTCAAACCATTTTTTGAAAACTTCTTCCTCTTGGAAGCCATAGATTCTACCTACTTCTTTCCCGTCTTTAAAGTGAATAATCGTAGGTGTTCCTTCAATGTTAAACTCATCCCACGCTTCCTCATATTCCAACACATTATATAATTTTAAGTCAATGCCTAAGTCTTTTGTCATCGGAACGACGATTGGAGTAGTTTGCTTGCAATAACTACATAATGGGCTAAAGAAATATACAGTTTGGGTGCCACCTTCAGCTAACACTTGATCTAATTCTTTAGGTAAAATAACGTTTCTGTAATTTGGATCCTTTAATTGATCAATTGTGGCACTATGTAAATCTGTTTTGTCATATGGGTTATTTTTAAGTGCCTCTTGTTTTTGATAAAAGCTCAGGAATATTAAGCCGCCAAATAATACAACAATAATTGATAAAAAGATGATTACCTTTTTCATTCTGGTATTCCCCCGTACAATGATTTAATTTCTATTTTCTATAGTTTTTCCACACGATAAAGTTTGTAACAAAAATAATAATGAATGCAGTTAATGCTAGAAAAGGAATCGTAATAAAGCCAAGCCAATTAATATACTCACCAACACAAGAAGCTTGTCCACAAAAATCAGCATGTTCACCCATAAATGGAATTTTTTGCAAAGAATAGTGGAAGAGCGAAATAGAACCACCAACAGCAGCCATAATCATTGCATAAAGGCTTATATTCCAATCTTTCCGTACATAACTAACACCTAAAAGGATTGTCAAAGGATACATCAATATTCGTTGATACCAACAGAGATCACAAGGTATGAACTGTTTTATTTCAGAAAAATATAAACTACCAAACATGGCAATAATAGATGTAACCCAACCTAAGAAAAATAGATTATCTATTTTTTTATCATTTGCCATTCCACTATTCACCCCTCGACTACTTGTCTATTTTGGAAATTTATTCAAAACATATTTTAGCACACGATAAATAAAAACGCTTTTAAAAGAGTTTGCATTTTTGAAATATTATCCATCACATAAAAAAGACCTGGCACATGACCAGGTTCACGGATGTTTCTTTCGTTTTTTTACTCGGCTAATGATTTTTAAAGGGATAAAATAGCTTCTTTTTGGATTGATACTGCGCGATGATTGGCATAATCGGCGTATTGCAATAAATCAAGTAATTTCTTTTCCACTATTTCGTTGTCGGGTTGATAATAGTAGGCATGCAGGAAATGTTCAATTTTTTTGGATAAAATATCGTCTTTTGTTCGAACCATGAGAATAAGTAAATTATCCATTTGCGAGCGGTATGTGTAATGTAATACGCGATCATAATCTGCTTTATTCATCGATTCTGCCTCCTTACCTTAAGGAGATATGTTTAGTATAAGCAGCAAAGTAATTTTTTTTCTTTGAAATACTTTACAGTCCTGTTTTTAAGGAACGTATTTATTTACCAGTATATTCATTGAGTTTTCTTGTAAAAAAAAGAAAAAATAATTGGTAGAAAGAGGGGGAATTATGAAAAGATTTTGTTCATTGGTCGCATTCGTCCTGTGTTTTGCGTGCGCGAATAATACAGTATATGCAAATAAAATTCAACCGACAGATTCATATGACTACAATCATTTAATTCGTGATTTAGCTTATCTTGAAGACCAGTATTATGAAAACTTAAAAATCGAGACGATTGGAAAAACTTACTTTGGTCATGATATATGGGCAGTTCGGCTTGGTAACGGTGAAAAAAATATTTTGTTAGTAGGCGCCCATCATGGTAGAGAGTGGATAACATCAAATTTACTGATGATGATGTTAGAAGATTATGCCAAACATTATCAAGATAAAATTTTTTATGGGAGATTTAACCCGAAATTACTTGATGAATACTCCATTTGGTTTGTTCCTATGCTAAACCCTGACGGAGTTGATATTCAACAAGGTCATATTCCAAAAAATTATTTTAATGTAGCAAAAAACTTAAATAATAACTCTCTTCATTTCATTCGCTGGAAAGCAAATGCATTAGGGATCGACTTAAATCGGCAATACCCAGCTGGTTGGACTGAGCTACCTACACAAAAGGCTCCATTTTATAAAGGATATAAAGGGGAATATCCACTGCAAACTATTGAAGTTCAAGCATTAGTTAGGTTTATAAATGAAATAAAACCACAAGCACTGATTTCTTATCACTCCACAGGCAGAGAAATTTTTTGGAAATATGGGGGAAATCAAAATATAAAAAGGGATGAAAGAATAGCCAATAAATTAGCGGATTTAACTGGGTATGAGCTTGATTATCCTTCAAAAAATGCCATCGGTGGAGGGCTTGTTGACTGGTTTATCGTTGAATATGGTCGTCCTGCTTTCACCCTTGAACTTTGTCCTACATATGAGGAAACGAGCCCGCCCATTACAGATTTAGTTGAAGAATGGGAACGGAATCGTTTTATCGGCTTTACTTTAATTGAAGAATTAAAAAAATAAGGGAATACATTTATTGTTTTTTAAAAACAATAAGAAAAAAGATTTGTGGAGGTAAGTATATGAAAAAAATTCTTTTTTTAAGTGTTCTACTAGGCTTTTTAACACTTGCCATGAATGGTGTCTCTGCTCAAATTCCTGATTATGCGAAATACGGTAAAATTGCCACAGCAGTTGTAAAAGAAGATTACCCTAACCAAAAAGTAGTCGAATATCAATATATGGGTAGGGAAAAGAAATCTGAAACCGAAGTAACAGATACGTTCCGATTTGAAATTGAAGAAGATAGTAAAAAAGTATTTGTCAATGTTTTAATAACTCATGATTTAAAAAATAATAAAACCTTATCCATTGTCGTAAAAGAAGTGCAATAAAGTGCTAAAAGGGCTGTCTTTGAAAATTATTCAAGACAGCCTTTTTCTTATTTTTTCCTTGGCTTCGGTTTGTGATATAATCCTAATTCTTTTTTCTCCTTAACTAATGAACGGTACAGCGAAACCACCATAATGACAATTAGAAAGGAAAATGGTAGTGCAGCAATTATTAATGCATTTTGCAATCCAGTTAAGCCACCACTATATAGTAGGATGAGGGCTACTACAGATTGTAAAATACCCCATGTTAATTTAACTATATTTGGTGGAGTTAGTGAACCAAATGTGGTTTGCATACCTAAAACAAAAGTTGCGGAATCTGCAGATGTAATAAAGAAAATGGTTACTAAAAATATGGCTACGATTGATAAAAGAATGGACCAAGGAAATTCATTAAACATAGCAAAAAGTATTTGTTCGGTTGGGAATTTAGCAATATCTACTCCTGAATTTTGCACCTCAATTGCAGAGGTGCCAAAAATGGTGAACCAAAGAAAACTAACTAATGCTGGTAGTAATAATACACCAATAATAAATTCTCGAATGGTTCTGCCTTTTGAAACCCTTGCAATAAAAATACCAACAAAAGGAGACCAGGAGATCCACCAAGCCCAATAAAAGATTGTCCAGTTATTAATCCAATCTCGTTGGTTTTTGATTAATGGGGCTATGCGGAAACTCATATTTATGAGATTTGATAAATATCGACCAAGTGTATCGGTGAACATATTTAAATATAGAATCGTTGGCCCTACAATAAACATTAATAGAAAAAGTAAAGCCGCAAGCACCATATTTGTATTGCTCAAATATTTAATCCCTTTCCCCAACCCAGACCAAGCAGAAATCATATAAAGAACAGTAACAATAATAATGATTATAAGTTGGATTAGAAAGTTATTTGGAATATCGAATAAAAAGGTTAATCCTCCGTTAATTTGTGCTGCTCCAAATCCTAGTGTAGTTGCTACACCGACAACTGTTGCGAAAACCGCTAACACATCAACTATAGTACCAAGTTGGCCATCCATTGCTTTTTCTCCTAAAACAGGTTTTAAAGTAGATGAAATTAATCCTGGCTCACCTTTACGGAATTGAAAATAAGCGAGAGCTAGCGCAACTGAAGCATAAATCGCCCAAGCATGAAAGCCCCAGTGGAAAAATGTGTAACGCATGGCTTCTCGATAACCTTCTACAGTTTGTCCTTCTGAAATTGGCGGATTCATATAGTGAGAAAGCGGTTCTGCCGCACCCCAAAACACAAGACCGATTCCCATTCCTGCACTAAACAGCATCGCAAACCATGAAATATTGGAAAGTGTTGGGAGTTCATCTTGCTTTCCTAATCGTATTGAGCCGACAGGACTAAATATAAGAAATACACAAAAAATCACTAAAATCGAAACTAAAATTAAATAATACCAGCCGAATGTTGATGTGATAAAAGCTTGAATATTGGTTGTAGTATTTTCAAAGCGATTTGGGGCAACGACACCGAAAATGAGAAAAACGAGAACGATTGCTACTGTGAACCAAAAAACATTTGAAATTTTTTTCATTTATGTTCCCTCACAAGTAAATTTCTTAGATGAATTTCCTATAGTATATGTAAAAAATGGTTACCATTTTATCTTTCATATTGTATCCAAAATAGGTGGGAAGTATAGGTTTACGTAAAATCTTTAATCTTATAGAAATTAATGAAGTTAACATGAATTACTTTCAATCGCATCATTACAAGACGATTTCTCACATAAAATTAATATAAATGCTAAAGGGGGAATGGCTATGCGGGAAGACGAGCGTAAGGCATTGGAGAGAGCGATTGAAGAGATTACCGAAATTGCCGAAGGGTTTGGTCTTGATTTTTATCCGATGCGATATGAAATCTGTCCAGCGGAAATTATTTATACATTTGGCGCATATGGTATGCCGACTAGATTCTCCCATTGGAGCTTTGGCAAACAATTTCATAAAATGAAGCTCCACTATGATTTGGGTTTAAGTAAAATATATGAACTAGTCATCAATTCAAACCCATGCTATGCCTTTCTATTAGATTCAAACACATTAATCCAAAATAAATTAATTGTTGCCCATGTTTTAGCTCATTGTGATTTCTTTAAAAACAATGTTAGATTTCAAAATACAAAGCGTGATATGGTTGAAAGCATGGCAGCGACAGCCGAAAGAATTAGACAATATGAGATTGAGCATGGACGCCAAGAAGTGGAATCTTTTATTGATGCTGTGCTTGCAATTGAGGAACATATTGATCCTTCCTTAGTTCGACCACATTTATCTTGGACGCTGGAGGATACAGAGTTTTATGAAGATGAGGAGACACAAATGGTTACTCCTTATGATGACCTTTGGAACTTAGATAAAAGAAGTGAATTAAAACCACAGCCAAAGAAAAAGAAACGAAAATTTCCACCACAGCCTGAAAAGGATTTATTACTATTTTTAGTGAATTATAGTCGGGAATTAGAAGAATGGCAGCGTGATATTTTAACGATGATTCGAGAGGAAATGCTTTATTTCTGGCCACAACTTGAAACGAAAATCATGAACGAAGGCTGGGCGAGTTATTGGCATCAACGAATTCTCAGGGAGATGGACCTCACAAGTGATGAAGCGATTGAATTTGCTAAACTCAATGCTGGAGTTGTTCAACCATCAAAGACAGGAATTAATCCGTACTACTTAGGATTAAAAATCTTTGAAGATATTGAGGAACGATATAATAACCCAACTGAAGAAATGAAACGTCGTGGTGTAAAACCTGGATCAGGTAGAGAGAAAATTTTCGAAGTCCGTGAACTCGAGTCAGATCAATCCTTCTTAAGAAACTACTTGACGAAAGAACTTGTACACAGGGAAGATATGTATTTGTTTCAAAAACAAGGACGGGAATATAAAATTGTTGATAAATCGTGGGAACAAGTTCGCGATCAACTCGTGAACATGCGAGTCAACGGAGGATTTCCATATATTACAGTTAATGATGGCGACCACCTACGAAACGGTGAGCTGCTTCTTAAGCACCATTACGAAGGGATTGAGCTTGATATCAAATATTTAGAAAAAGTCCTTCCGTATATTTATAAACTTTGGGGACGCTCTGTACACCTTGAAACCGTCGTTGAAGAAAAACCAATTGTATTTATTTATGATGGGCGAAATGTGCAAAGGAGATATCTATAGGCTGTCGAATATCTTCGACAGTTTTTTATTTGTGAAAAGGGGGGGCGATTTTCTAGCTAGTGAAACCTAAACGGGAGTTTACTGGTTACGAAACCATTTTTGTGGGAAGAGATTGAAGGTATAGTTCTTGAAACGACCTTTAGCAATTTTGACTACGAAAAATTAATTCATGAGATATTGAATAATAAAAACTCGAAAACTTGTTTAGGAAAATGATTAGTCACGGAAAAGAAAAAACAATGCATAAGTATTTCGTGCATTGTCTTTGTAGCTTTCTTTCATCTGTCAATTGGGTTTTAATTAGAATTATGTAATCGATTATTAGTTCCAGTCTCTATTAATATTTCCCCCAAATTTTTTAATAAATTAGATTGGGATGAATCATTACTACAAATCATTGAAGATACGAAAGTAGATCCTAATTTTATTGAACTAGAGATTACTGAAGAGGCACAAATACAAAATGAAGAATTGTTTCAATCTAGTTTTAAAAGATTAAAGGAGATTGGTGTTAAATTTTCTTTAGATGATTTTGGTAAAGGGTATTCTTCTTTAATGTATCTTCATAAATTTATGGTTGATACGATAAAAATTGATCAATATTTTTTTAAAAACTTATTAAATAGCCATGGTTCGATTACCAAACATATTATAAATCTCGCACATGAATTAAATATGAATGTCATTGCAGAAGGTGTAGAAACAAAGGAACAATTAGAATTTTTAATGTCGGTAGGATGTAATCAGGTTCAAGGGTTTTTATTAAGTCAACCGATACCGAAAGAAAAGGTTGAAAAGTTACTGCTTCTTAATCCATACTAGATAGATAATTTTCAATTTACTAGAGTAGTTCATTTTAAAATAAGGAGAACCTGGACGATGATAAACAAAACATCAAAAACATCTCAAGTTAGTATTAACACAAAAAGTAATCATAAAAAGGTGAATCGCAGGAAATTCAACAGAATAACACTATATAGACCAATCCTTTCCGACTTAATCATCCAGGAAGAAAGTAGAGCAAATTCTGTTAATAGTATAGTTGCTGATGCAACGATTCATAATATCAGTTATGGAGGCCTATGCTTTTCTTCTCCTTTCATCGTATCAAATATGAAAAATGTAAAGCTTCATTTTACGATTTTAATTTTTCAAGATGTATTAAAAGTTAGTGGTAAGTGTGTTTGGCAAAAGAAAATATCCAATGGGAAATATCAATATGGTGTTGAATTCCTGATGACAATGATGCGAAAGAGGAGTTACAAAAGAAATTAAATATCTTAAGTGATATACATAAGTAAACATAATGTAGAAGTTTACTTATATAATGAAGATATTATTCTATTCTGTAGTAGTATCATAGATATTTTTTCATAAAAAAAGCAAGAGGTTACTCCTCCTGCTTTTTTTATTTTAATCATTGAGATTTGCTTTTGTTTAGTTCCTGCTCAATTTGATTCATTTTAATTAAAATACGAGCTTGTCCTAATAAAATAATTCCAATTGCGACAATAATCAATGACCTTGCCATAGAAGATAAGTCATACGGTTCCATAAAAAAATAAACTAGACCACCAAATATAGCAAGTGCTCCTGCTCCACGCATAATATCTAGCATTTGTTTTCCCTCCTAAAAATGTGAAATAAAATAATAATTAATAAATTAATTTAAATATTCCATAAATTAAAAATATCAAAACTTTCTGTTTTAGTAAATAATATTAATAAGGTATTGAGAAACTAGGTCAAATGTAAAAAAATATGACGGAAAACTTATTTCCGTCTTATGTGAGTAAGAATTACTTTTAATTTTCTATTTCAAGGACTCCATAATGAAATAATGCCGTTTTTCTTTTTAATTGAAGAAATCCGTACTTTGCAAAGCGTTCACTTTTCCAATGATCTTTTAATACAACCCGTTTCTTCGCTACTCGCTTTGCTTCATGAATGATTTCTTCAGTCAAATTTTCTTTAATAGCTTGGCTTCGAATCGGGTTGATTCCATGTGACTCATCAATCGCAGTTTGAAACATCGGATCAAAGTAAACAACATCATATGAATTCGATTCGGCTTGTTTTAAGAAAGTAAAATGGTCGCTATGAACCGTTTTAATTCTCCTCATTCCCTGATCTACTATTTCAATACCGCTTGAAAAAGTACTTAGTCCTTCAGTAGCAAGTAGATATAGTAGCGGATTACCTTCAATACCAGTAACTAAGCCCGATTCCCCAACAGCTATACTAGCAATAATACTGTCAGATGCTAATCCTAGCGTACAATCAAGGAATGACATCCCCTCATCTAGACGTGCAGCTTCAACTAATAAATCAACTTCTCCTTTTAAAATTCTTCTTGCCCGAACCATCGCTAAATTTGGATGGAAAAATAATTTCTCATTATCATTTAATGGTGAAATAAACAATTGTTCATTACCGACAACCACAATTGAATCATGATACAGGGTTTTCATCGTTTCAACAGAAACCCCGTTTCTCTCCTTATAAGTTAATCCGTATTTGTTAGCTAATTTTTTGGCTTGACTGACTAGTTGGCTAGTTGCTCTTCCTGCAGTTGTTACAATCATTTTAACTCGATCCTGTTCTATAATAAAAATTTTCCTATTTATTATAATGATGCGAGCTCATTTTAACAAGTTGAAGGAAGTAGTTACTCGCATTCGCTTGCTACTTTTGGACAACCTAAATGTTGGAGGTTGATCATGATGATTCAATTCAATGGAAAATTCTTTGTTTGAGAAACTTAGTTTTATGTATTGTATTGTATTGGACAAATTTGAATAGTTTGATTACATTTTTGTACTAGAAGTCAGCTTTATAAGACAATATAAAGGGGCGGGAGATATGTTTTGTCTTAGAAACTATATTTATAAGACTTATAAGCTAAAAAAACTAATATTATTGTCTAATAAAACAAGTTTAATAGACATATAGAGAAGAAGCTAGTTATCTTTTGTCTCAAAAAACTTCCTCCCCCGCCCAAGTCTTCAAAAACTACCCGAGACGATTAAAATACTCATCATCTAAAATCGAATACATCTTCACATCCCAATGTTTTCCTTTAATAAACAATTCTTTTCGAAGGATTCCTTCAAAAGACATCCCGATTTTTTCCATCACTCGTGAAGAGCCGATATTATCTACATGGCAACGGGCTTGAATTCGAACCAATCCCATATTGTTAAACCCAAATTTAATTAATTCTTTCGCAGCTTCTGTAGTAATTCCTTGTCCCCAATATTCTTTTGAAATACAGTAGCCAATTTCTGCTGTTTTATGATTCACATTCCACATAACAAAATCAATCGTTCCAATCATTTTTTGAGTAGCCTTATATTCAATGGCCCAAGGTGAAAGCTTTCCTTCATCATAAAGGGATAAAACATATTGAATAAAAGCTGCTGAATCTTCTTTTGATTGGTGAGTCGGCCAAACGACATATTTTGAAACATCTTCATTAGAGGCATATTCGTACATATCATCCACATCTGATAACGTTAATTTTCTTAAAAGTAAGCGATTAGTTTCTATAACGGGTAAATCACTATAAACATCTTCAATTTTCATTATGTTACCCCCTCTAAAGTATGAAACTATTATAAATCTTAATTAGTCTATATTAAATATAAGATTAAAATATTTTTAAAGATTCTATTATGTTGTTGTGTTAAAATAGGCTAAAATATGGAATCAGAGCTAAAAGGAGGGTTATAAATGAGCGTAATCATGTATCGATTTGAAAAATCTAGTAAATGGATGAAACGATATGCTAGACCACTAGAACTGGCTCGATGGACATATCATTTTGATGGGGGACAGAAAGAAGATGTACTTCGAATTTTAGCTGCTTTTCAAAATGAAGATGGAGGTTTTGGACACGGAATCGAACCTGACTTTTGGTTACCGAAATCTTCACCAATGGCAACATGGGCTGCAGGACAAGTATTAATGGAAGTTGATGCCGATTCGAATGATTTGATTGTGCAGAAGATGATCTCTTATTTGATTAAAAACTATAATCATGATACTGGCATGTGGACTTCAGTGTTGCCAGAAAACAATGATTATCCACATGCAATTTGGTGGAATTGGTCAGAAGATGTTCAAAAAAACTGGATGTTTAATCCGAGTGCTGAATTAGCAGCATTTTTAATCCACTGGTCTCCTGAAAATAGTGATGGTGCTCATGTTGGTTGGTCTTCCATCGAAAAAGCTATTGAGCGTCTAATGAATGCAAGTCAAATGGACAAGCATGAAATTCAAAACTTCCAAGCATTAACGAAAATCATGCAAAAATATGAAAATGAATTTAATCGTAGACTTTCATACTCTTTCAATTCTGTATGTGATAAAGTTTATGAACTTATTGAAAATTGTATGGAGAAGGATCCTTCTAAATGGAGTACAGGTTATTTACCACTACCGCTAGACTTTATCGATGGACCTGAACATCCTCTTTTTGAAAAAAATAAAACATTAGTAGAACAAAATATACAATTCTTTTTAGATGAGTTAAAAGAAGATGGTTATTGGGATGTCTCTTGGGGCTGGGGAATGTATCCAGATGAATATCCGATTGCAAGAAGGTATTGGCAAGGGATTTTAACTGTCAATCGCTATAAACTGTTGAAAAACTTTTATTGAGTCGAGGGAATAGATCCCTCGTTTCATTTTTCTTCTTTTAGTATCCTAGTTAAAATAGATGTTTTCAAAAATCTAGGCAATGTGATAAAGCTTTAAAAAATCCTCTTTATATAGAAATTCATACCATTTATTTGATATCGGATGATATTATTAAAGGGATTTTAAATTATTAAAATATAAGATGGACTCTAGACAGGGTTAATGGAAAAGTGGGGGAGCGGGATGGAGTTAGGTCAACCAATTGCTGTAGGTAACACAGCAAAAATTTATCTTTATAAAGATTCGATTTTAAAACTATTTAATAAAAATGCACCCATTCATGCAGCACAATATGAGGCTGAAAAGCAAAGAGCAATTTATCAGCTTGGCTTACCGGTACCCAAAATTTTAGATGTATTAACAGTGAATGGAAGTCAAGCTATTATTATGGAACATATTAAAGGAAAGTCATTAGGGGATTTATTTTTTGAAAATGTTGAACAGAGGGATTTCTATCTAGAAACCTCGATTGATATTCAAATCAAAATCCATAAACTGCGTGCAGCCCAATTAGAATTCATGTCCGTTAAATTAACTAAGCAAATTCATTCAGCAACTGATGTATCTGATAGTAAAAAAGCTGAATTAATTGCTAAGCTCGATGCACTAGAATACGAAAACAAACTATGCCATGGCGATTTTCATCTTTTTAATCTGATATCCTCAGACAATCAAATTTATATTATTGACTGGGTTGATGCGAGTCTCGGAGATATACGTGCCGATGTTTATCGCACTTATCTTTTATATAAAACGGAGTCAGATGAATTAGCCGAACAATACTTAACTTTATACAGTAAGAAAAGTGGTATATCTATAGCGGAAATCCTTATTTGGGAGGAAATTGTTTCTGCTGCAAGACTTTCAGAAAATATTTCAGTAGAAGAAAGAAATCGCTTGTTAAAATTATTAAATCATTAACTATAGCGAACAAGTTAGTTAATAGAAGCAAATGAAACAAGAGTGATTCCCTCAGAGAATGGACTTCAGTCATCTAATAACCAACTGATCAAAAGAGTCGTTCAAAGATATGAACGGCTCTTTTTTTGGTTATGAAAAATTTTTTATCCCAAAAAAACTGAGAGGTGCTATGATATATCTTGGACTTGAAAATGGATAGGAGGAGCATCATTGGCATCCGTTATAATCGCATCACTGATTTTTATTCTAACCCTTATTTTTATCATATGGCAGCCAAAAGGATTAAATATTGGCTATTCAGCTTGTGGCGGTGCAATTTTAGCATTGCTATTCGGTGTCGTAGGCTTTAATGATGTATTAGAAGTCGTTTCAATTACTTGGAACGCTACATTAACGTTTATAGCAATTATTCTTATTTCTTTAGTATTGGATGAGATTGGGTTATTTGAGTGGGCAGCCCTTCATATGGCTAGAATCGCAAAAGGTAATGGCATAAAGATGTTTGTCTTAATTTGTATTTTAGGGGCGATAGTGTCCGCATTGTTTGCAAACGATGGTGCTGCATTAATTTTAACTCCAATTGTTCTAGCAATGGTTCGAAACATTAATTTAAAAGAAAAAATGATTTTTCCATTTATTATAGCAAGTGGATTTATCGCAGATACAACTTCCTTGCCGTTTGTAATTAGTAATTTAGTGAATATTATATCTGCAGACTTTTTCGGAGTAACATTTGTAGATTATGCACTGACAATGTTTCTTCCAAATTTATTTTCGCTTTTAGCGACAATTATTGTTTTACTCACCTATTTTAGAAAAACGATTCCAAGAGTTTATGATGATAAAAAGTTAAAATTACCAAAAGAAGCGATTAAAGATTTACTCATGTTTCGATTTTCTTGGTTTGTACTTGGAATATTAATGATAGGTTATTTCACGAGTGAAATCATTCACATCCCAGTTTCATTTGTTGCGGGAGTTATTGCAATTATTTTTCTTTTATTAGCAAGAAGAAGTAAAGTGGTGAATACAAGAGCAGTCATTAAAGGTGCACCATGGAATATTGTTTTCTTCTCTATCGGAATGTATGTTGTCGTTTATGGACTAGGGAATGCTGGATTAACAAGTGTATTAGCTAGATTTATCCAATTCTTTTCTGAGGAAGGATTATTTATTTCAACGATCGGAATGGGGTTCTTAGCGGCCATTCTTTCATCTGTTATGAATAATTTACCAACTGTCATGATTGATGCTTTAGCAATTGCGGAAACGAGTACAACTGGAGTAATCCAGGACTCATTAATTTTTGCGAATGTCATTGGTTCAGACCTTGGTCCAAAGATTACCCCAATAGGATCATTAGCGACATTAGTATGGTTACATGTGCTATCACTAAAAGGTGTGAAAATATCGTGGTGGACTTATTTTAAAACAGGAATTGTTTTAACCATTCCTATTATTTTCATCACATTGATCGGTCTATATATTTCACTTTCCTTGACAAATTAAAGTTACATTAATATACTTACTTACATAAAGTAAGTATTTGAATAAAAATAAATTTAAAGATTACTTATATATTTCCCAAAATCTATGTCTGGAGGAACCGTTTATGAACTTTCATCAAAAGCCAATTACTCATGTTGGCCATGTGAAAATAAAAGTTTCAAATTTAGAACGTTCATTAAAGTTTTATCAAGAAATTATCGGTTTTCAAATATTAGAAAAAACCGAAACAACAGCTAAACTAACAACTGACGGAAAATCAAGCATCTTATCTTTAGAACAGCCCAAAATTGTAACTCCGAAAATGGGTCGTACAACAGGTTTATATCATTTCGCGATTCTTTTACCGACTCCAACAGACTTAGCACATTTTACAATCCACCTTGTGGAAAACAATATTCGGTTCGGGGCTTCAGACCATTATGTTAGTGAGGCACTATATTTAGATGATCCAGATGGAAATGGAATTGAAGTGTATCATGACCGGGATGCTTCAAATTGGGATTGGAATGGAAATCATGTTGCAATGACAACAGAACCTTTGAATTTCGATAGACTTTTATCTACTAGTTTAGTTCCAGGGAGAGTTTGGGATAAGCTTCCTCACAATACTGTAATGGGGCACATCCATTTACATGTTGCTGATCTTAGAAAAACAGAGGAGTTTTATACTAAAGGTCTTGGATTTGATGTTGTGCTACGTTATGGACCTCAAGCATTATTTGTCTCAGATGGAAAATACCATCACCATATTGGGTTAAATACGTGGAATGGTGTTGGCGCGCCAACTCCAGCAGAGAGTAGTGTAGGATTAGATTATTTTACATTAATCTATGATAATACTGTAAAATTAAGTCAAGTCGTAGAAAATTTAAAAGCTATTGGTGCAACTGTATCAGAGGAAAATGGTTATTTTGTAACGAAAGATCCATCCGAAAATAAAATTATTTTATCGATATAAAATAAAAGGTCAAGGTATCTCGCATTAATTTGGAGAAACCTTGACCTCTTTAATTTGTGATTTAATACATTTATACGGTTTGCTTAACTTTAATTCGATATCCTTCAAATATGAGTAGGGCTACAATTGAAATAATAAATCCAGCAATAAATGGAAGGCCAATGCTATAGCTAAACAATAGTCCGCCAACTGGTGGTCCAGCAATTCTTCCTAAAGAATCAAATGAAGATAAAAGACCTGTTACACTTCCATGATCACCATCTGAGTATCTCGTTAAAATAGTTGAAATGGCTGGTCGAATCACACCATTACCAATTCCGAAGATTGAAATGAAAATGGCAGCTGTTGCAAAGTTTGTAGTTAGTAATATTAATGCAAAACCAATACCAGAAACGATAATACCACCTTGGATAATTTTCTGTTCTCCGAATTTTTTTGCAAGTACACCCATTAATCCACCTTGAACAATGGCTCCTGCTAATCCCATAATCATGAAAATATATCCTAAATGAGTAGAATCTAATCCTGCTTTTTCATAAGCAAAGTAAGCGAATGTTGTTTCAAGACCTGCAAGTGTAAAAGAAACGAAGAATTGAATGATATAAAGATTTCTGTTTACACCAGTAAAATGAATCCATTGAGAAGGAGAGCTACTGTTTTTCTTAGTTCTTTTTTGCTTAGGTAAAGATTCTTTTAAAATAAATAATACTAGGAAAAACGTAATCATCGATGAAACGCCTGCTACAATGAATGGGTATTGTAAACTAATTTTAGAAAATACGCCTCCAATGGCAGGTCCAAAGATAAAGCCAAGGCCAACCGCTGCCCCAATCATTCCCATTCCTTTACTTCGATTTTCTGGCGTAGTGATATCAGCTACATAAGCCATTGCTGTAGGCAGGTTCGCTGCGGATAAAAGGCCACCAATAACCCGAGCAGCAAATAGCATCCAAAATTCTGTTGAGATTGCTGTTAAAAAGAAGGAGATGGAAAGACCAAAAATTCCAATTAACATAATTGGTTTCCGACCAACTTTATCTGAAAGTTTTCCCCAAATTGGAGCAAAAATTAATTGCATAATGGAATAGGCAGCCATTATCCAGCCAAGTTCAGTTGGTGTAGCCCCAAGTTCTTCCGCGTAAAAGGGTAGTACTGGAATGATAATTCCAAATCCTACCATTACAAAAAACATTGTTAAAAATAAAACAGGTAGTGCTGTTTTAGTTTTCATACGAATTTCATTTCCTCTCTAAAGCAAATTAAAATTTTCTTATATAGTATAAATCATTACAAAAAATAATCAAACTATACGAATTAAAAAGATTAAATTTTAATATTCATTTTATCGACAGATTTCTCAAGTTCTTTCTTATGTTTGATTTGGAAAACAAAAAGAAGTGCAATAACCATGCTTATAGTAGAAGCAATGAATAACGATTTATAATCCGTCCACTGAATAATGAGCCCAAATAGTGGAGGTCCACTAATAGCCGCTAGTGAAGAGACAAGGTAATAGAGACCAGTTCGCGTCCCAATTGCATCCTCACTTCCAATTGAGATAACAAATGGATAGGAATTAATATTAATACATGCCCAAAAAATTCCACCTAAAAGCAATAAAATCCATACAATAATTTCATTTTCAATAAAAACTAATGTAAAGAAAATTAAGATTTGACCAATAACCCCAATGATAATCATGAATTTTTTACCGAATTTTGTTCCAAGCCATCCACTAGGTAGAGCAAAAAGTAAAAAAGTAAGGGCGAAAAAAGCTAAAGAAAAATTCGCTAAACTGTCTGACATACCTAATCGATTGGTAGCATAAATCGTAAATAAAGCTTCCATACCTTGAATGGCGACAAACCAAAAGAAGATAGCTGTTAATAAGAAGATCGTTGGCTTATTAAGTTCCTTCTTATAATCGATTTTCTGTTTTTGATGTTTTGTATACTCGATTGCATCGCGTTTTTCATTGATAAATTTTAATAAAATAAATAGTGAAATTAACATGATGATGCTCGCACCAAAAAAAGGTAAATATTGACCAAAATTATATACATAAGCTCCAATAACAAAGGCGATTAAGGCACCTATTCCTCCCATAAAATTGATAATTCCATTTGCACTTGATTGTTTATGAAGAGGAGTAATATCTGGCATTAAAGCAATAGTAGGGGAACGGAAAATGGCCATAGATAAATTCATCGCAACCATAAAAATAATTAATGTCATGAGATTGACATGTAGAGGAATTAAAGCCAAAAAGATAGCGGCAAGGGGCATCCCAATCATTAAATAAGGCATGCGCTTTCCAAATCGGGTTTCTGTTCTGTCACTTCTGTTTCCAATATAGGGTTGAAGAAAAAGGGCAAAATAATTATCAATAGTCATAAGAAACCCAATAATTGCGGTGTCACGAATAAATTCTTCAAGAAAGAGGGGAACATACCCGTTATAAAGCGACCATGCTATGCTTATACTTAAAAACCCAAATCCTAAAAGGAACGTCTTTTTCACCCAATAGCCTCCTAACAACTTTTCAATCACTATATTTTTATATATTTAAAAAGGTTCCTTAAAAGAATATTTCAATAAATAATTAAAGCCAAGACAAGTCTTGGCTTTTGGATTGTGCACCAGGAATGGCGACTTTTTTCGTATGAATTATAAAATTGGTGATAAAAGACGCGAAATCGATTCTTTAAATCGAATCCATAGTGATCGCTTTAAATATTCTTCATATGTTAGTTCTCTTGATTTTTTCATATCTTCATGGAAGATATCTGTTAAACGTTTGGCTGTGGCTTCATCATAAATAAACGCATTGACTTCAAAGTTTAATCTAAAGCTTCTTACATCAAAGTTTGCTGTTCCTACTGTAGATACTTCTTCGTCAACTACGATTGTTTTTGCATGAATAAATCCATTTTCATATATGTATACTTTTGCACCTGCTTTAAGTAGTTCACCAACATAAGATAATGTTGCCCAATAAACAAACATATGGTCAGGTTTATTTGGGATCATAATATAGACATTGATTCCAGATAATGCCGCAATTCGTAAAGTGTCTAAAATACTTGCATCTGGAACAAAGTAAGGGGATTGAATATAAATGGATTTTTTTGCTGATGAGATCATTTTAATGTATCCATTTTTGATTTGTTCCCATTCAGAATCTGGACCACTCGTAACAATCTGGATCGGTATGTTTCCATTATGTGAAGTAAGTGGAAAATAATTTGGTTTATAATCAATATCATTCCGACTTGATGCTTGATTCCAATCTAAAATAAATCGAATTTGTGTTGCATGAACCGCATTCCCTTGAATTCTTAAGTGCGTATCACGCCAGTAGCCGAATTTTTTATTTAAGCCTAAGTATTCATCACCGACATTAAAACCACCAACATAAGCAACTTTACCATCAATAATGACTAATTTTCGGTGATTACGGAAGTTCGCCCTTACATTAAATAACGGAATTTTAGATGGAAAGAACACTTCAACTTCCCCACCAGCTTTAATTAATTTATTAAAGGAACGCTTGTTTATCCTACGTGATCCCATTTCATCGTATAAAACCCGAACCTCAATACCTTGTTTTGCCTTTTCCGTAAGCAAATCAATAAGTTTCATACCAAGTTTATCATCTCGGAAAATATAATACTGCAAATGAATATGATCTTTAGCATTTTCTATATCTTGTATAAGTGATTGGAATTTATCATTGCCATCAATAAATATTTCAATTTCATTATCTTGAGTCAAAATCGCATTGTTATTTTTCAGTTGCATTCGAATCATATCTTGATGTTTAGTAGCAACATTTGTGGAATAAGTATATTCTCCAGCAGAAATAAGTTTAAGTTGTTCTTTTACTAAATCATCGAAGCCAATTCGTTTTAAATCTTCCCACACGAATAAACGTTTTTTCCTCAAGTTTTGCCCTAACACTAAATACATAATGAAGCCTAAAACAGGAATAAAAAACAAGACAAGAAGCCACGCCCAAGTTGCACTTGGATCTTTTCGTTCTAAAAACACAAGAAAGCCAGCCAAAATAAAGTTAATAATGAAAACAAGACTTACTAAGATTGTTAAAATACTCATCACACTGTCTCCAATTTCTCGTGTATTCCTTATTATTATATATTAAATTTCAAATTAAAGTATAAACAAAATGGCCCCCATAAAGGGGGCGAATCCAAAAATATGAAGTTTTTATTAGAAATTACCACCTGAGAGTTGTTGTTGAGCCATTTGAACTAAACGTTTAGTGATTTCTCCACCAACAGAACCGTTAGCGCGTGAAGTTGTTTCTGCTCCAAGAGTAACACCAAACTCTTGAGCAATTTCGTATTTCATTTGGTCTAGTGCTTCTTGAGCTCCAGCTACTAGTAATTGGTTTGAGGAATTGCTTCTGTTTGTTGCCATAGTTGAATCCTCCTATATTATTTGTTTTGGCTGGGTTTTCTGGAATTTCACCAGGTGCACAAAATTTTTTGTGCTTGCCTTTTTGGCTAAACCCAGTAATAGTATTGGTTGCAAACTAAATATTGTTTTAGCTTGCACTAATAGATTATCTAGTTTTAATAAATCTATTCAAAGTTGATTTTGGTATTTTCTACCTAAGTGAACAAGTTCATTCACTACAATTTAAACATTAATCCATCCATAATATTTCGATATTGAACAGGGCAAATTAATTTTACTTAGTATGAAAAAAGGAGGAAGATTTATGTCAATTTGTCCTCTATGTAATGGTTATGGAGAACTACAAGTATCATGCCCAAATTGTTCAATAAATATGGTTGATCAAGGAAAAATAAGTGATTATTTTGATGATTACAGTCCATATATGGATATTGATCTGATGAGATTAGAAGACGGAATACCACTCAACTATGAAAACAGTCAATGTGTTCATCTGCTTTCATGTCCAAATTGCCATAAAGAGGAAACTTATTTTGTTCAGGAATGAGTGATCTTTTTTCAAGTGGGGCTTTCTATAAGCCTCTTCAAATTAAAGGTTGCCTTAGTGAAATTTCTAGGTGATAACAAGGTGATCTCGATAAAAAATTTATCTAATTCAAAGTTTTTAGGCCAAAACAAGGTGATTTCGATAAAAATTTGTCTAATAAAATTTGTTTCCAGGACAAATTATTGTTATTCCATGAATACTTTGTCTTATAAACTTGATTTTCAAGACAAAATCATAAGATTTCACTTAAAAAATGTCTTTTAAAACCAATTTTTAAGACAAAAGCATGCTTGAATCAAAAGAAAATGTCTTAAAAATATCTCAAAACTTGTAAAAACATCCCAAAACCTGTAAAAACATCCCAAAACCTGTAAAAACACCCCAACCACTTAAAATATCCGAAAACTCATAATACAACCCCAAACTCATAAAAACACTAACCCAAAAAGGACTCAAAAGATCGTGATAAATCAGATCTTCTGAGTCCTTTAAATAGTTAAAGAGTTTATTTAACTTTTGAAGATAGAATTAATTTTCTTCTTTATTACGAATACGTAATTCAGTTTCTGAGTCAAAGAAATGAGCTTTATTCATATCAATTGCTAGTTTAATGTTTTGACCAGGTTTTACTTCAGTACGAGCGTCGATTCTCGCAATGAATTCTGTACCGTTTAATGTAGAATAAAGCATAACTTCAGCACCTGTTAATTCTGAAACTTCAACTTTTACATCGATTGTTGAATTAGGGAATGATTCAACAAATACTGGCTCGTCATGAAGATCTTCAGGACGTACACCAAAGATAATATCTTTACCAACATACCCTTGGTCTTTTAAAGTTTTCATTTTTGCTTCAGGAATTTGAAGTTTAGTTTGACCAACTACAACATAACCGTCTTCAATTTTACCATTGAAGAAGTTCATTGCAGGTGAACCGATAAAGCCAGCTACGAAAACATTTTCTGGATTATCATATACTTCTTTAGGTGTACCAACTTGTTGAATAACTCCGTCTTTCATAACAACAATACGAGTAGCCATTGTCATCGCTTCAGTTTGGTCATGGGTTACATAGATTGTTGTTGTTTGTAAGCGTTGGTGTAGTTTTGCAATTTCAGCACGCATTTGTACACGAAGTTTTGCATCAAGGTTTGATAAAGGTTCGTCCATTAAGAATACTTTTGCGTCACGAACGATCGCACGACCTAATGCAACACGTTGGCGCTGACCACCTGATAAAGCTTTTGGCTTACGATCTAAGTAAGGTTCTAAGCCTAAGATTTTTGCAGCTTCATCAACACGACGTTTAATTTCATCTTTTGGTACTTTACGTAATTTTAATCCAAATGCCATATTGTCAAATACAGTCATATGTGGGTATAAAGCATAGTTTTGGAATACCATCGCAATGTCGCGATCTTTTGGAGCTACCTCATTAACACGTTTTCCATCAATGTAGAAATCACCTTTAGAAATTTCTTCAAGACCAGCAATCATACGAAGTGTCGTTGATTTACCGCATCCAGATGGACCAACGAAAACGATAAACTCTTTATCTTTAATATGAAGGTTAAAATCAGAAACTGCTGTTACGTTGTTATCATAGATTTTATATACGTGTTCTAATACTAACTCTGCCATTTTTATGCCCCCTAAATTTTCTTTACAAAATTAGTTTAATTGAAAGGGTTATCATTTTGTATGGACAATATGCATAAAAAAAAGGAATCGTTTTCGTCAATGTGAATGAAAACGATATCTTAAATTAGTAATGGTGCTCGAAATGACTACCATAAAGGCAAATAAAATAAACAGATAAAGCACCTTGAAATAGTTTTATATCAATGGTTGTTCGTTCAATAAACTTATCAATTCGATATTGTAGACTATTCCGATGTAGGTATAGTTTTTTTGCCGTTAAACTAGTATTGGAATTATTTTCTAAAAATAGTTTAATAGTTGAAACTAGCTCTAAATCATTTTGGAAAATGTCTTCCCACTCGGCTTGTAAAATATTTTTTAATTCAATTCCTTTTAACGATAATAAAACTAGAGGAAAAGCTTGTTCAAAGCGATAAATATGATCTTTTTTCATATAAGGCTTTGAAATTTGAAAATAAGTTTGTTCCCGTGCGTAATGACTTCTTAAATCACTATTGGAATCATAAAAACGGCCGACATAAAAATAAGCATTCATATAAAAATCAGATAAAAGAGCTTCTTTGAATGATGACAAATCATCATGAATTTGGTCGATTGACTCTCGACCTACAATAATCCCGTTTTGCTCGTCAATCCAGACAATTTGTAGATTCTCAGGAAAGAAAGCGGTAGCTGCTTCTATGAAAGATTGTCCACTATTAGGAGTCGTGATGTAAAATTGTATATACCGTATACGCTCAGTTGAAAGGGAAGGCTTTGGTCCATTTTCAAATAAATATTGATACCATTCCTTTTGATCTCTATTTATGTTTAAGTACGGTTTAGGACTTTCAACATATGTATATAACAAATTTAATAATTGAACTTCCCTTTCTGTTAAATGGTCTTTTGGGATTCCAATATATTCGTTTGTTATTTGATCAAAATAAATTTCATACTCTTGGTGGGAAAACTTCTCTTTTTGTCTTATTGCTCCAG
>Ga0180215_1001769_pt1 | contig 22989 bp, 20 predicted proteins | sample eDN3rd37CBELigBY_FD_128871 | JGI IMG/M metagenome (GOLD analysis project Ga0180215, IMG submission 128871) | Enriched backyard soil microbial communities from Emeryville, California, USA - eDNA 3rd pass 37_C BE-Lig BY (version 2) (version 2) | ecosystem: Environmental > Terrestrial > Soil >...
CCGAAATAGTGAGCTATTCTAAGATTTACAAATGATTGTAGGGTTAGACTCCGGAATTAGGGGGCTGGACCGCAAGTGCAGTAGATTCGCGTACCCCACGCCCCAGCTGTGCGAATCTGATGTAAAAGTGCAGTAGATTCACGTACCCCGCACCCCAGCTGTGCGAATCTGATGTACAAGTGCAGTAGAATCACGTACCCCGCGCCCCAGCTGTGCGAATCTGATGTAAAAGTGCAGTAGATTCGCGTACCCCGCGCCCCCCAGCAGTGCGAATCGGCCAGGAGCTATCCCGATTGCATGCCAGTGCATCTACCCAAGACGATGAATCCATATTACTTGGTAGTTACTAGTTAGATAGATTGCTGGCACGCGAAATATGTCGTATAATCATATAAGAGATTGCTAGCTTGTGAATTCATCAATCATATACCATAACAGTCAACAGGTGCCCTTGCGAAAACGATGATGCTGATCTGCACAGACAGGTACATGCATGGAGAGGCGATGCCTTCACCAGCAATATGTACGTCGCACGCACAAATGATGCTGATCTGCACATTGACGTAAGGGTTAAAAGGGAAGCCGGTGTAAATCCGGCACGGTCGCGCCACTGTGAAGCGGATGATCGGTTCCGATATGCCACTGTCAGGAAGACGGGAAGGCGGAGCCATCGATATCCGTAAGTCAGGAGACCTGCCTGAGGACTTAGCTCGATTCATCCTTCGCGGATAAGGATACGGCTGCTCGGGTCATCTTACATATGTGCCTGAACGCTGGACCTCCATCCCTCCTAGGAATGGGGGTTTTATCATATCACTGGGACGCTATCGTCCGGTGAGCGAGGAAGAGTTCGCAGGTACAAGCAGCACTCATACTATATATGAGGAGAGAAACGAGAGATGAAGAATTGGTATGTAGGGTTGTTGGCGTTGGTCGTGGCACTCATGCTCGCAGCATGTGGGTCAGACGAAGTGAATGGGAACGGTAAGTCAAATGAAGATAATCAAGTAGAGAATTCAAACGCACAAAATATCAGTTCGGAAAACGGTGAGGACAGTCAAGCGGATAACGCGAATGCCCAATCTGATGACAGCGAATCGACGCTGAAGACACAGTACCCACTGACGATCACGGATGCTTCAGGGCTTGAGTTTACGTTCGAGCAAGCGCCGCAGCGCATCGTCTCGATCGCACCCCATCAGACGGAGATCCTGTTCGCGATCGGTCTAGGTGATCGGATCGTCGGTGTATCCGAATTCGACAACTATCCGGAGGAAGCGTCGACTAAGCCGAAGGTTGGGAATATCCAAGGTAACGCAGAAGCGTTATTGGCTGTACAGCCGGACCTTGTATTCGCGGGATTGTCGCTGAACGGCACGAGCGTTGGTGGTCTGCGTGATCTCGGTGTGCAAGTATTCACGACGGAACCGACGACGATCGATGAAGTGATCGAGTCGATCTTGACGATCGGGGTCATCACCGATGCGCAGGAAGAAGCCGAGAAGGTCGCGGCGAAGATGCGCGAAGATAAGCAACTAGTCATCGATACGGTAAGCGGACTAACAGAAGCTCAGAAGAAGAGCGTATATATCGAATATGATCCGTTATGGACGGCAGGTAAAGGCTCGTTCATGGACGAGATGATCGTCCTCTCGGGTGGTATCAATATCGCTTCGGATCTCGACCCATGGGCACAGATCAGTTCGGAAGCGGTCATCGCAGCGAATCCTGATGTGATCATCTATGCGGATGTGAACGATTATGAGACAGGCAATCCGCTCATCGAGACGATCAAGTCACGTCCAGGTTGGGGAGAGATCACCGCGATGAAGGATAACGCAATCACAGGGATCAATGCAGATATCCTGAGCCGTAATGGCCCTCGCATCACCGATGCTCTCGTGCAGATTGCTATGGGCATCTATCCTGAACTATTCGCCAAGTAAGCCGACATGAAGAAGAGACTATTCATATGGGGAGGAGCAGGCATCTTGCTCCTTCTTTTGTCCATTATCGTTAGTTTATCGATGGGATCCGCCCATATCCCGATCGGTGAAGTATGGTCGATCATCTGGCGCCAGTTCTCGATGTCTATCACGCAGCTCTGGCAGGACATCTGGTCGTTCCTCGTACAGACCGTGACTGGAGATCCAGTCGTGAGAGAGGCGATCATGCCTGTGCCTCCCACACCCTATGAACAGATCGTCATGCAGGTGAGATTTCCACGTGTTGTACTCGCGATCCTGGTCGGTGCGGCGTTATCGATCGCTGGCGCGGGATTTCAAGGCGTGCTACGCAACCCGCTCGCAGATCCATATACACTGGGTGTCGCATCGGGTGCCTCGCTTGGAGCAGCGTTCATGATCTCATCTGGACTACAATATGTGCTATTCGGTAACTGGACGGTGCCGCTGGCGGCTTTCGTGACAGGGTTGATATCACTCGTTATCGTGATTCGCCTCGCTTCGATCAACGGCAAGTTCCGTACGGAGACGATGATCCTCGCAGGTGTTGTCGTTCAAGCGTTCTTCGGCGCGATCGTGTCTCTGATCATCTCCCTCTCGGATACGGTCATGAACGGGATCATATTCTGGACGATGGGAAGTCTGCAGCTGAGAGGATGGCCGTATATACTAGTGTTAGCGCCATATCTGCTACTAGGTGGGATCGTGCTATTCAGCTTGACGAGGTCGTTGAACTTGTTCGCACTCGGCGAACGACAAGCGTCTCATCTCGGCGTGCATGTTGAACGGACGAAGATGATCGTGCTGGTCACCGGAACGCTTCTTAGCGCAGCGGCTGTGTCAGTAGCCGGTACGATCGGCTTCGTCGGATTGGTGACGCCTCATCTGATGCGTCTGCTCGTCGGATCGGATTATCGTCTGCTGCTACCGCTATCTGCGATCTATGGAGGGATCTATGTGCTGTGGGCGGATACGATCGCCCGTACGCTATTAAGTCCGATCGAGCTGCCGCTTGGCGTCGTCACAGCATTCATCGGAGCGCCGTTCTTCGCATGGCTGCTCGTCAGACATAAGCGAAAGGGGGCCGCGCAGGATGGATGAGCGGAGTCGCAACGGGCTGGGAGCCAAGCTGATTAGAGAGAAAGATGCTTCAGCGATTGGCGGAGACACAAGAGGAGCAGACGGAGAGGGAGCTGGAGGCCCAGGAGCAAGAACCGGAGCAAACGGAGGCGGAGCTGAAGCAGGCCCAGGAGCAAGTGCTGGTCTTGATGAAGGCGTAGGTATAGGTGGAAGAGATACACGAGCAGGTGTCGAACCAGACGGAGACGACTCATCGTCTTCGCACCTGATCCTAGAGGCGATCGGAGTCAGTAAGACGCTTGGCAGTAAGCAGGTGCTGAAGGACATTCATCTGGCGATTCGCCAAGGCGAATGCTTCGGGATCATCGGTCCGAACGGCAGCGGCAAGTCGACGCTCGTCAAGCTGTTGTCCGGTGCTGACGGCTCATATGACGGGAAGATAACGTATCGTCAGCAGGCGTTAACGATCTATACGAGAAAGCAGCTCGCCCGCCAGATCGCCGTCTTACAGCAAGAGGCACTGCCGCCGATCGGCTTCTCCGTACAGGAAGTCGTCGAGATGGGCAGATATCCATATCAGAACTGGCTAGGAGAAGAGAAGGAAGATTCGGAAGCGATCATCGATGGGATCTTGACGGAGCTAGATCTGAAGCCATTCGCGGAACGATCGATCGATGCGCTAAGCGGAGGGGAACGGCAGCGGGTGGCCTTGGCCAAGACAGCGGCACAGCAGCCGGAGCTACTGATGCTCGATGAACCGACGACGTATCTAGATATCGGCTATCAGCAGCAGATGATGGACTATATCCGTCTATGGCAGCGACGAGAAGGATTGACCGTGCTCGCTGTACTGCATGATCTGAATCTAGCAGCATTATATTGTGATCGGATCATGGTGCTGCAAGACGGTCGTGTGATCGAGACAGGTACACCGGAGCAAGTGATTCGTGCCGACCTATTAGAGCATGTGTATGGGATCCGTCCTGTGATCGTGCGCCATCCCGAGAACGGTGTGCCACAGATCTTGCTGCGCGGTGGTTCGATAGGATAGAGAGCTACGAATGCTGGGATGAGATGCTTGTATGCTAGATCGGATCAAGATATGGAGATGCTGGTTCAGATCAATATATGGAGGTTGGGAACACGATGAAGGTATACACACGAACAGGTGATGAAGGACAGACGTCGGTGATCGGCGCTCGGGTATCGAAGGATGATGCACGCGTCGAAGCGTACGGAACAGTAGATGAATTGAACAGCTTCGTCGGGCAGGTAATCAGTGTGCTCGATCGACGATCATCTGGTGATCTGATCGAGGACTTGACCGAGATTCAACATGAGCTGTTCGATTGCGGAGCAGATCTTGCACTCGTGAAGCAGGATGTACGACCATACCGTGTGCATGCGGGGATGACCGAGCGTCTGGAGCAGTGGATCGATCAGTATGACGAAGAGTGTCCGGAGATTCGTCGCTTCATCTTACCAGGCGGTACACAGGCCTCCTCACTACTGCATGTATGCCGCACGGTGTGTAGACGAGCCGAGCGATCGATCGTGACGCTATCGCGCGAGCAAGAGATTAACGAGGAAGTACGCAAGTATGTCAACAGACTATCCGACTTCTTCTTCGTCGTGGCGAGAGTCGCGAACGTCAGAGCAGGCGTCGGGGATGTTGAGTATGTACGCAGCGAGAACGTGTTTCGGAGTAGTAACGATTAGGTTGACGTTCCCGGTTATCGCTTCATACTGCATCACCTCTATCCCGTCGTTGACGGGATGTTCTCTGTCAGCCGCGTATTAGGTAAGTCATGTGAATATCGAGTGTTAGGTATGTCATGTGAATACAGGGTATTAGATACGTCATGTGACTACCGTGTGTTAGGTATGCGATGTGTCAGTATGTATCAACCATGTCATGAAGCACTGAGCGAATATGATCATTGATTGATATGATATATTCGAATATACTTACTTAGGAAGGTTACATAAGTTACTATCACTGGTGAGGCATCCGTAAACATGAAGATAGATAAAACACTGATACATACGATGAATAAGAAGGATGTGCTTACGGTTATCCGCGAGCAAGGGCCGATCTATAAGGCGGAGATCTCGCGAGTTACGGGGCTTAGCCTACCGACCGTGATCAAGATCGTAGATGAGCTAGCGGAGCACGGGCTCGTGCGTGATGTCGGCAAGGGTGAGAGCAGTGGGGGAAAGCCGCCGCAGCTCCTAGACTTCGCAGCAGACAGCTATTATATGGTCGGTGTGGACGTTGGGACGACGAATATCAACTGTGTCATGATGGATATGGCCGCGAATATCGTCTGGCAGTATACGACACCGACGATCGTCAGTGATTCTAGCGAGCAGGTGATCAAGCGGATCTTGCAGACGATCGATACGGTCATTCGTCATTCACCTGTTCCTAGTGAACGGATATTAGGTGTCGGTGTCGGGATGCCTGGGCTGCTAGAAGACGGTGTCGTCCTGTTCTCGCCTGATTTTCGTTGGGAGCAGGTCGACCTCCTATCTCGCTTACGAGAACAGTTCCGATATCCGATCCAGATTCATAATGTCACACGAACGATGGCGATGGGCGAACGATGGTTCGGGCACGGCAGAGGCGATGTGAGAAGCTTCATCTGTGTCAACCTTGGTTATGGGATTGGCGCGGCTCTATATCTGGATGGGCTGATGTTCAACGGGGGATCCGGTACTTCCGGTGAGCTCGGCCATATGACAGTAGACAGCAGCGGGCCTGTCTGCGCTTGCGGACGCAGAGGATGTCTAGAGTCACTGGCGGCCGGCAACGCGATCGCGAAGCGGGCCGAGCGAGAGATCGCAGACGGTCGTACGTCGTTGATCGCTTCATCCAGACCACATGCGGAGCTAGAGGCGAAGGATGTATTCGCAGCAGCGGCGCAGCATGATCCGCTGGCGCTTGAGATCATCCATGATGCAGCAGAGCATATCGGGACAGCGCTGGCGAATGTGATTACGCTGATCGATCCCGAAGTGATCATCCTCGAAGGAGGCTTGTCCCGGGCTGGTGAGCCATTCATCGAAGAGATTAGACAAGTCGTTACGCGCTTTCAGATGAGATATGCAGGGCGCAATTCGCGCATCGTCGTATCCGAGCTAGGTGAAGATGCCGCAGCGATCGGAGCGGCCACTTATCTGCTACAACGCTTATTCGATGTCGGAGGTGATGTGGGCGAGATCAGAGCAGGTTTGCGAATGTGACGAGACGTCAGTTATTCCAGTCCTTCAGGCTTACTTAAGCAGGTACATGAGTTCCGATATGGAGTAGGTATATATACAGATTACGTCATATGCAATCATGCTCTGAGACCTTGTATTAGCATGTCATCTATGTGTGCGACAACACGTCGTGCACGCATACCATCAGTCTCCACCACGCATCACATACAGGAGGAACGATCGATGAAATATCGCAAACTAGGCAACACAGGGCTGGACGTCTCGATCCTCGGCTACGGAGCATCGCCGTTAGGGTCGGTGTTTCGTGATGTAGACGAATCAGAAGGCATCCGGACGGTGCACGAGGCACTAGACTTGGGGATCAATCTGATCGATGTATCGCCGTATTATGGACTGACGAAAGCCGAGACCGTGCTAGGTAAAGCGTTAGCAACTGTACCACGTGACCGATACATCCTATCAACGAAAGCTGGGAGATACGGTAGTGATGAATTCGACTTCTCGGCGGAGCGGATCGCTCGCAGCATCGAAGAAAGTATGAACCGCCTGAACGTCGATCATATCGATATCCTGCATCTACATGATATCGAGTTCGGCGATCTCGAGCAGGTCATCGAGGAGAGCATACCGGCACTAGAACGCTTGAAGGAGCAAGGGAAGATCCGCTTCTACGGGGTGACAGGTCTGCCGCTTGCCATCTATCCGAAGGTGTTAGACCGCATCCATGTCGATACGATCATCAACTATTGCCACTATTCGCTTAACGATACGACGCTGGCTGATCTACTACCATACTTCGCAAGCAAGGGGACAGGTGTGATTAGCGCATCACCTCTCTCGATGGGGCTTCTAAGTGTGAGAGGGGCACCAGAGTGGCATCCGGCGGATGAGGAGATTAAGCAATATTGTCAGCGAGCCGCTGCATACTGTGCAGACCGAGGGGAAGATATCGCGAAGCTGGCGCTACAGTTCTCCGTCAGCCACGAGCAGATCCCAACGACACTTACGGGTACAGCGAACCCTGAGAATATCCGTAAGAATGTTCAGTGGATCGAAGAACCGATCGATGAGCTATTATTGCAAGAAGTGCAAGAGATACTGCAGCCGATCATGAACAGGACTTGGCCGAGTGGCAGGGAGGAGAACCAGTGATGAGAGCGATAAGATGTGAGAGTCCAGGCGTATTCACGTTCGTGGAGGAACAGAAGCCAGAGGTACAGCAGGGTGAAGCGATCATCAGGGTGAAGCGGGTCGGCATCTGCGGTACTGACCTACACGCGTATCGCGGGCGCCAGCCATTCTTCAGCTATCCACGCATCTTGGGCCATGAGCTATCCGGGGTGATCGAGGAGATCGGTGCCAACGACTCTGGACTCGCGGTCGGTGATCACGTATGTGTCGTGCCGTATCTACACTGCGGGGAGTGTGGCGCCTGTCTGCGTGGCAAGACGAACTGCTGCACGAACATCCAGGTGATGGGTGTGCATACTGACGGTGGCATGAGGGAATGGATTCGCGTCCCGATCAGCCATCTGATCGTAGCGAACGAGATCTCACTCGAAGGAGCTGCGATCGTCGAGTGCTTGAGTATCGGGGCGCATGCCGTCAGACGGAGTCAACTTTCCGCGCAAGAGAACGTATTAGTCATCGGTGCGGGACCGATCGGGCTCGGTGTGATGAAGGCTGCGGGACTCAAAGGGGCGAAAGTAGCAGCGATGGATCTCGATCCACATCGTCTCGACTTCTGCCGAGAGTGGGCAGGTGTCGATGGTGTCTTAACGAGTGATGGTGACGTCGATGCGAAGCTGCGCGAGCTGTTCGATGGAGAGCTACCTGATGTAATCTACGACGCTACGGGCAACAAGCTGTCGATGGAGAAGACGTTCCAATACGCTACCCACGGCGGCCGGATCATCTATGTCGGGCTAGTCCGAGACGATATCGTCTTCCAGGATCCACTGTTCCACGCTAAGGAGCTGACGCTCTATGCGAGCCGCAATGCGACGAAGGAAGATTTTGAAGTGGTGATGAGTGCGATGAAGGATGGCCTAGTAGATGTCGAACCATTTGTGACGCACCAAGTTTCATTTGATCAGATGATCGGTGAATTTGAGAGCTGGCTCGACCCTTCGAATCGTGTGATTAAAGCGATGGTTGTGTTAGATTGATTCGGATTGGGAGGTAGGTGGGTGAATATGAGGATCGATGCGCATCAACATTTTTGGTTGTATAATCTAGAGGATTACGGATGGATGGATGATAGCTGTGATCCGATCAAGCGAGATTTTATGCCTAAGGATCTGAAGCCGATGCTTGATCGGTTAGGGTTTGATGGAAGCGTCGTAGTGCAGGCCCGCCAGACATTAGATGAGACGGAGTGGCTGCTCGCGCTCGCTGACCAGCACGAGCAGATCCAAGGTGTCGTCGGCTGGGTCCATCTATGCTCGGAAGAGGTTGAGCAACAACTGAAGACTTATGCCGCGCATCCGAAGCTTAAGGGAGTCCGACATGTCTTGCATGATGAGCCGGATGACGAGTTTATGCTGCGGGCAGATTTCCAGCGAGGCATCTCGAAGCTGCAGGATTACGGATTAACTTACGATCTACTACTGTTTCCTCGCCATTTACGGCCGGCAGTTCAACTCGTTGAACGCTTTCCGGAGCAGCGTTTTGTCTTGGACCATATAGCCAAGCCAGATATCGCACACGGCACGGTGTCCGGCTGGAAGGAAGGTATCTACGAGCTAGCGGCACATCCTCATGTATACTGCAAGCTGTCCGGTATGGTGACCGAAGCGAAGCGGGGTGCTTGGCGAGCAGAAGACTTCAAGCCGTACCTGGATGTCGTCTTCGAGGCTTTCGGTACAGATCGACTCATGATCGGCTCTGACTGGCCGGTATGCCTCGTTAACGGCGATTATGCCTCGGTGATGGGGATCGTGATCGATTATGTGAAAGCGCTGTCGGCCTCTGAGCAAGAAGCGATACTGGGTCGTAATTGTGCTAGGTTTTATGGGATTGCGTGATCGCATCTAAGGGCTGATGCTACGCTGCGTAATGGCGGTCGGTCGGATAGGAATCTCATATCCGCCGAGCTATATCGCTACATGATGGCGGTCGATCAGGTGTGGCATATCCGCCTGGTCTCGCTGCTCCGCATGGTGAACGACGAGATCAACTATCATATATGGGGAAAAGAGGGATGGACGATATGGGAAAGCAGTTAGCAGATCAGATCATATGGTTCGATAAAGAAGCTTCTGTATGGGAAGAAGCGTTACCGATCGGGAATGGCAGGCTGGGCGGTATGGTGTTCGGCAAGGTTCATCATGAACGCATCGGGCTTAACGAAGATAGTGTGTGGTATGGTGGTCCGCGCGATCGGCATAATCCAGATGCCGCGAAATATCTGCCTGAGATTCGCAGTCTGCTGCGTGAAGGCAAGCTGGGGAGAGCACAACACCTCACGACACTCGCACTGTCTGGGATACCAGAGACACAGCGCCATTATATGCCACTAGGTGATCTGGAGCTGATGTTCCGTCATGGCAGACCGACCAAAGGCTCTTACCGCCGTGAGCTCGATCTGCTAACCGGGGTCGCGAAGATCACCTATACAGTCGAAGGCGTAACATATACACGTGAGATCTTCACAAGCTATCCAGATCAGGTTATGGTGATACGCTTAACCGCCGATCAACCAGGTAGCGTATCGGTCACGTCACGGTTGAACCGAGGTCGAGCTAGATATTTCGATGCGATCGAGCGACCTGATGATCATACGATCATGATGCGCGGTAATTGTGGAGGCGAAGGTGGCTCAGACTTCCGTGCAGCCGTTCGCGCCAACGCAGAAGGAGGCGAGTCGCGAATCATCGGCGAGCACTTGATCATCGACGGAGCGGATAGTGTCACGTTGCTACTAGCTGCTGATACGACATTCCGCGTAGCGGACCCTGGACAGGAGGCGCTTCGCAAGCTGGACCAAGCCACCCGATATTCGTACACCGAGCTGAGACAGCGGCATGAGGAAGACTTCCGCTCGCTGTCTGAACGATCAGCACTAGCGCTTGTGAAGGACGATGAGGCTGAGAAGCTACCGACGAATGAACGGCTTGAACGGATGAAGGAAGGTGCGGATGATCAAGGTCTGATCGCAGTGTATTATCAGTTCGGCAGATATCTGCTCATCTCCAGCAGCCGTCCAGGCTCACTTCCGGCCAACCTGCAGGGAATCTGGAATCAACATATGGCACCACCTTGGGACAGCAAATATACGATAAACATCAACACGGAGATGAACTACTGGCCAGCAGAGCTATGTAATCTATCGGAGTGTCACGAGCCGTTGTTCGATCTGATCGAACGTATGCGAGAAACGGGGAGTCATACTGCACAAGTGATGTATGGCTGCAGAGGCTTCACCGCGCATCATAATACGGATATATGGGCTGATACTGCTCCACAAGACATCTACCTGCCAGCGACTTACTGGCCGTTCGGTGCTGCATGGTTGTGCTTGCACTTATGGGAGCATTATGAGTTCACGCTAGACACATCGTTCCTCGAACGGGCATATCCGATCTTAGAAGAAGCTGCGTTGTTCTTCGTCGATTATCTAGAGGAGACGGAAGACGGACTGCTCGTCACGAATCCGTCCGTATCACCAGAGAATACGTATAGGCTGCCTGGCGGTGAATCCGGCCACTTAACGATCGGTGCCTCGATGGATAACCAGATCCTGCATGCATTGTTCGAAGCTTGTATCCAAGCTGGAGACATCTTAGGTCTGAAGCATGAGTTGCTTGATCAGTTCCGTCAGATCATCGATCGGCTACCGAAGCCGAAGATCGGCAAGTATGGTCAGATCCAGGAATGGATCGAAGACTACGAAGAGACGGAGCCAGGACATCGTCACATCTCGCATCTGTTCGCACTTCATCCGGGTAAGCAGTTCACGGTGCGCGGTACGCCAGAGCTAGCACAAGCATCGCGGGTCACGTTGGAGCGTCGGCTAGCGAACGGTGGCGGGCATACCGGATGGAGCCGAGCTTGGATCATCAACTTCTGGGCACGGCTGGAGGATGGGCAGCAAGCATATGATAATGTGCGTGCGCTGCTTACCCATTCGACGCTGCCGAACTTGTTCGATAACCATCCTCCGTTCCAGATCGACGGAAACTTCGGTGGTACGGCAGGCATCGCAGAGATGCTCCTGCAGAGCCATGCCGGTGAGATTCACCTCTTACCTGCGCTTCCTTATCAGTGGCAAGAGGGTCGGATAGAAGGTCTGCGAGCAAGAGGTGGCTATGAGGTCGACATCACATGGGCAGACTGTCAATTGGCCGAAGCTAGCATCCGTAGTGATAGGCAAGGTGTGTGCCGCGTAAGAGCTGGACGGTCCGTTCAAGTGTTAAGAGACGGGCAGACCGTTAAGGATGTGAAATCTGCTGACGGAGTCATCGAATGGCTTGCTGAGCAAGGCATGGAGTACGTGTTGGTATAGCTGCTGGTAGGGGTATCAGCCTTTTGTAGAGGCGGTATGTTACAGCAGGTGATAGATGATCGGTAATCGGGAGCATGAAGAGGCCGTCCTATTGTGGATGGCCTCATGTTGATGGATGCCCGCGTGCTCCTTCGACCATTATCCCATTCGGTCAGGTAGATGGATGCTCGCGTGCTCCTTCGACCACTATCCCATTCGGTCAGGTAGAAAGATGTCCCCACGCCCCTTCGGTCATTATCCCCTTCAATCAGGTTGGATGAATGTCGGCACGGTCCCTCGACCATTATCCCTTTCAGTCAGGTTGATGAGAATGTCCGCACGTTCCTTCGACCATTATCCCATTCAGTCAGGTAGACGGATGCCCGCACGTTCCTTCGACCATTATCCCATTCGGTCAGGTAGATGGATGCCCGCGTGCTCCTTCGACCATTATCCCATTCGGTCAGGTAGATGGATGCCCGCGTGCTCCTTCGACCATTATCCCCTTCGTTCAGGTAGATAGATGTCCCCACGCTCCTTCGACCATTATCCCCTTCAGTCAGGTTGATGTAGGTACCGGTCCCTTATGGATCTACTGTGGCTTAGAACCAGTGGAGCTGGTGGAAAACATAGCGGACATGAATGAGTAGTAGAAATGAATAGAGGTAACCGTGTGTGTACTGTACTGAACGAACTGAGTGGCAAAGCGTGATGATCATTACGATCTTACTGAGCTCCCGAGTGGACTAAGAGCGATCAACACATCGATCGTATGACATGAACTGAGTGAAGGGGATAATGCCGCAAGGGGGTTCAGATAGTATACCGATGGATGATGAAACCAATGAATCCAATGTATCCGATGAATCTGACGAACCAATGAATCCGATGAACTAACGAAACAATAAAGCCCACGAAACCGACGAAGCCAACCAATCCGATGAAACCGACGAATCCAACGAATCCGATGAAACCGACGAATCCAACGATGAAACCCACGAATCCGACGAATCCCTTATGAATTAATTATGGAACTTATGTATAACCGCGAACAACAACTCCGAAGTGTTAATGATCTAAGAATGGTAGACTGCAATAACAGAGAAAACTGAGTGAAGGGGATAATGCCTAAAGGCAGTCCGGATCATATACTATGGGAGCAGAATGGATGGACCCATTCCTCAATCCTACGACCTAAAAAATGCCAGCACTGCACAGTTACCCATACCAAATATCAGTTTCCTCCATAAAGTATAGAAGCCTTTAATTGAAGGAGGTGGCTGAATTATGTCCAATGCAGCAGGTGGTAGCGTCTGGACTAGCACTGGCACAATTCTTGTTTTGTTCATATTGTTAGTGATTATCTCTCGTACGATCTACTAATAGTTGCATCTAAAAGAGACATGGCATACGTACGAACCTGATGTCCGGCTTAAAACGCCGGACATTTTGAGTTGGGTGTAACCATGAAGATGAAAAAGGGAGGCTTGATGTAGGCTTGACATCCCGATCATCCTGACACAAGTGGCCTGAGAGCAGACTTTGTCGTCTCTCGGACGCGTGATGCGGCGTACCGTGCTCGCGGAGAGAATCCCTAATGCTCAGACCTTGGCTCAGGCCTGCTAGCATGAAGATGACCGACGATCGCTCTGCCGACCCATATCGCGTTGATGAGCATCAACACGGCCGACAGGATGAACAAGCCCCGTATTCCCATCCAGATGGATAGCATCCCGCTAACAGTAGGACCGATCAAGTTACCCAGGCTAAGGAAGGACTGGTTGAAGCTGAAGGCACGGCTGATCATCGAATCAGGTACGTTACGTCGGATAAGCGCGTTGACGGATGGCAATAGGCCACCGATAAACATCCCCTGCACGAAGCGTATCGCCATCAACTGCCATACGTTATGGACGAAAGCCTGTGGAATGAAGCTCAGCCCCGCACAGACGAGGGATATTCGGAGTACCTTTTCGGAGCCGAAGCGGTCACCGGTACGTCCCAACAGTGGAGCGAAGATGACGTTCGAGAAGCCGGTGACGGAGCTCACTAGACCAGCGTAGAAGGCGAGATTCGGTATCGCGCCATGCATCTCCTCGATGAAGACAGGCATGAGTGGCATTGTACCGGTTAGTGCTAGCTGGGTGACGAATGACACCGTAAACATCGCGAACACGCCAGGGAATGTCATGATCTGCCGGAACCCGTTTAAGATCGAGACATTAGGAGCGGCTTTTGCGGTGGTAGAGTCGAACTTCTCGCGGACAACGAGCATCGTTAAGATCGTTGCGGCGAGCAGACATGATCCGGTGATGAAGAAAATGATGCGAAATCCGAACCAATCTGCGAGCAAACCACCGATAAACGGACCGATAACGGATCCAGATACACTGCCTGACTGCAAAGTTCCCATTGCGAATCCGCTTCGCTCTTTCGGAGTATTCGCAGCGATGAGTGCGTTGGCCGCGGGGATGAAGCCAGATACTGTACCGTTCAATACACGTAGGAGCAGTAGATGCCAGACGCTCGATGCCAGGCCCATGAGGATGATGACGATCGACATGCCGAACCCAGAACGTAAGAGCATGATCTTCCTGCCGTAACGATCGGACAGCTTGCCCCATAACGGTTGAAATAGAAAGGCTGTGATGAAGTTGGCAGAGAAGATGAGTCCTGACCAGACCGATATCGCATCGGGATCTGTGACGCCAAGTTCTTTGATATATAGTGAGATGAATGGAATTATCATCGACATGCCTGCCATCGTCAGGAAGGTCCCGACCCATAACACGGCCAAATTCAGCTTCCAGCGTTCCATGTTGTAAAGTCATCCCCATCGATTCAATATGAACAGCGTATCTCGTTCTTGTCGTATTCGAATATTATATCACAACGAGAAATTGATTATATTGGAGAAACCAGTACAATGTTATTGATGATAACAAGAACGATAACAAGAACGATAACAAGAACGATAACAAGAACGATAACAGGAACGATAACAATAGAGGGGGATGGAGCCTAATGAGTCATGCTACGAGGAAGCACCGGACCGATCAGATTGCAGTGCTTGTCAACCATCTAGGTAATCCATTCGAAGCCTCGCTCGTGACCTTCGTGGAATCAGCACTGGCAGCGCGTGGCTATAGTATGCTACTTCACACATACCATCAGGAAACGTCAGACAACCAGCTAACTGCTCTTGCAGCGCGTGTCGACGGTCTGTTGCTGATCGGGCAGACGTTGCCTGATCAGACGATCGAGCGTTATTCTGAGCTCGGTGTACCGATCGTCTCTCTGCTGCAGCCAGCGTGGAAGAAACAAGGGATCTCTTACATAGACATGAACTGGATCAAGGCGATGCGCAAGACGATCGAATATTTGTTAAGCCGTGGGCACCAAGAGATCGGCTTCATGACGAATGGTCATCCGGCTCATTATCATACCCAGAGATTTTCCGCTTTCATCCAAGCGATGCAGCTGTGTAAGGGGAAGTTCGAACACTCGAATGTACTCCACGGAGGGGGGACTTATCTCAGAGCATTCGACGCGATGGAGGAGAGATTAGCGGAGGGAGCGTTGTCGTTCAGTGCACTTGTATGCGCGAACGATCTGATGGCGATCGGTGTCATCGCTGCATGCCGCAATCATGGTGTACACATCCCTAGTCAGCTAGCCATCATCGGCTGTGAGGACATCCTGATGTCGACGGAGACGAATCCTCCACTTACGACGATCCAGTACTCTCGCGAAGCGATGAGTCATGCTGCCGTCGATCTGCTGTTCGCGAAGATGAACGGAGAAGAGGTGAATCTGCCAGAAGTAGAAGGGTTCCTCCTCATCCGTTCTTCAGCTTAGTGGAGCATTCGTTCTCTAGTGGAGCGTGAGCGTTCGTCTCTAGTGGAGCGTTATCTAGTGTAGCATCGTTCTCTAGAGGAGCGTAAGCATTCGTCTCTAGTGTAGCGTGAACGTTCGTTCTCTAGAGGAGCGTAAGCATTCGTCTCTAGTGGAGCGTGAACGTTCGTTCTCTAGAGGAGCGTGAGCGTTCGTCTCTAGTGGAGCGTTATCTAGTGTAGCATCGTTCTCTAGAGGAGCGTGAGCGTTCGTCTCTAGTGGAGCGTTATCTAGTGTAGCATCGTTCTCTAGAGGAGCGTAAGCATTCGTCTCTAATGGAGCGTTATCTAGTGTAGCGTTCGTTCTGTTATCGGGAGAGCAACGTAATGTGTCCGCATTGTGATATAATCCGGATTGCGAATGATGGATGTGCATGGCACATCTGAAGTAATCCGCTAGTGGGTCAGCTACTTCACATCTCAAGATATCCTTTACGGATCAGCTTCTGATACCAGTAGTAGCTTTCCTTCGGTGTGCGCTTTAGCGTTCGATAATCGACATGGATGATGCCGAACCGCATGGAATATCCGTGTGCCCATTCGAAATTATCCATTAGCGACCAAGTGAGATATCCCTTCACCGGAACACCCGAATGCATCGCGCGGTTCACAGACGCGAGATGGCTCTTCAGGTAACCGATCCGCAGCTCGTCGTGCACTTTGCCATCTGATCCAATCTCCGTATTATCACAGGCGCCGTTCTCCGTCATATAGATCGGTATGGCATCGTATTGCTCATGAATCCATGTCAGTACTTGATATAGACCGTCAGGGTATATCGGCCAGCCGATATGCGTTCTGTCATACCCCATATCCACATCTTCCGCTTGGAAGTCGCCCCCGTACTCGTGATAGCGCACGACATTGCCCGTATAATAGTTAATCCCGAGGAAATCGATCGGCTGCTGGATCGTCTCCATATCACCCGGTAAGATATTCACCTGTGCGCCCATCTTCGCATACCAATCTATCATGAAGCTCGGGTAGCTCCCCTTGAATACCGGCTCTAGAAACCACTCATTCATCGATGCTCTACGTCTGCGTGCGGCTTCTACGTCCTCTGGGCGTCTACTGTAAGGCTCCATCCAGTGCACATTCGGGGCGTAACCGATCTGCCCGGATATTCCTAACGCACGGAATCTCTGAACCGTCTTGCCGTGCGCGACAAGGATGTGGTGGCCGATATCCAATGCTAGCTGTAGATCCCGATTGCCAGGTGCGTGTTCACCGATGTAATTCGACAAGATCGAAGCACACCACGGCTCATTGAACGTCATGTAGTGGAGAATCTTACCGTCGAAGGCACGGAACACGGTCTCTGCATACTGAACATAGGCATCGATCGTCTCGCGATTGTTCCACCCACCTTTATCCTGCAACGCTTGCGGTAAGTCCCAATGATACAGGGTACAGAACGGAGTAATCCCATGATCGAGCAAGCAGTCTACGAGTCGACGGTAGTAGTCCAGTCCCTTGTCATTCAGCTCACCGTCACCGTTCGGATAGATGCGCGGCCATGAGATCGAGAATCGATACGCGTGTATCCCGAGCTGTTGCATAAGCTTAACATCTTCTTCATAACGATGGTAGCTGTCGCAGGCGACATCTCCAGTATCTCCGTCGTAGACCTTGCCAGGAGTATGGGAGAACGTATCCCAGATCGACAACCCTCTGCCATCCTCGTCGTACCCCCCTTCGATCTGATAAGCAGCAGTAGCAGCTCCCCAGACGAACTCCCGAGGAAAAGCGATTATCGCCATATCGTATCATCCTTTCATCTATAGTGTAGCGCACCGCGCCAAGCTCCCAGCACGCGGTAGTCGGCGTCACATGACGGTGGTCAACCGCTTGTGTAAGAAGTGTGACGGAACATGAATACGTGTGTCGTGTCTGTTGTCTAATTCCGAGTTTAGTACCATCATACTCTTCCGAACAGCGCATTCAAGTTGAAAAACCTTCGATCGGATCATGTCATTATTTCGCATACTGGTCGTAAGAAGCGGTCACATATTTCATACCTGCTTCGCTCATCTTAATGGAGGATCATCCAATCTAACAATCCAAGGAGTGAGGCACATGCCATTCGGAGCTCACGAAACGATGGAAGTTCATGAGATATTGAACGAGAAGATTAACCTGATCAATCACTTTGGCCTGTATATGCAAACATGTCGCGATCCTCAGCTTCGGAGCATGATCGAGCGGCATATGCGTACTGCGATGATGGCGTATGATGAGTTGGTTCGATACACGCATGATTATTCGGCAGCAGGGCAGCAGAGTGCGCCGTATAGCATGCCACAGACTTCACCGCAGGAAGTAGCATATGGTCTGGATAATCCGGGCAGTATGGCACCAATAACAGAAGGCCAGCTGAACGATATGCAGATCGCATCGGCCGTTCTGTGTGCACACAAGAACTCGGCGAAGAATCATATGACCGCTTCGCTGGAAGCTGCTGATCCGAACGTCCGCCAGATGCTCGTGAACGGCGCAGTAGCTTGCAGCAACCAGGCTTATGAAGTGTTCTTGTATATGAACGAGCGTGGCATCTATCAGGTTCCGAAGATGAACGATCATACAGCGAAGACATTCCTGCATATGTACCAGCCGACGATGCAGCAGCAAGGGACTGAATCGCTGAACCTGTATTAATCTGCTATCTGCAACTCATACAGCACAGGGCTGCTCTCAGATGAGGGCAGCCCTGTTATTCACGTGGTTGGTTGATGATCAGTGATCTTCAGTGATAGTCAGTAATAGTCAGTGATAGTCAGTAATAGTCAGTGATAGTCAGTAATAGTCAGTGATAGTCAGTGATAGTCAGTAATAGACAGTAATAGTAAGCGATAGCGGGGTAGACTTCTAGAGATCGATCGATCAGATCAAAGTCAAGCTTCATTCAACATGACATCTGAGTAACGGTCTCGGATCTCGAGGATCTTCGGCAGCTGATCCATGAACACATCGACGACGCGAGGATCGAAGTGTTCACCCCGTTCTTCCTTGAACAGATTCAGGATGCGTTCAAGCTCCCATGCTTTCTTGTAGACGCGATCGCTAGCCAGCGCATCGAATACGTCCGCGATCGCTGTGATGCGCCCGTACAGGTGAATCTCTTCCCCTCTAAGACCGTTGGGGTAACCGCGTCCGTTCCACTTCTCATGATGCTGGGAAGCCACGATAGCAGCTGTCTGTAGGATGCGACGGCGCGAGTTCATAAGCAGGCTATAGCCGATCTCTGTATGGCTCTTCATGATGTCGAACTCCTCATCTGTCAGCTTGCCAGGCTTCTTCAAGACAGCGTCGGGGATCGCGACCTTACCGATATCGTGCATCGGCGAAGCGATGCGGAGTAGCTCCGCTTCCTCCTCTGCCATCCCGAGACCGAGCGCTAGGATGTAGGAATATTCAGCGACACGCTTCACATGATTACCGGTCTCCTTCGAGCGACTCTCGCCGATCTCCCCCATCGTGAAGATGATCTCCTTCTGCGTCTCTTCGATCTCATGGTGCAGCTGCACTGCTTCCAGTGACTTGCCCGAGTATGACGCAGCGAGCGATATGTATTCAAGATCTTGAGTGGAGAATACGCCGCTTTCTGTCATCTTGTTGATCGCTTGATATGCGCCGAATATCTCTCCGTCGTTGTTACGGAACGGGACGACGATGATCGCTTTAGTACGATAACCAGTCTGGCGATCTACCTTCAATGCACCTTCGCTCAGTACGACCTTGTAAGGCTCATTCGTATAAGCGTCATCGATGAAGATCGCTTGTTCGGTCTGTATGGCATGCCCGACTAGTCCGCTGTCAGCGGGAATCCTAATCTCATTCACACCATGTGCGACACGCGACCACAACTCGTTGCGGGCTTTATCGTACAGCCATACCGTACAGCGATCGGCGACGATCATCTCACGCCCCATATCAGCCATATACGTTAACACTTTGTCTAGATCATTCGTACCCGCGATCTTCGCAGTATAGTCGAAGATGATCTTCAACATCTGCTCAGGCGTCAGATCCTGCTTATATCGCTGAGTAATATCGTGTTCCTCGTGCAACGTGCTTCACTCCGTTCAGATCAATAATGTCATTAGGAACTAATAATTCCCTACAAACCGACAAGTTCCTGCAAAAACTCTGAAATTAAACGCTTACAAAAAGGTTTCATTTTTAGGTCGATATCCTTTACAATAGTAGAGAAGGAAAATATGGATTAAATGGCGGCGATTAAAACCATCATGTTACAGCAGCTAGCTATCGGGTTATCGGGAAGCTTGGTAATCGGGGGATTGGCTTATGTAAGAAGATCACTCAGCAGGTCGGGGTTTGTAGCAGCAGTTGTGCTGGGCACCTTGTTATATACGTTCAGTAACGTCGTCTGGTATGGCAGCTTGATCGCTTTTTTTATCAGTTCAACGATCCTGTCTAAGGTGAAGCATGCACGCAAACGAGCGGCTGAACAGCATTATGAGAAGGGAGCTAGGCGGGATGCTAGCCAGGTCGCGGCGAATGGTGCGGTACCGCTGCTTGCTGCGATAGGCTATATCACGATGCCTCATCCGATGTGGTGGTATGTCTGTCTAGGATCATTGGCAGCGGTGAATGCCGATACATGGGCGACAGAGCTCGGTGCACTGAGTCGAAGTAAGCCACGCTCGATCCGGAACGGAAGGCGAGTCGAGCCCGGGACGTCAGGCGGCGTATCGCTACTGGGGCTTATCGCATCATGGATGGGTGGGTGCTTCATCGGATTATCAGCGAGCGTGTTATCCTGGACGTTCGGAGTCGGTACGGAGCTTGGTGATGTGTCCGGGTTCACCGATTCGCTTCATATGCCGATCGCGGATCTCGGCATGGCACTGAGCTGGATCCTGATCGGTGGCGTGTCAGGTTTACTCGCTTCATTATTCGATTCGTGGCTAGGGGCTTCGATCCAAGCCGTATACCGATGTCCGGTCTGTGGGAGACTCATCGAGAAGGACGAGCATTGCGCAGTTCCGTCCGAGCGAGTAAGAGGCTGGCGTCTGATGCGTAACGACCAGGTGAATGCAGCTGCCAGTCTATGCGGTGCAGTGATCGCGGTGATCCTCGGAATATCGGGTTGAGACCACACCAATTAGAGAAAGGACAAGATACTGACTATGGATCAAGCTACACAACAACTATTCAAAACCTTAACTGAGCTACCCGGACCATCCGGATTCGAACATGAAGTTCGTACGTATGTGAAGGAAAGATTACAGCCAGTCAGTGATGAGCTCATCTTCGACCGCCTAGGCAGCATATTCGGCGTTCGGCGTGGCGACTCCTCAGGGCCGAAGATTATGGTCGCAGGTCATCTTGATGAAGTCGGTTTCCTCATCTCATCGATCACCGACAAGGGTCTTCTTAAGTTCCAGACGCTGGGTGGTTGGTGGAGCCAGGTACTGCCCGCACAACGAGTCGAGATCCTCACAGATAACGGCCGCATCCCAGGGGTCATCGGTTCGATCCCGCCACATCTACTCGACGAAGGGACGAGGAATAAACCGCTTGCCCTTGAGCACATGTTCATCGATATCGGTGCGGATTCACGTGATGATGCAGAACGGATCGGCATACGTCCAGGACTTCCTGCCGTACCGGTCTGTCCGTTCACTCCGATGGCGAATCCGAAGAAGCTCATGGCGAAGGCTTGGGATAACCGCTATGGAGTAGGGCTGGCGATCGAGTTGATGGAAGCAGTATATGGGATGGACCTGCCGAACGAGCTATATGTCGGTGCGACCGTGCAGGAGGAAGTCGGTCTGAGAGGTGCGGAGACAGCGGCTAGACTCATTAACCCCGACATATTCTTCGCCTTGGATGCCTCCCCGGCAAATGATACCGGAGGTGACCCGCATGCGTTCGGCCGTCTAGGTCACGGTGCTCTGATGCGCATCTATGATCGAACGATGGTGACGCATCGAGGTCTCGTCGACTACATCCGGGATACGGCGGATACTCATCATATCCGTTATCAGTACTTCGTTTCACCGGGTGGCACAGATGCCGGACGCGTTCATCTGCATGGGATCGGTGTACCGTCTGCCGTCATCGGGATCCCTTCTCGATATATCCATACGTCCGCTTCGATTATTCATACGGATGATTATGAGGCTGCTAAGGAGCTGTTGCTTAAGCTTGTCACGACGATGGATCGCACGACTTTTGACACGTTGATCCAATACTAGATAGAAGTTTTTTACTTTTTCACATATTATAGAAATGATGGCGGCTACATATAGATAGTCTAGGAAGATAATGGCCGTCATCCATATCCAGAACAACTCATCCTATAAGGCTGTGTGTAGGTATCTCGCTTACCCTGTGTGATATGTAGATCTATTATTAGAGAGGAAGGTTGATGTGATGCAGACGAAGGAAATGATCTTTGTATTTACCGGGCCCGACGGTTCCGGGAGGAAGACGATCGCGGATATGGTAGGGTCAACACTGGGGCTGGAGAAAGTATTGTCATACACGACGCGTAAACCAAGAGCAGGAGAGGTATCAGGGCAAGACTACTTCTTCATCAGCGAGGGGGAATTCGATGCCACACAAGCCCGTGGAGAGTTCGTCGAATCCGTCGAGATCGGTGGCGTCAAGTATGGCATTAAGGAAGCGGAGATCGATAAACTGTTCCAACAGAAGAAGTTTGTCTATCTGATCCTGAATGCCAAGGGAGCGAAGATCCTTAAGGACAAGTACGGTGATCTTGTGACGCGGATCTTCATCTATATCGATAAGAACCTAGTGATCGAGCGCCAGCGTGCGGCTGGTGCATCGGAAGAGCTGATCGAGCAGCATCTTGCTCACTATGAAGAAGATATGTCATACAAGGAAGAATGCAAATATTCGTTCGAGAATATCGATCTCGCGCATGCCGTATTCTCCGTATCGAATATTATCGACGCCTATATGAACCGAGGTCTTGTAGATAAGGACTAATGCATCGATCATGAGTATCATCTGTTTACGATAGAAGCATGAAACAGCTCAGGGTGTGGGTTATACCGATCTCTATACGGTATACCTACACCCTGAGCTGTATTCATTATCTTATCGGCTTACTTCGCGTTCACCAGCTGCTCCATCTCTTCGATGAGCTCTTCGAAGACGCTCATCGCTTGGCGGATCGGCTCTGGGGTCGACATATCGACTCCTGCCTTCTTCAAGATCTCGATCGGATAGTCGCTACCACCGCTCTTCAGGAAGCCAGAGTAGCGTTCAACAGCCTCATCCCCTTCATCGAGGATCTGCTTCGCGAAGCTCGTCGCAGCAGAGAATCCGGTCGCATACTTGTATACATAGA
>Ga0180215_1001770_pt1 | contig 22985 bp, 22 predicted proteins | sample eDN3rd37CBELigBY_FD_128871 | JGI IMG/M metagenome (GOLD analysis project Ga0180215, IMG submission 128871) | Enriched backyard soil microbial communities from Emeryville, California, USA - eDNA 3rd pass 37_C BE-Lig BY (version 2) (version 2) | ecosystem: Environmental > Terrestrial > Soil >...
CGCGAAGCGCTCGGCGACAAGCGCGGCATTAAGCGCTATGCCAGCGTGTTCGTCCCGATGGATGAGGCTTTGGCTCAAGTTATAGTCGATATTAGCAACCGTCCGCATTTCGAATACCGGGCTGAATATCCGTCGGCGCAGGTCGGCAGCTTCGCAGCGGATCTCGTACATGAGTTTTTATGGAAGTTCGCGCTGGAGTCGCGCATAACGCTTCATGTCATCGTTCATTACGGCCGCAATACGCATCATATGATCGAAGCGGTATTCAAGGCGCTTGGCCGCGCGCTTGACGAGGCGACAAGCATCGATCCTCGCGTGCAAGGAGTACCTTCGACGAAAGGGATGCTGTAGCATGATTGCGATTATCGACTATGGAATGGGCAATTTGCACAGCGTCAGCAAAGCGGTAGAGCGGCTTGGCTTCGAAGCGGTTATCACGTCGGACCCGAAGACGATTCTGGAGGCGGACGGGGCGATACTGCCGGGCGTCGGCGCCTTTGGCGACGCGATGGATAATTTGCGGAGCACGAAGCTGGACGATGTCGTCAACTACTACGCGCAATCCGGCAAGCCGCTGCTCGGCATTTGCCTTGGCATGCAGCTGCTGTTCAGCGAGAGCGAGGAATACGGCAATCATACCGGCCTTAATCTGCTTCCCGGCAAGGTTATTCGCTTCCAGGGCGATTACAAAGTGCCGCATATGGGCTGGAATAAGCTAACGTTTCTGAACGGTCAGTCGCCGCTTTTCGCCGGGCTGGAGGAAGGTCATGTCTACTTCGTCCATTCCTACCACGCGAAGCCGGAAGCAGCGGGCGATCTGCTTGCTACAGCAGATTACTATCAGCAAGTGACGGCAATTGTCGGTCGCGGCAATGTGTACGGCATGCAGTTTCATCCGGAAAAAAGCGGCGAGCTCGGCATGGACTTGCTCGGCAATTTTCTGGCGCTGACGAAAGCGCAGCGATAACTCGGCAATGATGGATAGCGATACGGAACAATAATGGGAACGCTCGGACGGATCTTTCGGGCGTAAAGGAGAGGGCATTATGCTAGCGAAAAGGATCATTCCGTGCCTTGACGTGAAGGATGGCCGCGTCGTCAAAGGCGTCAATTTCGTCAATCTGCGCGATGCGGGCGATCCGGTCGAGCTTGCGGCTATTTATGACCGGGAAGGCGCGGATGAGCTCGTATTTTTGGACATATCGGCGTCGGTCGAAGGCCGAGCAACTATGATAGAAGTCGTAAAGCGGACCGCCGGAGAGATTACGATTCCGTTCACCGTCGGCGGCGGCATCTCCCATGTCGATGACATGAAGCGGCTGCTGCGCGCAGGGGCGGACAAAATCGGCATGAATACGGCGGCGGTCACGAACCCTTCGCTTATTAAGGATGGCGCCCGCAAATTCGGCTCGCAATGCATCGTGGTCGCAATCGACGCGAAGTATAATCCGGAGTGGGGCGAGTGGGAGGTCTATACGCATGGCGGCCGCAAGACGACGGGCATTCGGGCGCTGGAATGGGCGCGCGAGGCGGAGCGGCTCGGCGCAGGCGAAATTTTGCTGACCAGTATGGACGCGGACGGCACGAAGGACGGCTTCGACCTGAAGCTGACGAATGCCGTATCGGGCTCGCTGGGCATTCCGGTTATCGCCTCCGGCGGCGCAGGGCGCATAGAGCACTTTCACGAGGTATTCCAGCAGGCGCAGGCTGATGCGGCGCTGGCGGCTACCATTTTCCACTTTAAAGAAATGACCATTGCAGAGGTTAAGGACGATCTGCGCAGAAAGGGAGTCGAAGTACGATGACTGCGGATAGCAACAAGGAGCTGAATGCTGCGATTAAATGGGATGAGTCCGGCCTCGTGCCGGCTGTCGTTCAGGATGCGCAAAGCAAGGAAGTACTGATGCTGGCCTATATGAACGAAGAGTCTTTGAAGCTTTCGCTGGAATCGGGCACGACCTGGTTCTGGAGCCGCTCGCGCGGCGAGCTATGGAACAAAGGGGCGACAAGCGGGCATACGCAGCGCATCGTCTCGATGGCTTACGATTGCGACGGCGACACGCTGCTTGTGCGAGTCGAACAGGCTGGCCCGGCATGCCATACCGGCCGGTACAGCTGCTTCTATAACCCGATTGAAATTGGCGGCGGCGCCGTTGAAGCGGGGGCGGCAGAGGCAGAGGAAAGCAAGCGCAGCCGTTTTGAGGCATTGGCAGATTTGGAGCGGGTTATCGCCGAGCGCTACGCAGAGCGTCCGGAAGGCTCATACACTTCTTATTTATTCGATAAAGGGCTCGACAAAATATTGAAAAAGATCGGCGAGGAGTCGGCTGAGGTCATAATCGCCGCCAAAAACAGCGATAACGACTAGCTGCGAAGCGAAGCGAGCGATCTTATTTTCCACCTGATGGTGCTGCTGCGCGAGCGCGGCCTGCCTATCGATGCGATTATGGGCGAGCTCAAGGGACGCTACGGAAAGCCGACTACGAACAAAATGCGTTAGACGGAGCAAATGGAGCTAAACGACGGACAGAGCGGAGCGGGCACGGCGGCAGCAAGACGGTAAGGGAAAATCTTATCGGCGCGCCCCGCTGCCGTTCTTAATGGCGGCGTAGAGCTCCTTTCGTTTTTTATAGGATGATAATAAAGCAAATTGGAAAGGGCGAAATCGTTATGCTAATCGATTATCATACCCATCACGCGCGCTGCGGCCATGCGGTCGGCGAGCTGGAAGAATATGTACAGAAGGCTATCGAGCTTGGATTCGCGCAGATCGGCCTGTCCGACCATATGCCGCTTATTCACATTAAGCCGCATGAATATTATCCGGAGATGGCGATGCCGATGGAGGAGCTGCCGCGCTATGTGGAGCAGTGTCTGGAGCTGAAAGAGAAATATAAGGATCGGATTGACGTCCGCGTTGGCCTTGAGGGCGATTATATTGAAGGCTACGAAGAGCAGATCGCCGACATCATTAACGGCTATCCGTGGGATTATGTAATCGGCTCGGTTCATTTTCTGGGCAAATGGGACATTACCGACTACCGCCAAACGCATGGCTGGGAGGACCGCGATCCGATGCGCGTATATGAGCGCTATTACGATGCGGTATGCAAGGCTGCCGCGAGCGGCTTGTATGACTATATCGGACATATCGATGTCATTAAACGGTTCGGCTTCAAGCCGGGCGGGGATGTTACGCATTTGGAGAATGCTGCGCTGGAGGCGGTAAAGCGCCATGGCGTGGCGATCGAGCTCAACGCATCCGGTTTGCGCACCGTAGCGGAGGAAATGTTCCCGAGCCGCAAAATGCTGGAGTACGCACGCCAGCTCGACATCCCGATTACAATCGGATCCGACGCTCATCATCCCGATAGGCTTGGGCAATACTTAGATAAAGCAAGAGAAATGTTGAAGGAAGTCGGTTATTCGAAGCTGGCAACGTTCAACAGTCGAAAAATTGTACTTATTGACTTTTGAATTCTTGTAAATTCATTGTATAATGAGAGGGGTCAAACATAAACGGCCTGCGCCGGCTCGTGAAGGTACAAGCTCGCCTAACAGCTTGACCGCGGGGCAAGGACGATAAATAAAACTGGTTTAAACGCTCAGGAGGGTATCATGTTAAGCGACAAGGTCCGTATATTTTCGGGTTCGTCAAATCCGGTACTGGCACAACAAATTAGTGCCGAGCTAGGAATGAAGCTAGGCTCCATCAAGTTGTCACGCTTTAAAAGCGGTGAAATCTATGTTCACTATGAAGAGACGATCCGGAATTGCGACGTATTTCTAGTGCAATCGTTCTCCCATCCGATCAATGAGCATTTTGTCGAATTGCTTGTTATGATCGATGCGGCGAAACGTGCTTCTGCGAAAACAATCAACATCATTATGCCGTATTACGGCTATGCGAGACAGGAACGCAAGGCAGCGCCAAGGGAGCCGATTTCTGCGAAAATGCTTGCAGACGTGCTCACAACAGTTGGAGCGACTCGTGTAATGACCATTGACCTACATGCTCCAGCTATTCAGGGCTTCTTCAACATCCCGGTCGATCATATGACAGCACTTGACTTGATCAGCGACTACTTAAAGTCGAAAAATATCGAAGATCCGATCGTCGTATCGCCGGATGCCGGACGTGCTTCGACAGCAGAGAAGCTGGCCAACTATTTGGACACTTCATTCGCTATTATGATCAAGAAGCGCCCTGCCCACAATGAAGCTTCGATTACCCATGTTATCGGCGACGTTGAAGGCAAGTCAGCCATTATTATTGAAGATCTTATCGATACGGGCAATACGATCGTAAATGTTGTCGAAAGCTTAAAAGAACGAGGCGCCAAGGACGTATACGTATGCGCGACGCATCCGCTATTCTCCGGCCAGGCGATAGAGCGTTTAGACCATCCAGCTATAAAGGAAGTAATCGTAACCGATTCGATCATGCTGCCGGAGACGATTCCAGCAAGGTTCAAAGTATTGTCCGTAGCGCCGCTGATGGCGGAAGCTACCCGCATTATTTTGGAAGGCGGCTCGATCAGCACCCTGTTCAAAAACAATGGCGTATAATTGAAAAAATAAATAGCATTACCTGCGGATGAATCGCGGGCAGCGACTATGCTGTCCGCGATTTCCCGCATATAGGTGCTTGAAGCGCCTGTGCTATGGTATAATCGTATCAAATTCGGAACAAACGGGAGGTGCCTTGACAGTGACGGGGAACAATCGCATCGCTGCAGAGCAGCATACGAAAATCATACCGATTCAATGGGACGCCACGTTCTTCTTTGAGCGAGCCGTTCGTTCGCTGGACCGGTTCCACTACGACAAGGCACTGAAATATTTCCGCCGTGCTGTCGAGTATGAGCCGGAAAATCCGGTCAACCATTGCAATATGGCCGGCATTCTATCCGAGATGGGCAACTACGATGAATCGAACGGCATATTGCGCATGATCGTCAGCGAGCTTGATCCGACGATGACGGAATGCCATTTCTATATGGCTAACAACTTCGCCAACATGGAACAATATGAAGCAGCAGAAAGCGCGCTTATCCGCTATTTGGAGGAGGATGAGGAAGGGCAGTTTCTGGACGAAGCCGAGGAAATGATGGATCTTCTCCAGTACGAGCTTGACCGTCCGGCCCGCCTCACGAGCATCAAATCGAGAGAAGGCTTGTACGAGCATGATCAAGCCCGTACCTTGCTGGAGGAAGGCAAGTTCACCGAAGCGGTGCGCATGCTGGAAACGATTATTGAGCAGCAGCCTGATTTCTTAGCGGCGCGCAACAATTTGGCGCTGGCTTACTATTATATGGGCCTTTTCGACAAAGCGATGGATACGATCTATGATGTGCTGGCGCTGGACGAGGGCAATTTGCATGCTTTGTGCAATTTGGCGATCTTCTATCAGCATGCGGGCGACGAGACCCGGCTGGGACCGCTTGTCGAACTGCTTGGCAAAACCGCGCCGTTCCATCAGGAGCATGTGTTCAAGCTGGCGACGACGATGGGCATATTGGGCGAGCATGAAGCGGCGTACCGCCACTTTATACGGCTATTGCGCGATGCGGAGCTGCACAAGGATCCATGCTTATACCATTACGCGGCTGTAGCGGCCAGCAACATCGGCAGGCTGCAGGAGGCCGAGCGGCTGTGGCGGCAGGCGATCAGACTCGATCCTGCTTCCGGCATTCCTCAATATTATATGGAACAGCTGGAGCTCATCCGAGCCGGAGTCCAGACGGGAGCGCTCAGCTATCATTACCATCTCCCTTTTGAAGAGCAGTTCAAGCTGTGGGAAAGATCATCTGACGGCATTCCCGACCATATGAAGAGCGATCCGCTCGTCCGCTCCTCCTTCTTTTGGGCGCTGCGGCACGGCGATCAGCATACAAAGCTGCAGGTCATTCAAGCGCTGGGCATGATCGGCGACAGCGAAGTGAAGGATGTGCTGCGCGCGTTCCTGCTGGAGCAGGATGAGGACGACTATTTAAAGCGAATCGCGATATTCGTGCTGCGTACGATGGGCGTGCAGGAGCCGCTCCATGTCGTGCTTGACGGCAGGGAAGCGGTCATCGATCCCAATCGGGTACCGTCCCGATTGCCGGTATGGGAAGACAAATGGCAGGCGGTTGTCGAATCGGCGCTTATTCGGATGAATAAGCATTACGACCTCGTGCAGCAGCATGATCTGATGACGCTTTGGGTCGAATTTCTTTCTCGCCTGTATCCGAACACGCCTAAGCTGGCGAAGGCGGAGGGCTGGGCGGCCGCTCTTGAATATTTGACCGCGAAGATGCACCGGCGGGAGACGTCTTACCATGAAGTGTCGCTGCGGTATGGCGTGTCCATTACGACCGTGAGCAAGAATGTAAAGACGATTGACAAGGTATGCGGCATTAAAGAGAAAATGAAGTCGATAAACTCCGTTTTCTCCCTTCAAGATATGCAGGACGAATAGACGAATAATCCAACTTTTGAGGTGATAGGCATGTACAAATCGATCATTATCGGCACAGGACCGGCTGGATTAACGGCTGCTATTTATTTAGCCCGCGCTAACATGAACCCTCTCGTTATTGAAGGGCCGGAGCCAGGCGGCCAGTTGACTACGACGACCGAGGTTGAGAACTTCCCGGGATTCCCGGAGGGCATTATGGGCCCTGAGCTGATGGACAATATGCGCAAGCAAGCGGAGCGCTTCGGCGCGAAGTTTATGACAGGCTGGGTCAATAGCGTGGACCTTTCCGAGCGCCCGTTCAAGCTTCAAATTGAAGGGCAAGGCGAGCTGGTCGGCGAGACGCTCATCATTTCGACCGGGGCATCGGCCAAATATCTGGGCATCCCGGGCGAGCGCGACAATGTTGGCCGCGGCGTAAGCACCTGCGCCACTTGCGACGGCTTCTTCTTCCGCAATAAGAAAATTGTCGTTGTCGGCGGCGGCGACTCCGCGATGGAGGAGGCTAGCTTCCTTACTCGCTTCGCTTCTAATGTAGAACTGGTTAATCGCCGCGACGAGCTGCGCGCATCGAAGATTATGCAGGACCGCGCGCGTTCCAATGAAAAAATCAGCTGGAGCCTGAACCGGACCCCGGTAGAGGTCGTTGCGTCCGGCATGGGCGTTACGGGACTCAAGGTCCGCAACAATGCGACCGGCGAAGAGGAAGTCATCCAGACGGACGGCGTATTTATCGCTATCGGCCATACGCCGAATACGAAATTTTTGAACGGCCAGATTGACACCGACGAGCATGGCTACATCAGCGTAAAGCCGGGCTCCTCGGAGACGAATGTCGCAGGCGTATTCGCTTGCGGCGACGTGCAGGACAGCAAATACCGCCAAGCGATAACGGCGGCGGGAAGCGGCTGTATGGCTGCGCTTGATTGCGAGAGATTTCTTGAGAGCAACGCTACGCACGACTGGAGCCAATCTCTCTAATATAGGCTGCGGATAGCTAGGGACGAAGGCTGTACCTGTGGAGCGAAAAAGCTTGCCGGTATAGCCTTTTCCATAGCTATCCTCCCATTGCAGGCAGTGTCTGCCTATCTTGACCGAAGCTGGAACAACGCTTATAGTATTCAGAGAAGATTAACATTATTGATGAGGTGGACTAGTGATGTCTCAAGAGATTTACGTTGGTGTCGATGTCGGAGGAACTTCGATCAAGGTTGGTATTTGCAATGCGGAAGGAGAACTGCTTCAGACGTATGAAGGTCCGACGGAATCTAACAAAGGTACGGACACTATCCTTCATAATATTGCTAAATACGCGCGGACAATTGTAGAGGAATCATCCTATGAATGGGAGCAGGTTGGCGGCGTCGGCATCGGTATAGCGGGATTTCTTGATATTCCGAACGGCATCGTTAAGTTTGCGCCTAACTTAAAGATTGAAAATGTAGATTTGAAGTCGTTTTTGGAGAAAGAGCTGCAAAAGACGGTTAAGGTGAACAATGACGCGAACGTCGCAGCGCTGGGCGAAGCTTGGGCCGGAGCGGGCAGAGGCGTTATGAACTGCGTTTGCTACACGCTTGGAACCGGCGTAGGCGGCGGCATTATCATCAACGGCAAAATCGTAGAGGGCTTCCAGGGCATGGCAGGCGAGCTGGGCCATATTGCGATCGTTCCCGATCTTGAAGCGATTCAATGCGGCTGCGGCAAGATGGGCTGCCTGGAGACGGTATCCTCGGCTACCGGCATTATCCGCATGGCAAAGGATGCGGTAGAGCGCGGTGACCGGACATCGTTGACGCAAGTAGAGAACATTATGGCGAAGGACGTTATCGATGCGGCGAAAGCGGGCGACGAGGTGGCTGCACGCATCGTACAGCGGGCGGCCTACTATTTGGGCAGATCGATGGCGACTATGGCTATCGTGCTGAACCCGCAGTATTTTATTATCGGGGGCGGCGTATCCAAAGCGGGCGAGTTTTTGTTCGAGCAAATCCGTGAAGTCTTCGAGAAATATACGCAGGATCAAGCGAAAGAAAATGTAAAGATCGTGCCAGCGACGCTGGGCAACAACGCAGGCGTAGTCGGCGCTGCCGGACTTATTCTTAGAGGATAATGCCATGCAAAATCATTTACGCTAACGCAAAACGTTTGGGAGGAAAAACCGATGGATACATCAGCTGTAACGGCGAAGCTAGTTATTATTACCGGGATGTCCGGGGCAGGGAAGACAATTGCTGTTCAAAGCTTGGAGGATCTCGGTTTTTTCTGCGTGGACAATTTGCCTCCAGTTCTTATTCCTAAATTTGCCGAATTAATTGATCAATCGAACGGTAAAATAGGAAAGGTAGCTCTCGTAATTGATTTGAGAGGCCGGGAGTTTTTTGATTCCTTATCGGAATCGTTGACTTATATTAAAGAGCATTATACGTTCAGCTGCGAAATCATGTTCCTTGACGCTAAGGATGAAGTGCTTGTTCAACGCTACAAGGAGAGCCGCCGCCGCCATCCGCTTGCCCAGGACGGCATGCCGCTGGAAGGTATCCGCAACGAGCGGAAGCTGTTGGAGGATTTGAAGGGATCGGCTTCCTTCGTTATCGATACGAGCACAATTAAGCCTGCACAGCTGAAAGAACGCATTATTTCGAGATTTACGAATATTGATCATAATAACCTTACCGTTAATGTCACCTCCTTCGGCTTCAAATACGGTATTCCGATTGACGCTGATCTTATTTACGATGTACGTTTCCTTCCTAATCCACATTATGTTGAACATTTGCGTCCAAACACGGGACAAAATCCAGATGTGTATGATTATGTAATGAAATGGCCGGAAACCCAGCAATTTTTGACGAAGCTGCTGGATATGCTCACTTTCCTTATTCCGCTTTATCGGAAGGAAGGCAAGAGCCAGGTAGTGATCGGTATTGGGTGTACGGGCGGAAAGCATCGATCTGTAGCGATAGCGGAATATTTAGGCCGAATGCTCGGTTCCAGCGAGACGGAGAGAGTTCGAGTCAGCCATCGGGATGCTGAGCGCGATAAGCATTAACGGGGGGATCCCATGCAAAATCGACACAAAATAATAAGACGGCCGAAGATTGTCGTGATCGGAGGAGGCACAGGCCTCTCAGTCATGCTGCGCGGTTTGAAGGAAAAGCCGCTCGATATTACGGCGATCGTTACCGTTGCGGATGACGGCGGAAGCTCCGGCATTTTGCGCAATGAGCTGCAAATACCGCCTCCGGGCGATATCCGCAACGTATTGATGGCGCTTGCCGATACAGAGCCGCTGCTTACCGACGTGCTGCAGTATCGCTTCAGCTCCGGTTCCGGCCTTGCCGGGCATAGCCTCGGCAATCTGATGCTCGCGGCGATGACCGATATAACCGGCGACTTCGTAACGGGCGTCCGCGAGCTGAGCCGCGTGCTCGCCGTCAGAGGGCGTGTGCTGCCTGCCGCGGAACAGGCGATTGTGCTGAAGGCGGAAATGACGGACGGTACGATCATTACGGGAGAATCGTTGATCCCGAAGGCTCGCAAATCGATCAAGCGCGTATTTATCGAACCGCCTGACGTAGAGCCGCTGGAGGAAGCGGTAGAAGCGATCGAGGAGGCTGACGCCATCTTGATCGGGCCGGGAAGCCTGTACACGAGCATTATCCCGAATTTGCTCGTTCCTAAGCTGGCCCATGCCATTGTCAATTCCGATGCCGTGAAGCTTTTTGTATGCAATGTCATGACGCAGCCGGGCGAGACGGACAACTATTCCGTCAGCGATCATCTGGATGCGGTATATTATCATATTGGCGAGCACTTATTCGATTACGTTATTGTCAATGACGGCGAAATACCGCCGCAGGTGGAAAGCAAGTATGCGGAGATGGGCTCTAGAGCGGTGCATCTCGATCTTGAAGAGGTTACGAATCGGGGCTATCAGGTTATTGCCGACCGGCTCGTATTGTTTAGAACATTTTTAAGGCATGACGCTGAGCGTCTAAGCCATCATGTATATAAGCTTGTAGAGAACTGGATGTTAAGGAAGAGGTGAAGGTGCATGTCATTTGCGGCGCAAACGAAGAAAGAGCTGACGATGATTGAAACGGACAACTGCTGCGAACGGGCGGAATTGTCTGCGCTCATCCGAATGAACGGCTCAGTAAGCCTATCCAGCCGCAAGGTCATCCTGGACATCTCGACCGAAAATGCTGCTATAGCGAGACGCATATATTCATTGCTCAAAAAAAATTTCGACGTCCATACGGAGCTGCTGGTCCGCAAAAAGATGCAGCTCAAAAAAAATAACGTATATATTGTCCGGATTCCCGCCAAAGTGCAGGAAATTTTAAGCGAGCTTCGAATTGTATCAGAGGGCTTTATGTTCAATCAAGGCATTGACGAGCAAATTATTCGCAAGGCCTGCTGCAAGCGGTCCTACCTGCGCGGTGCGTTTCTGGCAGGAGGCTCCGTCAACAACCCGGAAGGGTCATCGTACCATTTGGAAATCGCTTCGATGTACGAGGAGCATTGTAATGCGCTGGTCGAGCTGGCGAACAAATTCGAATTGAACGCCAGATGCATCGAGCGCAAGAAGGGCTTTATCTTCTACATCAAAGAAGGCGAGAAAATCATCGAGCTCCTCAACATTATCGGCGCGCATCAGGCGCTGTTCAAATTCGAGGATGTGCGCATTATGCGGGACATGCGCAATTCGGTCAATCGGATTGTCAATTGCGAGACCGCTAATTTAAACAAGACCATTGGCGCTGCAGTACGACAAATCGACAATATCAGATTGCTGCAAAAGGAAATCGGCTTGGACAATTTGCCCGAAAAGCTGAGGGAAGTTGCGGAAATAAGGCTACAGCATCCGGATATGAATTTGAAGGAAGTCGGCGAGCTGCTCAAAGGCAAGGTAAGCAAGTCCGGCGTTAATCATCGTCTGCGCAAAATCGATGAGCTGGCAGAAAAAATCCGTGGCATCTAAGCGCGAAAAACTAGTGTAACAGTCTGTAAAATGATATACTAAATATAAGTGACTTTTTATTACCACATTCAATGAATGAGTCTAATATAGGGGGTATGGTTTTTATGACAAAGCTTCCGGTTGTCGTTCGTCTTAAAACAGGCCTTCACGCGAGACCTGCGGCTTTATTCGTGCAAGAAGCGAATAAATTTTCCTCCGAGGTATTCGTAGAGAAAGATGACAAGAAGGTTAATGCAAAATCGATTATGGGAATAATGAGCTTGGCGATTAGCTCGGGCACTGAAGTATCCATAAGTGCCGAAGGTTCGGATGCGGAGCAGGCTGTAAACGCTTTAGTCGCCCTCGTCAGCAAGGAAGAGCTGGAAAACCAATAAACCTGTTTAAGCATGAAAGAAGAGGCTGCTCCGTGAAGGTCCTATGGACCCGGGAGCAGCCTCTTTTTACTACAATCGATTATTCCTCAATGGAAGCAATAAGCCCCTTCAGCTTGTTCGCCGAAGCTTCGAACAATGTCTGCTCCTCCGGTGTCAGCGTTAACTGAAGCACCTGTCTGACCCCTGTACGGTCAACTACGCACGGTACGCCGAGATAAACATCCGATACGTTGCGATAGCCGTTCAGCAGGGTCGAGACGTTCAGCACGGCGCCTTCGTCGTCGAGGATTGCGGTGCAGATGCGGTCAAGCGCAATTGCGATCGCATAATAGGTGGCGCCTTTCGCTTGAATAATTTGATAAGCGGCGTCGCGCGTGTTGGTGAAAATTTCGTCTTTCTTCTCCTCGTCCAGCTCCAAATCGATGCCCGCCATATTGGCCAGGCTCCATACCGGAAGCTCCGAATCGCCATGCTCGCCGATAATATGCGCATGAACGCTGCGCGGGTCCAGCTTAAGCTCCTTGCCGATCAGGTAGCGGAAGCGGGCGCTGTCGAGCAGCGTGCCCGAGCCGATGACGCGCTCAGCCGGCCAGCCCGATTTTTTCCACGAGAAATAGCTCATGACGTCTACCGGATTCGTTGCGATCAGAAGGATAGCGCTGTCGTTGTACTTCATCACTTCAGTAATAATGCTATCGAAGATGGCGACGTTGCGCTTGAGCAGATCGACGCGTGTTTCGCCCGGCTTTTGCGCGGCCCCTGCCGTAATGATAATAATGTCAGCGTCCTTGCAGTCCTCATACGTACCCGCCCATACTTTAGCCCCGCCAAGGTAAGGCATGCCATGATTCATATCAAGCGCGTCGCCGACGGCTTTGTCGTGATTGGCGTCAATAAGCACCAGCTCATCCATGCGGTTTCTGAGCAGCAGCGTATAGGCTGTTGTCGAGCCGACCGCTCCGGCCCCGATAATAACGACTTTTTTCTTTTTCATTGCAAATTTCCTCCTAAATAAATGAGTGGTGCGATAAAAAGCCGTTATGTATAAGATCAATGCTGTTCGGAATCAGCTTGGTTATCGTCAATAAAAGGTTTGTTAACGTAATAGTACATCCATGCCATAAATACGCCGCCGCCCAGCATATTGCCGAGAGTAACCGGGATCAGGTTGTGGACCATGCCCTGCAGCGAAATGGTGCCCGGATGGTCAAGGACGAGCGCGATCGCAAAGGTGCACATATTGGCGATGCTGTGCTCGTAGCCGGAAATAAAAAAGCAGAATACGAACAGCATCATGGCGAACATTTTGGCTCCGTCATGCTTCATGGACATCGGAATGAAAAAGGCGAGGCAGACGAGCCAGTTACATAGAATGCCGCGGAAGAACAATTGAAGCATCGGCGTGTTCACTTTAGTATCTACAACGCTGAGCAAAAACGTATTGACGGAGGAGTCGGCGAACAAGTTCGTCGTCCAGATCAGGAAGGCAAATGCGCAAGCGCCGATGATATTGCCCCCGTAGCTGAATATCCACAGCTTGAACGTCTCGCTCCAGCGCATTTTTTTGCGGAGCGCCGCGTAGGAGTAGTAAAAGGTGTTGCCGGTAAACAAATCACCGCCGCCGTATGAGATAAGGATAATGGCCGCGCCGAACGTAAGAGCCGCCATCGGGTAGGTTAGCGGAGAATGCTCCATATAAAAGAAGTTGCCCGTTTTAAAAGCGACAATAACGCCAAAACCGATAAACATCGTTGCAAGCACCGACCTGGCGATGTATCGCAGGGTGCTCTGACGGAAAATGCGCAGCTTCTTAGCGGCGAGCTGCTCAACCTTTTGCAGTGCTTCCAGTTCCATAAGATCGACTCGTTTCTTTCAATATTGCATCTTATCTGCAGCTTGGATGTGTGAAAAGATTAGCATTGCGGTTGGCGCTCGAGTGTGATCTATGTCACATGTATGCGTTTGGAATCTTGACAGTATCATGTCGGACAAGCGGTTGATTGGTTGTTAATTTATTGCGGATATGAGCTTGTGCGGGTGACTGCCTAAGGCGGGGGGCGCAGAAGCACGAATCAAGCGGGACGGCTGTCTCGCTTGATTCGCAGGTTTACGCTTATTTTGTGCTGTCTATGATGGCTATGAAGCGGAATTATACTTTCTCGATGACTTTGTCGACCAGACCGTATTCCAGCGCTTCCTGCGCGCTCATGAAGTAATCGCGGTCGGTGTCTTTCTCGATGCGCTCCAGCGGCTGGCCGCTGCGTTCAGCCAAAATGCCGTTCAGCTTATCGCGCATTTTGATGATGCGGCGGGCACGAATCTCGATATCGCTTGCTTGGCCTTCTGCTCCGCCAAGCGGTTGATGGATCATGACTTCGCTGTTCGGCAGCGCGTACCGTTTGCCTTTTGCCCCTGCAGTGAGCAGGAATGCGCCCATGGAAGCGGCCATGCCTACGCAGATCGTCGAAACGTCCGGCTTAATGTACTGCATCGTATCGTAAATAGCCATCCCGGCAGTTATCGATCCGCCAGGGCTGTTGATATAAAGTGAAATGTCCTTCTCAGGATCTTCAGCTGCCAGAAACAGCATTTGAGCGATTATGGAGTTAGCCACCACATCGTTGACGCCAGATCCGAGAAAAATAATGCGATCCTTCAGCAGGCGAGAGTAAATGTCGTAAGAGCGTTCACCCCGATTGCTTTGTTCAATTACCATAGGAACGAAATTCATATCCAGCTAGACCTCCTTAAAAGCATGCAAATTTGTAAATCGTAACAACATCATAACGGATATTTGATCAAAAGTCAAAGATGGTCAAACGATGTTTTTTATTGCGTGCGGATGAGAGGTTTTGCGGACTTGCGAGCGGCTGGAGATAAGGGCAAAGACGGGCTAAACGCGGAGGAGCGGCTGGTTGGCGTACGGGATAAGAGTGAATAGAGGCTAAACGCAGTTGCTTCGCTCGCAGTCGGCTGCAATAAGAGCGTTTGCGAGCTAAACGCACATTTTGGCTGCACGCGCCAAGGCATCCCAAGTGCGATAAGCGCAAATACGCGCTAAACGCAGGGGAGTAGTTGGCTGGTGTGTGAGATAAGCGCGAAACTGCGCTTAACGGGCTGACGTCATGGGGACAAGGTGGAACAAACAACAAAAAAGGCCTTTCCAGCCGGCTGCGGCTTGGAAAGGCCTGTTGCTATTAAGTATGGCGCGCCCGCTAGGAATCGAACCTAGATCTCAGGCTCCGGAGGCCTACGTCATATCCATTGGACCACGGGCGCAAAAAAACAGTAGCAAAATTTATTATATAACACTGATTGATCAAACACAAGGTGGCTAATCAAATTATTTATGGATTTATTTTGGACGTAACCGCTTCCAAAAGGCAAACTGCTATTGCGGCACGTTCGGATTTTGGATAAAATAAAGGTGGGACTAAAAACGAATGTATGGGACGTTTTTCGTCCAACCAAAGAGCAAGTGATTCGAAACGATGGAGTGAAGGATAAGAGATGAGAGAGATCATCGAACTGCAGCAGCAGCTTGTGCCTGAACTTCTAGAAACGATGAGGAAACGGTACATGATCCTGCATCGGGTCATGCTCTCGGATTTCATTGGACGGCGGACTTTGGCAGCGGCTCTGTCTATGACGGAGCGGGTATTAAGAGCCGAGACTGATTTTCTGAAGGAGCAGGGATTGCTCGAAATTCATTCGAACGGCATGCGAATCAGCGAATCAGGGAAAGCGCTGCTGGAGCAACTGGAGCCGTTCTACAAAACGATGTTTGGCTTATCCGATCTGGAAGAGCAGATTCGGAGCCACTTCGGACTGTCGCAGGTCATAATCGTCGCCGGCGATTCGGACGAATCGGCGCAGACGAAGCGCGATCTTGGACGCGCAGCAGGCGGGGCGCTCAGAAGAGCGATGGGGCCTAACGATGTTGTCGCTGTTACAGGCGGGACGACGATCGCTCAGGTTGCCAATCAGCTGCCGGCCATGTCCAATCTGTCAGGCAATTTATTCGTGCCTGCGCGGGGCGGGCTGGGCGAGAGCCTGGACTACCAAGCGAACACGATCGCATCGACGATGGCGAAGCGTACAGGCGCGCAGTACCGGATGCTTCACGTGCCCGACCATCTAGGCGAGGAAGCTTACGCTTCCATCATGCAAGAGCCTAATATCAGCGATATTGTCAATGTGATACGCAGTGCAAGAATTGTCATCCACGGCATTGGGGACGCGCTCGTTATGGCCAGACGGAGACGGCTGGACAAGGAAGAGACGGACGCTATAGCTGCGGAAGGGGCGCTTGCCGAAGCGTTCGGGTTTTATTTTGACCGGGATGGAGCAGTCGTTCACAAAACAAAGTCGGTAGGGTTGCGCCTAGAGGATATTGTCAACACTGAAGTTGTTATAGGCGTTGCCGGGGGCAAGAGCAAGGGAAGCGCAATTGCAGCCGTTATGCGATTCGGCCATGATGACGTGCTCGTCACCGACGAGGCGGCGGCGCTGCAAATCGCGGCTATAATCGAGCAGGAACAAGAGAAGAGCAAGGCGTAACGAAGGTATCATGATGATTTGCAATGCGGCCGCTCGCTGACAGCGCAAGACATCTTGAAATATATATTTTTAATCAAAATGAATTTAGGAGGAAATAACAATGATTAAAATCGGTATTAATGGATTTGGCCGTATCGGCCGTAACGTGTTCCGCGCAGCTTTGAATAACCCAGAAGTGCAAGTAGTAGCGGTAAACGACCTGACTGACACTAAAACGCTGGCACATCTTCTGAAATATGATACAACTCATGGCACTTTGGATGCGACTGTTGAAGCGCAAGAAGGCGCTTTGATCGTTAACGGCCGTGAAATCAAAGTTTTTGCTGAGCGCAACCCTGAGAACCTTCCTTGGTCTTCTGTTGGCGCAGAAATCGTTGTTGAATCCACTGGTATTTTCACAGCTAAAGACAAAGCTGAGCTTCACTTGAAAGGCGGCGCGAAGAAAGTTATCATCTCCGCTCCTGCAACTAACGAAGACATTACAATCGTTATGGGCGTTAACGAAGACAAATACGATGCAGCAGCACACACAATCATCTCCAACGCTTCCTGCACAACGAACTGTCTTGCTCCATTCGCGAAAGTATTGAACGATAAATTCGGCATCGTAAAAGGCATGATGACTACGATCCACTCCTATACAAACGACCAAAGCGTTCTTGACCTGCCGCACAAGGATCTTCGCCGTGCTCGCGCAGCTGCTGAGAACATCATTCCTTCGTCCACTGGCGCAGCTAAAGCTGTATCCTTGGTGCTTCCTGAGCTTAAAGGCAAATTGAACGGTATGGCTATGCGCGTTCCTACGCCTAACGTATCCGTAACTGACCTTGTAGCTGAGCTTAAAGTTAACGTTACTGTTGACGAAGTAAACAGCGCTTTGAAAGCTGCTGCAGAAGGCCCGCTTAAAGGCATCATGAACTACAACGAGCTTCCGCTTGTATCCAGCGACTACAACACGGATCCTGCTTCCTCCACAATCGACGCTTTGTCGACAATGGTTGTTGAAGGCAACATGGTTAAAGTTGTTTCCTGGTACGACAACGAGTGGGGCTACTCGAACCGCGTAGTTGATCTTGTTCAATTCGTTGCAAGCAAAGGTCTGTAATAGCTGAAAACAGAAGGGTCGCGGCATCTAAGGAAGCCACGGCCCTTGGTTTGCGGCCCTGCGCGCGCATGCCAAGGGGGCGTTCCTTCGAACGGGAAGGGACGCCCTTTTTTAACGTTACAGGAAACTTCCGAGCACGCAGTCCGGCTTCTCGAGAGGACTGTGAACGAAGTTTTTGTTAAACTGGCCTTTCCATACCACATTTCAGGGAGGTTTCATTCATGAATAAGAAAAGTGTACGCGACGTAGCGGAACTGGCAGGCAAACGCGTATTTGTTCGCGTTGATTTCAACGTGCCGCTTGAGAATGGCGTTATTACAGACGATAAACGGATCCGCGAGACGCTTCCGACAATCAATTACTTAATCGAAAAAGGCGCTAAAGTTATTCTTGCGAGCCATCTTGGCCGTCCTAACGGAGAGGTTGTGGAGGAGCTTCGCCATACAGCTTCCGCAGCTCGCCTGTCGGAGCTTCTTGGCAAGCCGGTAGCGAAAGCAAACGAAGCAATCGGTCCTGAAGTAGAAGCTCAAGTTGCAGCGCTGAACAATGGCGATGTGCTGCTTCTTGAAAACGTTCGATTCTACGCTGGCGAAGAAAAGAACGATCCGGAGCTGGCAAAGCAATTCGCGAAGCTTGCTGATCTGTACGTTAACGACGCATTCGGCGCAGCCCACCGCGCGCATGCATCGACAGAAGGCATTGCGCACCTGCTTCCAGCCGTTTCCGGCCTTCTTATGGAGAAAGAGCTTGATGTGCTCGGCAAAGCGCTGAACAATCCTGAGCGTCCTTTCACAGCGATCGTAGGCGGTTCGAAGGTTAAGGATAAAATCGCGGTTATCGATAAAATGCTAGAAATTGCAGACAATGTAATTATCGGCGGCGGCCTTTCTTACACGTTCTTCAAGGCTCAAGGCCATGAAATCGGCAAATCGCTCGTTGACAACAGCAAGCTGGATCTTGCGCTTGAGTTCATCGAGAAAGCTAAGAAACTGGGCAAAAACTTCCTGATCCCGGTTGACGTTATCGTAACGGATGACTTCAGCGCGAACGCGAATACGAGAGCGGTTGACGTTGACGGCATCCCAGCAGACTGGGAAGGCATCGACATCGGTCCTAAAACTCGCGAGCTGTATGCGGATGTTATTAAAAGCTCCAAGCTGGTCGTATGGAACGGACCTATGGGCGTATTTGAAATCGAGCCGTTCTCCCACGGCACTCGCGCAGTTGCGCAAGCTTGCGCTGAAACAGCCGGTTATACCGTAATTGGCGGCGGCGATTCGGCTGCTGCAGCTGAGAAGTTCGGCCTAGCCGACAAGATGGATCATATCTCCACTGGCGGCGGCGCATCCCTGGAATTCATGGAAGGCAAAGAGCTTCCTGGCGTTGTGGCTCTTAACGATAAATAAGTAAGGTTACAGGAGGGAACGTTTCGATGAGAACACCGATTATTGCAGGCAACTGGAAAATGTTCAAAACAGTATCCGAGGCTGTCGCATTCTTCTCTGAAGTGAAAGGCAAAGCTGAGGTTGCAGGCGTAGAGAGCGTAATCTGCGCACCGTACACGGTGCTTCCGGCTCTTGTTGAGGCAGCTAAAGGAACGACAATCGCAATCGGCGCGCAAAACATGCATTTCGAGGACAACGGCGCGTTCACTGGCGAGATCAGCGGGCTTATGCTGAAGGACCTGGGCGTTAAATATGTGGTGATCGGCCATTCCGAGCGCCGTCAATATTTTGCGGAAACGGATGAGTCCGTCAACAAAAAGACGCATGCGGCAATCAAGCACGGCCTTGCTCCAATCGTTTGCGTAGGCGAAAGCTTGGAAGAGCGCGAAGCCGGCCAAACAAAAGAAGTATGTAAAACGCAAACCGTAGGCGCTTTGCAAGGACTGTCCGCTGAGCAAGCGGCTGCAGTTGTTATTGCATATGAGCCAGTATGGGCGATTGGCACAGGCAAATCCTCTACTTCGGAAGATGCGCAAGACGTTATCGGCTACATCCGCAGCGTAGTAGCGGATCTTTATGACGCTGCAACGGCTGAAGCGGTTCGCATTCAATACGGCGGCAGCGTGAAGCCTAACAATGTAGCTGAATACATGGGTCAAGCGGACATCGACGGCGCGCTTGTAGGCGGTGCAAGCCTTGAGCCTGCTTCGTACATCGCATTGATCGAGGGGGCCAAGTAAAATGGCTTCCAAACAACCTGTTGCGCTTATTATTCTTGACGGCTTCGGCCTCCGGGACGACGTAGTAGGGAATGCTGTCGCACAAGCGAACAAGCCGAACTATGACCGCTACTGGTCCTCCTACCCGCATACGACGTTGACGGCATGCGGCGAAGCAGTCGGCTTGCCGGAAGGGCAAATGGGCAACTCCGAGGTTGGCCATTTGAACATCGGCGCCGGACGGATCGTATATCAGGATCTTACGCGCATTAGCAAATCGATTCGCGACGGCGAATTTTTCGATAATGAAACGCTGCTTGGCGCAGTGCGCCATGTAAAGGCAAACAGCAAAAAGCTTCATCTGTACGGCTTGCTGTCGGACGGCGGCGTGCATAGCCATATCGCGCATCTGTTCGCTTTGCTTGAGATGGCGAAGAAGGAAGGGCTGAACGAAGTTTACATTCACGCTTTCCTTGACGGACGCGACGTATCGCCGGACAGCGCGAAAGGCTATTTGGAGCAGCTGCAAGCGAAGATTGAAGAGGTTGGCGTCGGACAAATTGCGACGGTGCAAGGCCGCTATTACGCCATGGACCGCGACAAGCGCTGGGAGCGGACGGAGAAGTCCTACCGCGCAATGGTTTACGGTGAAGGCCCTACTTATACAGACCCGATCAAGGCAGTAGTTGAATCTTACGAGAAATCAGTTTATGATGAATTCGTTATGCCTACTGTTATTGTAGGCGAGGACAACAATCCGGTAGGCCTTGTCGAGTCCGAGGATGCGGTCGTATTTTTCAACTTCCGTCCTGACCGTGCCATTCAGCTGTCGCAAGTGTTCACGAACACGGATTTCCGCGGTTTTGACCGAGGCGAGAACCATCCGGTCAATCTGTATTTCGTCTGCTTGACGCTGTTCAGCGAGTCGGTTGACGGCTATGTAGCCTATTCGCCGAAAAATCTCGACAATACGCTTGGCGAGGTGCTTGCGCAGAACGGCAAAAAGCAGCTTCGTACAGCGGAGACTGAGAAGTATCCGCATGTCACGTTCTTCTTTAGCGGCGGACGCGATGTGGAGCTTCCGGGTGAAACGCGTGTGCTGATCAATTCGCCTAAGGTTGCTACTTACGATCTTCAACCGGAGATGAGCGCATACGAGCTTGCAGAATCGACGGTTCGCGAGATCGAAGCGGATAAGCACGACGCTATTATTTTGAACTTTGCCAATCCGGATATGGTAGGCCACTCCGGCATGCTTGAGCCGACTATTAAGGCGGTTGAAGCGACGGACGAGTGCTTGGGTAAGGTTGTAGAAGCGGTTCTTGCAAAAGGCGGCGTCTGCATCATTACAGCGGATCACGGCAACGCGGATATGGTATTCGACGAGAATGGCCGTCCTCATACGGCGCATACGACGAACCCGGTTCCGCTCATCGTAACAAAGTCGGATGTCGAACTGCGCGAAGGCGGCATTTTGGCGGATATTGCTCCGACGATGCTTACTTTGCTCCAACTGGCACAACCTAAAGAAATGACCGGTTCGACGCTGATCGTGAAGTAATTAGCAGCAAGAAGCAACAAACAATATATATTTTACTTAAAGGAGTGTTTTCTGTTATGTCAATGATCGTTGATGTATACGCACGCGAAGTGCTTGATTCCCGCGGTAATCCAACAGTTGAAGTAGAAGTAACGCTTGAGTCCGGCGGCAAAGGCCGTGCAATCGTTCCATCCGGCGCTTCCACAGGCGCATACGAAGCAGTAGAGCTTCGTGATGGCGACAAAAGCCGTTACCTGGGCAAAGGCGTAATTAAAGCGGTTGAAAATGTTAACTCTATTATCGCTCCTGAAATTATCGGTCTGGACGCGCTTGATCAAGTGCTGATCGACCGTAAAATGATCGAGCTTGACGGCACGCCTAACAAAGCGAAGCTAGGCGCTAACGCGATTCTTGCTGTATCGATGGCAGTAGCTCGCGCGGCTGCTGACGCTTTGGACATTCCTTTGTACACATACCTTGGCGGCTTCAACTCCAAAACGCTTCCAGTTCCAATGATGAACATCATCAACGGCGGCGAGCATGCAGACAACAATATCGACGTTCAAGAGTTCATGGTTCTGCCTGTTGGCGCTCCTGACTTCAAAGAAGCTCTTCGCATCGGCGCTGAGATCTTCCACAACCTGAAAGCTGTATTGCATGACAAAGGCTTGAACACAGCTGTTGGCGACGAAGGCGGCTTCGCTCCTAACCTTGGCTCTAACGAAGAAGCGATCACAACAATTATCTCCGCTATCGAGCGCGCAGGCTACAAGCCAGGCGTTGACGTATTCCTCGGCATGGACGTTGCGTCCACTGAGTTCTACAAAGACGGCAAATACAACCTGTCCGGCGAAGGCAAATCGTTCACTTCCGCTGAATTCGTTGACCTGCTTGCTTCGTGGGTTGAGAAATATCCAATCATCACAATCGAAGACGGCTGCTCCGAAGACGACTGGGAAGGCTGGAAGCTGCTTACTGACAAGCTTGGCGGTAAAGTACAGCTTGTTGGCGACGACCTGTTCGTTACGAACACTGAGCGTCTGTCCGACGGTATCGAAAAAGGCGTGGGCAACTCCATCTTGGTTAAAGTTAACCAAATCGGTACGCTTACAGAAACTTTCGACGCAATCGAAATGGCAAAACGCGCTGGTTACACAGCTGTTATCTCCCACCGTTCCGGCGAGAGCGAAGACAGCACAATCGCTGACATCGCTGTTGCAACGAACGCTGGCCAAATCAAAACAGGCGCTCCTTCCCGTACGGACCGCGTAGCGAAGTATAATCAATTGCTTCGCATCGAGGACCAATTGGGCTCGACAGCTCAATACGGCGGCAAAGCAGCTTTCTACAACTTGAAAAACTTCAAGTAATATAGATCGTGAAAATAGCGCAGAATAATGCGCGGAAAAGCACATCCCTTCGGGGGTGTGCTTTTTTTGCTTAGTTGGTTAAGGCCGCCCTGCTTTGGGATGCGATAAGAGGTCTGCACTGCGAGAACTAATAAACGAGCATAGTGGCCGCCGCCTGCACTGCGAGAAGGATGAGCGCTTCCACCTCAATTGAACCCATGTTATTTAGCATTAGACAATATGGATATAACAAGGTTTCAAGAAGAGGCCGTAAACTATCCAGCATCTCATCCTTCTTTCCGTTGCGTGCTCACCCAATTATTCGAAGTTGAGTCCATATAATTGTGTAAAATGGCGATTGGAATAAATTAAAAAGAGCCATGATTAAAATTCTCTTTTAGAATGTGGTTGTCGAGACAACATTCATCGGAGGAATTTTAACATGACTC
>Ga0180215_1001771_pt1 | contig 22985 bp, 14 predicted proteins | sample eDN3rd37CBELigBY_FD_128871 | JGI IMG/M metagenome (GOLD analysis project Ga0180215, IMG submission 128871) | Enriched backyard soil microbial communities from Emeryville, California, USA - eDNA 3rd pass 37_C BE-Lig BY (version 2) (version 2) | ecosystem: Environmental > Terrestrial > Soil >...
CCGGATGCTGGCAGCCTCAAGCGGTGTCAGGAGTTCGGTGCCAAATCGCCGCGCCTGCGCCACTGCCCGCCGTGCCAGGTCGCTCCCCGAGAGTCCAGCCGGAAACCCGAGGTAGTTCTCAATCCGCGAACTCATCCCGGCCTGACCACCCGGAGCCTGCCGCTCGATCATCGCCGTCTTGAGTCCCTCGGAAGCCCCGTAGACGGCCGCAGCCAGGCCGGATGGTCCACCACCAATCACCAGCAGGTCGTAGAAGGGTAGTTCCGCGCGTGTCTGCAAGCCGATCCGCTCGGCGATCTCGCGGTTCTCCGGATGAGCGAGGTGCGATCCGTCGGGGAAGACGACCAGCGGCAGACTGGACGCATCAGCGCCAACCAGTTCCTTCAGCCGGCGCGCCTCCTCCTGTGTCTCAACATCCAACCACTGGAACGGGATCTGATTGCGCGAGAGATAGTCACGCACCTCGAACGCCTGCGACGACCAGCGATGCCCAACAACTCTGATCCCCTCGAACGGTGGCCGGTATGATGCCTGCCAGTCCTCCAGCAGGTCATCGAGGACCGGGTAGAGTTGCTCCTGTGGGGGGTCCCACGGCTTCATCAGGTAGTGGTCGAGCTTGACAGCGTTGATCGCGCGAATGGCAGCGTTCGTGTCGGCATAGGCGGTCAGCAGAACTCGCTTCGCATCGGGAAACGATGCGATCGCCTGTTCCAGAAACTCGACGCCGGTCATCCCCGGCATCCGCTGATCGACCAGAAACAGCGCGACCGTTTCGCCACGCATCTCCAGTTGTCGCAGAATGTCCAGCGCCGCCTCGCCGGAACTGGCGCGCAGGACACGATAGTGCTCACCATAGGCGCTACGCAGATCGCGCTCGATCGCGCGCAGTACCTCGGGATCGTCATCAACGGTGAGCAGAACTGGCCGGGCAGCCATCAGTCACCCATCCTCACTCTGGAACGAAGAGAACCTTGCAGCGTCGTGCATCTCACGAACCGTGCGTCCGAAATAATCCCACAGTTTACGTTATGGTGAGCCCCCGTTTATCATCATTTGGCTCACGCTTCAGGATGACAAACGGGGGCAAGATGACAATGAGGAAGGACGACGGCTCTGCCGCCCTAGCCCTGCTTCCCGCCGTCCCAGACCCAGGTATCGTCGGTCCAGCCGTTGAGGTCGTACTCGGACATGCACTGTTCGACCATCGCGAGGCTGTTGGCGAGGTGGCCGCGCCCGCGTGCGAAGTTGAGGACGTCGATCCGGACCTGCTCGTTGTTGCCTGAGTAGTTGCGCTCGTAAAGCGAGTGCCGCCCGCCGAACTCACTGCCGATCGCGTCCCAGATCAGTTTGTAGAGTTTGATCCGGTCGTGGGCCGAACTGTCGGAGCCACGGTAGAACTTCTCGATCAGCGGACCGATCTCCGGGCTGGCGACATCCTCGTACCCCGACGGGATCACGATCGGCGCGCCGCCGAGGATCGTCTCAAACGTCGTCCGGATGCTGGCCCAGCACTCGGTCGCAAAGACACGGACAGCCGCCGCATTCTCGACCTTCGGGACGACGCTGTCGCCGGTCCCCTTCATCGGATCGAGCGCCATCGCTGTCGTCATCGCCCAGATCATGTTGCGCCAGGTCAGGATGTCGCCCAGCGCGACCTGGACGCCCCGGAACTCATCCGTCCCGTTGGCAGCGATCCCCTTCGCAAAGAGCCCTGCCATGAAGTCGAGTTTGACGCCGAGCCGGGTTGCCGCCTGCAGGTTGTAACGCGAGAGGAAGCCGGACTCGCGGTAGAACGAGTTGGCCCGCTCGGTGTCGCGATAGACGAGGATGTTCTCCCACGGGATCAGCGCGTTGTCGAAGACGAGGACGGCGTCGTTCTCATCGAAGCGCGACGAGAGCGGGTTGTCGAACGGCGAATGCGCCTTGGCCTCGTAGGACGAGCGGCAGATCAGTTTGGTCCCCGGCGTATCGACGGGCGCGATGAAGACCAGCGCGAAATCCTCGGCCTTGCCCTTCTCCAGGTTCGCCGACGAGTTCTGCGCCACGAAGGTCGCGTTCGTCAGGGCCGAGCCAGTCGCCAGCATCTTCGCGCCACTAACGATCGGGCCGGCGTCGGTCTCCTTGACGACATGGATGAAGACGTCGGCTACCTCGTGGATCGGCTTCTTGCGATCGACCGGCGGGTTGACGAGGACGTGGTTGAGGAACAGCCCTTTCGAGGCATAGCGCTTGTACCACGCCAGCGCGTTGTCGCCATACGGCGCGTAGAACTGTGGCGAGGCAGCCAGACTGGCCATGAAGGCAGCCTTGTAGTCGGGGGTACGGCCCATGAAGCCGTAACTCATCCGTGCCCAGGCGGCGATCGCGTCGCGCGCTTCGAGGAGTTCCTGCCCGGTCTTGCTCGGCATGAAGAACTTGTGCGTCCGAATCCCGAAGTCGTCAACCTTCGTCAGGACATCGCGCAGTTCCGGGTCGTGGAACGAGTCGTAGAGCCGCGCGACTGAACGGGCCGAGTTGCGGAAGGCCGGGTGGGTCGTAACGTCCTTGACCTTCTCGCCATGCAGCCAGACCTCACGCCCATCACGCAGGCTCTCCAGGTACTCCTCGCCAGTCATCAACTCATCGACAGTCGCTGTCATATCGCTCATCGTCGCGCTCTCTCTCCGGAATCGCGTTCTGTTCTGCGGAATGTCATTCTGAATACGGTAGCAGGGCGGTATGGGCGGGGTCAATGGAATGCGGCTCATGCGACAACCTGAAACACCACGCAGGGCTCATTCGGCTTCCTGGTGACAGCCGACTTCGTGCGGGAGCAACTGTCGCACGTCAAGCGGGAAGAAACCGACGCCACTCTGCCACAACACGTTCCCCGCTGCTCCCCCAATGACGCGCCGGACCGCTGTGAGATCGTCCCCTTCAACGACCAGACAGCGTGTGCCAATGTCGCGCCAGGGGACCCCCGCCTGATCCAATGGCGGATCGAGGGGCCAGACCAGAGGCGGAACGGCGTCAGGAGACACGCTCGGCCATACAATAACCTCCAGTCGATCGATGATGTCTGGAGCATCCCACTCGACCACGGCATCCGCCGGGAACCACTCTGGCGCGAGGTTAAACGACTGCGTCGCAATCCATACGTCGAACGTGAACTCGGCAACAGCCGCACGAAGATTCAATTCGGCGTCCGTCATCGTCAGCGCGCACTCACGGTCGCTGAGCACGATGCTCGTCGCCCGGCCATCGACCTGAAACATCAGCCTCGTCATCGAGTCGACGCCGAACGGCTGGTCAGCCATATCGTCCCATACCTGATCGAGCCCGATCAGTCCGTGTCTTGCTGCCTGCTCGACGATGGCCATAACGCCAGCCGAGGATAACTGGGTGTACCTCCAGGGAAGGAGTTCCGGTCCAACGGAGATGGCCGGCACCAGTTCCGGTTGCATGACCTTCCCATCACCGTAGAGGACAAAGCGGGGGTGCCAGCGGGAGTCGGGTGCCGTCAATTGAAGTCCGTCGATGAGCATGACGGGATCGCCGGCTTGTGTCGAATAGTGAAGGTTCTCACCTGGCTGTCTCGATACTGCCGCCACTGATGGGAGACACTCGATCTCCTGCATCTGCCGGCAGGCGTTGTCGCCGGGTAACAACGGCCGGAGGTAGAGCACGAACCTGAACCCCTCGTACTCCCAGCGGGTGTGCTGGCTGGCCCCGCGAAGTTCCTGAAGCGTCTCTGGCCCACCCGGGAACAAATTGAGCGGTCCGAACACGCTGCAGCGGGAGCCGGGCAACACGTACGGATCGCCGTGGGAAGCGAGGTTGAAGGGCAGTATCGACGCCCACGACGCTGTGCGTGGCGGTCCGGCATCGTCGGGCAGGGTGGAATCGTCAGCCGCCTGGATGACCCACTGGTACTGCTGCCCTCCGAGAACCGACGGTGGCAATGTGCCGGGCTGGATATCGTCAGGTTGCAGGTGAGCGGGCAGGTTCGTCGCCATCGCAAAGAACGCCCGGAGGTGTTCGCGCGTTGCGACCTCCTCAACCGGGACCACGGCGTCTGATGCCGGATCAAGCAAGCCTGGGACGATCGTAGTGTAGTGCTTCGCAGACGTTGGTTCCTCTACCCGATCCACGCCAAGGCGGAAGACGACGGTTGGCACTGCTGGCGCTGGTAACGCAAAGCGGCGATCCCCTGCGCTCAGGCCGGCACGAACGGCTTCGTCCACGAGCATCTGGAGCCCATGCGGACTGAGATGGAACACCGCAGGGTCGGGAATGAGCGGCGGGTCGGCCGCTTCGTTCACCTGCGGCACGATCACTGTTCCATCGGCCATCACCGTGAGCGTCGGATATCGTCGCACCCACGCTGGATCGGGTTCACCCCCGATGACATCGATCGTGAGTAACGCCCGATTGGCGACCGGCGATGCTGATGCAGACGTCTCGGCGTCATTCGTTTCGGAAGCCTCTGGCACAGCCGTGATGGGCGATGCCTCCTCCGGCGATGAGGACGTTCGTTCAGTCGGTATAGAAGAAATGGTGGTGCTGGACGGAGTAGGTGCGCCAGGCGTGACCCGCTGGTTGGTCGTGCCATTCCCGCAAGCAGCGGACAACAGGAGTATGAGTACGAAGAGGAGCAGTCGATGTCGTGAGGAGGTCATGGGCAGATCCTTCACGATCGCAACGACCGGTGTTCGGCACTCCGGGATGGCTGATTGCCCACCGACTATGTAGCTCCGTCACCAGAGCGATACCTTCCGCACGGAGACGCGACGCACTCGAACCTGTCCATCAACATTGCGACTCATGCGGCCAGCATTGAGATTTGAAGCGATTGACCTACGATAGCACGCTGGTTCAGTTCCAGGTGTTACTGATGCATCATCGCGCAATACGGTCGGAATCAGGGAACCGGTCACTGGCCGGTTCCCTGACTCCATTAACACGTGTCGCCGATCGACTAGTCACCACATGGCGCGACGTTGCGCCAGTTGTCAATGGTGTCGTCTATGACCTGCGATCCGCTCTCACCGTAGGTGACGGTCAGCATCCGGTTCGCGAGTTCGGCGCAGGTGTCGCTCTTTTCGACGAGTTCCCAGGTTCCGAGTGTGTACTTGTACTGGACGATCGTTTCCTCGACGACAGTGAAGGAGATCGTCCAGTGAGTTGCGTCCACCTGGGTCAACACGACCGCGCCGGGGTCCCAGGCGGGCAGCGTCGGATCGAGCAGGTTCATCTCACCGGCGATGAAGACCGACTCCGTGACCAGCGTGTGGTCCGGAACGGTCACGTTGAACGTGACCTGAACCTCCCGCGCCATTGGTGTGCCGACGACTGCCGTCGTCGTGTCGGACGCCAGCGCCCCGAACGACAGTCTGGTGTCGTCGGAGAGATCGTTGACGGTCGCCAGGAAGGTCAGCGGAGTTCCGGCCGGCAGTTCACTCGTGTCGTAGAAGACACGGTATGGGGCGTTGTCGTCGGTGCCGATCACCGTCCAGCGCATGTCGTCACCGACCTTGACGGCGAACGTCACCTCGGCGTAGCGGTCGTCGCTGAGTTCGGCGCGGACCTCGGCACGGCGCGTCACCGTCGCGCCATCGGCCGGCACGGTGATCTCGATCGCTGGAGCGTCGTTCTCGTGCTTCAGGTCGTTTTGTGCTCGGTAGATCGCAAAACTCAGCGGCGGCAGCGTGAGGGTCAGTTGGCCGTCATGGTCGGTTCGCAGCGCCTGGTTGCTGCTCGCGTAGACGGGATTGAACTTTCCGTTGTGCTGGAACGTGTCGAAGGTCGCCGTCTGCTCCGTCTCGGCGTTGTTGAACGCGACGACGTATTCGAACTGCTTGTGTCCTTCGCTCGCGATCCGTGAGAAGGCGAGGATGCCTGCCTGATCGCTGCTGTAGCGCTGGATCTGTGCGCCGCTCTGGAGTGCCTCATGCTCACTGCGAATCTCGGCGAACTCCTGCAGCGCAAGGTACATCGGGTGCGACTCGTCGAAACTCGGCGTGGCGGTCGTCGAGTCGGTGCCGATCAGGTTGTTGTCGTTGTACGACGCGACCTGGCTGCCGAACATGTCCTCGCGAGCGTCCTTATCGCCGCCGTCGCCGGTGAAGCCCTGCTCGTCGCCGTAGTAGATGACCGGCACGCCGCGCGAGAAGTACATCAGCGCGTGGACCAGTTTGTCGCGGGCCAGCAACTCTTCTTCGCTGGCTCCGGGATTGTCCTCGGTAAGGAAGAAGCCAATCCGGCCCATATCGTGGTTGCCGAGGAAGGTCGGCAGCCGGTAGGCATTGCCGTCGGCGTCGATATAGTAGTCGTCCTCCGCGAACAGTTCGGCCATGTCTCTGGTTGGCCCGCTCTGCGAGGCGAAGGCACGTGCGCGTTCCTGGAACGGGAAGTCCAGCGTGGCAGGTAGCGTCCCCTCGGTTGCGTACTGGCTGACGAACGGCACCGAACTGCTGAACACCTCGCCGAACATGAAGAAGTCAGGGTTGCCCTGAGCGGCGGCTTCCTCCAGCAGCGCCGGGCTGAACTCCTGCCAGAACTCCATGTTGACGTGCTTGGCGGTGTCGATCCGGAAGCCGTCGATGCCAATGTCACGCACCCAGGTCTCGTAGATGTCGATCATCCCGTCGACGACGACGTGGTGTTCGGTGAACAGGTCATCGAGGCCGACGAAGTCGCCGTACTCCGAGTTCTCGCCGCTGAAGGTCGAGTCACCACGGTTGTGATAGTAGGTCGGATCGTTCAGCCAGACCGGCACCTTGACGGTCGCATCCTCCGGCGTGCGGAAGACAGGCGTGTAGGGGAAGCTGATGTCGGGGTCCAGCGGCGGGAAGGTATCGGTCCCGGCGTAGTCCCGGTCGTCGAACTCGTTGCCGCTGGCGTCGCGATACGGCTCCTGCTGCTTGCTGATGTAGTCGTAAGTTCCTTCGGCGTAGTCGATCACATCAGCGGTGTGGTTGGTGATGATGTCGAAGAAGACTTTGATGCCGCGCCCGTGGGCAGCATCGACCAGTTCGCGTAGTTCCTCGTTCGTGCCGAAATGGGGATCGACCGAGGTGAAGTCGGTGATCCAGTAGCCGTGGTAACCGGCTGAGGAGCCGGGAATCGTGCCATCCCCCTGGACCGGGCGGTTCTTGAAGATCGGCGCCATCCAGATGGCCGTTACGCCCAGGTTCTGGATGTAGTCCAGCCGCTCGATGATCCCGCGGATATCGCCACCGTGGTAGAAGCCCTTGTCGGTCGGCAGGTAGCCGTGGTCGAGCGCGTCGCCGGGTACGCCGCCGGTGTTGTTGGTTGGGTCGGCGTCGTTGAAGCGATCCGGCAAGACGAAGTAGAAGACCTCATTCTCAATCGAGTGTTCCAGCGAAGGGGTGTAGCGAGTTTCGTTCTGCGGACCGTTGCCCGGTTTTGCAGCTAGCGCGGGCGACAACTGCAGCGGAACGGTCAGTGCCAGCAACGCGATGAGGACCGAGAATGTCGCGATCTGCGACGAACGACTGCGGCGAGTGCGACGGGCCGTTGCCATGACAGAACCCCCCTTTGTCTTCGTGGCCGATCTCTGGCGAACGAAGCGCAAACAGCACTGCGTGGGTTGCCAGAATAGCACCGCTTGACTATCGAATGGACACCTCTGCGCAACTACGCCGTCGCTGATCAACCAACGCAGATATTCCCGGCTCCCTGAGCCGTTCGTCGCGATCCAACGTTGAGCAACGATGCACGCAGGTTCGGTATCCCAGCCGACTCCGGCGCGCCGAATTCCGCAAGATCAGAACCGCAGGAACGCCGAGGCGACAACCTCTAATCTTGACATTAGGCTTGCCTAATTCTATCCTGAGGTCGATGGCCGGAGTGGATGGCTCCGGCAGACAGAGAATGAATCGCTATGGAGTAACGAACCGTGTTCACTCGTTTCGTGACACTTGCCCTGGTAGCACTCTCGCTGGTGACGCTTCTTGCGGCCTGCGGGGAAGATGCGTCCGGTGGCGATCTGTCCTCCCGCAAGATCAACGTCGTCGCGACGACCGGCATGATCGCCGACGCCGTCGCGAACGTTGGCGGTGATCGGGTCGAGGTCGAAGGGCTGATGGGTCCCGGCATCGATCCACACCTGTACAAGGCCAGCGCTGGTGACGTCAGCAAACTGGAGGACGCCGACATCATCTTCTACAACGGACTGGAACTCGAAGGCCGGATGACCGACATCTTCGTCCGGTTGGCGCGTTCCAAGCCGACCGTCGCCGTCACCGAGAACATCTCGCCCGATTCGCTGCGCGAGCCGCCGGAATTCGCAGGCAAGTACGACCCGCACGTCTGGTTCGACGTTACGCTCTGGATCGAAGTCGTCCGTGCCGTCGAGTCTCACCTCAGCGAACTCGATCCCGACAGCGCCGAGACCTACGCTGAGAACGCCGCAACCTACATCACCGAACTGGAAGAACTCGACAGCTGGGTCCAGGAGCAGATCAACACGATCCCCGAGCGGGCGCGGGTGCTGATTACGGCCCACGACGCCTTCGGCTACTTCGGCGACAAGTACGGACTCGACGTTCGGGGGTTGCAGGGCATCAGCACCCAGTCAGAAGCGGGTCTGGCCGATGTTCAGGATCTGGCTGACTTCATCGCCGACAACAACATCCCGGCCGTCTTCATTGAATCGAGCGTCAACGAGAACACGATCGACGCCGTCCGCGAGGCCGTCCAGGCCAAGGGCAAGGAAGTCGAGATCGGTGGGACGCTGTTCTCGGACGCAATGGGCGAGTCCGGCACCGAGGAGGGCACCTACCTTGGGATGGTCCGCCACAACGTCAATACCATCGTTAGCGCCCTGAGCGGCCAATAGAGGGGAGTTGACGATGACAATCGCAACAAGCCACAAGGACGCACCAGTCGCCGTTCGTGACCTGACCGTTGCCTACCGTGAAGCACCTGTTCTCTGGGACATCGACCTGACCTTTCCGGAAGGGCAAATGGTCGCGATCGTCGGACCGAACGGCGCCGGGAAGTCGACACTGATCAAGGCGATCCTCAACCTCGTCCCGTCCACAAGCGGCACGATCTCGATCTTCGGCAAGCCGTACCCGCAGCAGCGCCAACTGGTCGGCTACGTGCCACAGCGCGGCAGCGTCGACTGGGACTTCCCGACCAACGCACTCGATGTCGTCCAGATGGGCCTCTACGGACAACTCGGCTGGATTCGCCGCCCCGGCAAGCGCGAGCGGGCGATCGCGATGGAGTGTCTGGAAAAGGTCGGGATGGCCGACTTCGCCCATCGGCAGATCAGCCAACTCTCCGGCGGCCAGCAGCAGCGCGTCTTCCTGGCGCGGGCACTGGCGCAGGACGCGCAGGTCTACTTCATGGACGAACCGTTCGCCGGTGTCGATGCGACGACCGAGCGGGCGATCATCGACGTCCTGCGCGAGTTGCGCTCGCGGGGGCGGACGCTGGTCGTCGTCCACCACGACCTTGAGACGGTCCGCGAATACTTCGACTGGCTCGTGCTGCTCAACATTCGCGTGATCGCGACCGGCCCGGTCGAGACGACCTTCACGCTCGACAACCTGCAGGCGACCTACGGTGGCCGGATGGCGTTGCTGGGCGACACGTTGACTGCCGATCGAAGTGCGGCGGTAGCGGCGGCAGGTGATTGACCGATGCCTGACCTGCTCCACGACGTGATCTTCGATTACACGCTACGCAACGTCGCGCTGGGTTCTGCCCTGCTGGGCATCGTCGGTGGTGTCCTCGGCACCTTCGCCGTCCTGCGGCGACAGGGGCTACTTGGTGACGCGCTGGCCCACGCGGCCCTGCCGGGGATCGTCCTCGCCTTCATGCTGACCGGCTCGAAGGCTTCGATCGTCCTGATGCTGGGCGCGGCAATCTCCGGCTGGCTGGGAACGCTGCTCATCATCCGGATCGTCCAGGACACCCGACTGAGCGAGGATGCCGCCCTCGGTGTCATCCTGACCGTCTTCTTCGGCCTCGGCGTCGTCCTGCTGACACACGTCCAGCACTCCAACAACGCGAATCAGGCCGGGCTGGACCAGTACCTGTTCGGCCAGGCGGCGACGCTGGTTGAGGAAAACGTCATCACGATGGCGGCGCTCGGCTCGGTCGCGCTGTTCCTGGTCGCGTTGCTGTTCAAGGAGTTCAAACTCCTCTCGTTCGACCCCGAGTTCGGTGCCAGCCTCGGCTACCCGATGCGCGGCCTCAACGTCCTGCTGACGTCGTCGATTGTGATCGCCGTCGTCATCGGCCTCCAGACGGTCGGTGTCGTCCTGATGGCTGCGATGCTGATCGCCCCGGCAGCGGCGGCACGCCAGTGGACGAACCGGCTCGGTGTGATGCTGGCGCTGTCGGGACTGTTCGGCGCGTCGGCTGGTGTGGCGGGCGCGATGATCAGCGTGACGGCCCGGCGGGTGCCGACCGGCCCGATGATCATCCTCTGTATCACGGCTATTGTCGTCGTCTCAATCCTGTTTGCGCCGGAGCGCGGCATCGTCTGGGACGCCATCCGGCGGCGACGAATGCGCCGGGCAGCCCTCGCGCGCGGACCGGAGGTGGCCGCATGAACGCCGAAATGACCGTCCTGCTCACCGCCATCTTCGCCGCCTGTGCCTGTTCGCTGGTCGGCACGTTCCTGATCCTGCGCCGGATGGCGATGATGTCCGACGCGATCAGCCACGCGATCCTGCCGGGCCTGGTCGTCGCCTACTTCATCGCCAACGGCCCGAACCTGATCGTCGGCACGCTCGGTGCCGCTGTTGCTGGTGTCACGACCGTCTTCCTGGTCGAAGCGTTGCAGCGGACCGGACTGGTGAAGTCGGACGCAGCAATCGGGATCGTCTTTCCGGCCCTGTTCGCGTTCGGGACGTTCCTCGTCTCGCGCTACTTCTCGCAGGTCCACCTCGACGCCGACGCTGTCCTGTTCGGAGAGATCGCCTTCGCTCCGTTCGACCGGCTGATCGTCTTCGGCAACGACATCGGCTCGCAGCCGCTGATCGTGCTGGCCTTCCTGACGATCGTAAACGCCGCGCTGGTTCTGCTGTTCTACAAGGAACTCAAACTGGCGACGTTCGATCCGGGGTTGGCGGCCTCGCTGGGACTCTCGCCGCTCATCATCCACTACGGCCTGATGACGGCTGTCTCGTTCACAACGGTTGGCGCCTTCGCCGCCGTCGGCGCGATCCTCGTCGTCGCGCTGTTGATCGTCCCGGCCGCAACCGCCTACCTGCTGACCGACCGGCTCGACATGATGATCGTCCTCAGCCTCGCGTCCGGCATTGCGTCAGCCGTCATCGGCTACTACGTCGCGATGGCGTTCGACGTCTCGATCAGTGGCATGATGGCCGTGACCGGCGGCGTGATCTTCGCGCTGGCGGCACTGTTCTCGCCGACGCACGGCATCGTCGCCAGGGCGATCCGACGCCACCGGCTACGTGACCAGTTCGCCGTCGACCTGTTGGTGCTGCACCTGCACCACCACCGGACCGCCAGCGAAAGTCCTGACCACCTCGCCCGCGAACTGAACTGGAGCGAGGGCAGGTTGCGCGAGGTCATCACCCGCGCTACCCGGAACGGACTCGTCGCAATGACGGATGGCCGCGTCGCGCTAACCAACGCCGGTCAGCAGGCCGCCGCCAGCCACCACCTCGCGATCGCGCACGTTGCCGCCACCGCACCGCCAGCCCACGGCCCACAGGCAGCGACGATCGCAGACTGAGCAGCGTATCGTTAGCCGGAACGGATCGACTGGGTCATCCTGGAAGGCGAGCGAAACCTGTGACGACGCAGATCATCGTCCTCAACGGCGGGTCGAGTTCCGGCAAGACCGGGATCGCCCGCTGCCTGCAGGCGATTCTTCCCCAACCGTGGCTCAGGCTGGGCGTCGACGACCTGATCGACGCGCTCCCGCCCTCGCTGACGGAATCGGACTCCGGCGTGGCGTTCGGGGACGCAGGCGAAGTCTCGATCGGCAATGACTTCCGCGACCTTGAGACCGCATGGCTGACCGGCATCGCCGCGATGGCTCGGGCTGGCGCACGGGTCATCATCGACGACGTCTTCCTCAGTGGAGCCGCCTCTCAGGAGCGGGTTCGCACGCAGTTACAAGGACTCTCGGTCGTCTGGGTCGGCGTGCGCTGCGCCCCTGAGATCGCCGCTGGCCGCGAGATCGCCCGAGGCGACCGGATCGGCGGGATGGCAGCGTCGCAGGCGGAGATGGTGCACCGCGGTGTCTACTACGACATCGAAGTCGACACCGGCACGACTGAGTCCATTGACTGCGCTCGCGCGATTGCGGCACGCATCACTTGAGTTGCGTGCCACAGCCCCCCTGTCGTCCTGAGCCACAGTGATTGCCTCGGGTTGCGTCTTTCTGTCCCCCTGTCATCCCGACGCAGGAGGGATCTCGTGACTCGTTCGCGCTGCACGGGTTCAACGAGGACGAGATCCCTCCTGCGTCGGGATGACAGGGGAGCGGGATGATGCTTCCTCAGACCATGCACCCGTCAAGATCGTTGTGGAGGACTACTCAGGACGACAGGATCTCGACGTACCCTTCCGCGCCATTCACACGGATGCGCTGCCCATCACGGATCAATTGAGTCACGTTCTGCACGCCGACGACAGCGGGCAGGCCGTACTCACGGGCGATCACGGCGCCGTGGGTCATCAGGCCGCCGACCTCCGTCACCAGCCCGGCAATGGCGACGAACAGCGGTGTCCAACTGGGATCCGTGTAGGCAGTCACCAGGATGTCGCCAGCCTCCAGATCAGCCTCGGCCATCTTCAGGATCACCCGCGCCCGGCCCTCGACGGTCCCGGCCGACACGGGCAGCCCGATCAGCGCGCCATCCGGCAGATCGTCGCGCTGGTATCTCCCGGCGATGGCCTCACCGTCAGATGTGAGCACACGTGGCGGCGTCAGCGACTGGTGCAACCGGAAGGCCTCCTTCCGCTGGCGAATCAGGTCGTCGTCAACCTGGTTCGTGCGGACAACGTCGTGCAGTTCCTGGAACGTGAGGTAGTAGATGTCCTCCGGTTCACGCAGCACGTTAGCCCGCGCCAGCCGATTGGCCTCGCCCAACAGGGCCTGCTTGTAGATACCGTAGCGGCTGACCATGCCGTACTTTGGATACTCACGATAGCCGATGAAGGTCCGGACGCGATCGATCATCCGTTTGGTCTCGTCAGCCTTCGTCGCTCCATCCGGCAAGGCACCTAACCGCTCCAGTAGTTCCTGCTCCCTGGCCTCGGCTTCCTGTCGCCCCTGCTCGAAGCGCCGTGCGGCCTCACCCGGCGCGAAGGTCCGGACATGACCGAGGATCACCGGCACGAGTGTTGAAGGGCGTTCGCTCCAACGCGGTCTCGTGATGTCGATCTCCCCGGCACAGCGCATTCCGTACCTGTCCAGCCAGCCCTGGATGGCGTCACGCGCCTCCTGTCCGCCCGCAATCGTGGTCAGGTCATAAAGGAACCGATCGTCGTCACCGACCTGCTCCAGGTACGTCACCACGTCCGGATACCGGCGAATCACATCGGCGACATCCAGCAGCGCCAGCCCCATCTCCGACGTGACGTTATTGGAAACGGACTGCGTCAGCGTGTCAGCCGCGTTCGTCTCGCCCAGCCATTCCTGCAACTGGTCGTTGAGCCACCAGGTCGCCTCGATCCCGGCCATGATCGCCTGAAAACTCTGCGGGTCCGTCAGCAGCCGCTTCATCTCGTCTATGTCTTCAAGGATGAAGTCGAGCAACTCCACACCGGACTTTGTGACGATCTCGCGCTTCAGGGTGGCGATGGAGGCCTGACTACGCTGGATCAGGTCAGCGACGATCGTCGGGTCGGTCGGGATTGGCTCCGGAGTGGTCCCGGCTGGAGGCCCGGCGGGGCCACTGTCCGGCAGCGTCGGAACGAAATCGTCCCGTTCGAGGATCGTCTCCAGCGCGTCCAGAATCAGCGGGTCGGACTTCCCAAGCATCCCTAACAGGCCCGCACGGCCTGCCGGCGACGCCAGCCCCTGCGTGACATCGACGAACAGCCTGCTCCCCGCCTCGAACATCGGCCGGCCCGCCGTCAACTGCCAGAACGAGATGCCGAGCGGCTTGATGGCGTCCGTCATCATCTGCTGGTGACCGACCGAGATGTAGACGTGGTTCGCGTCGTCACCAGCCTCCGGTATCGGGAACAACGTCGTGATTGGCCGGCTCTGGACGATCTGAAACTTGCCATCAGCCAGACACCACTCGATGTCCTGCGGCCCCCCGAAATGCGCCTCAATCCGCCGGCCAAGGTGTGCGAGTTGGACGATCTGCGCGTCCGTCAGCACCGGCTGATCCCGCTGTTCCGGCGCGATCACCTGTTCCTGCGTGCCGCCGGATGGCGAGGCGTGGATAGCGAGTTGTTTGGACGCAACCGCCCTGTCGACGACTTCATCGCCCCGGACCTTGTAAACATCTGCGTTCACCAGACCGGAGACCAGCGCCTCACCCAGGCCGAAACTGGCCTCGATCGACGCGACCTTACGGTGACCCGTGATGGGATCGGCGGTGAACAGGATGCCAGCCGCCTGCGGGAAGACCATCTGCTGGACGACGACCGCCATTCGGACCGCCCGCTGGTCGATCCCGTTCCGCAGCCGGTAGGTTACGGCCCGCTCGGTGAAGAGCGATGCCCAGCACTTGCTGATGTGCTGGAGGATCGCCTCCGTCCCAACGACGTTGAGGTAGGTATCCTGCTGCCCCGCGAATGACGCCGATGGCAGGTCCTCAGCAGTCGCACTGGATCGAATGGCGTAGGCCGTCTGCTCACCGAGTTGTGCGATCTGGAGGGTCAATTCAGCCACCAGATCATCCGGGAGCGCGACCGCTTCGATCGCCTCCCGGATGTCCGCGCTCCGTACCTGGATCGCCTCCCGGTCAACCGGTGTCAGGCGCGAGAGTCGTTCCAGATGGTCGTCGATGGCTGGAACCTCGGCCAGCATGCGCTGGAAGGCGTCGGTCGTCACGCAGAACCCAGCCGGAACGCTGATTCCGTCGATCCGCGCGAGTTCCCCCAGGTTCGCGCCCTTGCCGCCAACCAGTGCGACCTGCGACCGATCGACCTCCGTGAAGCCCAACACGTAGCGGCTCATCCGCGCCCTCTCTCACTGGTTCCTGGTGAATGATGAATGGTTGATGGCTGGAGAAACGAGACATCTCAGCGGTCAGCAAGCACTGCACCAGCGGCGATGCCGGAGCAGAAGGCAACCACACCGGTTACGAGCATGTCTACGTAAGCGGTTCTCAGGAGCAGTACCCTGGTGGCGCGCCGGATGGAGCAGGAATACGTTACCCGGCCTCGAGTTGATCGCTGCTATCAGTGTGGCCGGCGAGGAGCGTCAACTGGCTCTCGGCGAGTGGGTAGACGACGCGCTCGCCGAGCAGCGCGGCCATCTCGTCGGACAGCAATGGCCGGGCGAAGTAGAAGCCCTGCCCGAAGTCGCAGCCGAGCGCGCGGATGGCAGTCTGCTCGATCGTCTCGATCCCTTCGGCAGTGACGTCCATCCCGAGCGTCTTGCCCAACGTGACCATCGCCCGCAGCATCGTGGTTGACTGCTCCGAGCGGCCGTACGCGTCGATGTACGACCTGTCCACCTTGATCATCTGGACCGGGAGCCGTCGCAGGTGGCCGAATGAGGCGTTGCCGGTCCCGAAATCGTCGATTGCGATGCGGACCCCAAGGTCGATCAGCGCTGTCAGCGCCTGCATGGCGTCCTCGCCATCGGCCAGCATCGTCTGCTCCGATATCTCGAACAGCAGACGATTGGCGCGGGTGCCGGTGGTAGCCAACACGCGGGAGACCGTCTCGACCAGTCGTGGGTCGCGCAACTGGCGCGGTGAGAGGTTGAGGCTCAGCGTCAGATCGCTGGCGGCCGGGACCTCCTGCTGCCACTCGCTGAGTTGCTGGCAGGCGTGATCGAACATCCAGTGGCCGACCGGGACGATCAGCCCGCTCTCTTCCATGGCCGGCAGGAACGTATCCGGCCCCAGCAGACCACGCACCGGATGCTGCCAGCGCAGGAGGGCCTCGACAGCCTGAATCGCCCCTGTCGTCAGATCGACGATCGGCTGATAGACGATGCGCAACTCGTTGTGCGCCAGCGCACGGGCCAACTCGCGATCCGTATCACCGCGGACATCGGCGTCAGCCGTCAGCGCTGGGTCGTAGATCACGTGGCGACCCTTACCACCGGCCTTGGCGGCGTACATCGCGACATCGGCGCGCCGGATCAACTCGGTGCGGCTAATGCCCGACCGGTCGGCAAGGGCGATACCGACGCTCGCCCCGGTCACAATCGTATGGCCGCTCAGGTGGAAGGGCCGGGCGATTTCAGCAACGATCCGATCGACGACGCGGATGATATCGGCCTGCCCGCGTGGCGTCTCCATCAGAAGCGCGAACTCATCGCCACCCAGCCGGGCGACGATATCCCCCTCACGGACACTCCGGCGCAGCCGGCTGGCAGCCTCGACGATCAGGCTATCGCCAACAAGGTGACCGAGCGTGTCGTTGACCGTCTTGAAGTCATCCAGATCGATGAAGCAGACGGCAGGGACCGCGCCCTCGCGCGGTGCACGATCCAGAGCATCGGTAATCTTCTCGTTGAAGTGCAGGCGATTTGGTAACCCGGTCAGGGCGTCGTGGAACGCCTGATGGGTCAGTTGCTCGGTCAGGCGGTGACGTTCGGTGACGTCAAACGCGAGCGATTGCCACAAGGGTGAATCAGGACTGCCATCATCGACCAGCACGTTGTCGAGTTGAATCCAGACGACTTCGCCGCTCGCCTTGATGGCGCGAAACTCCATCGACCACGCCTCGCCGGAGACAAGCGCCGCACCAGAGGCCGCAAACACCCGCGCGCGTTCGTCGGGCGCAACGAAGCGACTGATCAGGTCCGACCAACTCGTTTGCAGTTCCACTGCCGGAGCGCCAATCAACTGTTCTGCCTGCGGGCTGACGTAGCGGACCTCCCCATTCGGCGTGCTGGTGAGGATCGCTCCCGGCAATGCTTCGACCAGCGAGCGAAACCGGAGTTGCCCGGCCCGGACCTCGGACAACAGATCGTTCTGCAACGCGAGATGCAACTGGTGTTCGGCCAGCAAACGATGATGCTGCTGCACCGTCCGGCTGAACCACCAGATCACGGCGGCAGCGACAATCGCCGTCGGCGGCTGGCTGAGGACGTTCGGGTCCGTTAGCGTCGCATCGACGTTGGGGACGAGCAGCACACTCGCCAGAAACAACACGTTATAGGTGACGAGCGTCCGCGCCACATCACGCGTCGTCCCGTAATAGGCACGAATGATGACCCCGGCGTACAGGAAAGAAGCGGTCGCCGATGGATCATGCATGACAGCAGTCGTCCCGACCAGCGCCAGTAACTCCAGGCCGAGATCGGCAACGACTGGCTTCCCGCCACGGGTCCAGCGAGCCCAACGAACGACGACCGCTATATAGAGCAGCCCCAGCGCGGCTCGTCCCCAGCCTGACTCGTCGCTCAGGAACATGAACGGGACATTGCTCGCAACGAGAATTCCCGCGACTGCGAGTAACGCAAAGCGCAACCGGCTCGGCAGATCAGCGGCGATCCGGTTCCAGACAGGTGTAACGGCACTCAACACTCGTGGCAGCCCCCGCCGCGGTACCCGATCCATGCCGCTCCTGCTGGAACGACTGTCAGGATTAAGCCGCGCCGGCCACCTGTGGTGTGAGGGACTTTGGGTGGAAATCTGCTGAAAACTGAATACTGGATTCTCCAACCGACGGTGACTCGGAGGCTGGGGGTACGATAGCCGTGTGGCCGGGCGTTGACAGCGCGGGGCGACCTGACGATACTCCGAAGCCTGCGGATTCGCTTGACGGTGAGATGCTCGCTCATGACGCCCGCTTCCCAGCCGCTGTTCTCTCCGGGCCCGACGCCGCAGATCACGTCAGCCGTCCACCCCTTCACGGACGGAAGTCGCGGATCACTGCCGCAACCGCTGACGCCATTGATTGCCAGGGATCAGGAAGTCGCCGCGGTCGTCTCGCTGGTGCGCGATCCTGCCGTTCGCCTGCTGACCCTGACCGGCCCGGGTGGAGTCGGGAAGACACGGCTGGCGATTGCCGTCGCGACCGAAGTAGCCAGTAGCTTTCCCGATGGTGTCGTCTTCGTCGATCTGACCCCGGTCTCCAACCCCAACTTCGTCCTGCACGCGATAGCAGGGTGTCTCGGGCTGCGTGACGTGGGTACCGAGTCGCTGCACGACCGGCTGCTGATGGCGATTGCCAATCTGCGCATGTTGCTCGTGCTGGATAACTTCGAGCAGGTCGTCGGCGCCGCGCCGCAGTTGCGACACCTGATGGAACGCTGCCCCGACGTGATGCTCTTCATCACCAGCCGGATCAGGCTCCGGCTGACCGGTGAGCGCGAGTTTCCGGTCGCACCGCTGCCGCTGGTCGTCGAGACGACCGAAGAATCCGGTGCAATCCGCCTCTTCATGGAGCGCGCACGAGATATCCGGCCCGATTTCGGCCAGACTGACGAGGCGATTCCAGCCGTCGCGGAGATCGTTCGACGCGTCGACGGACTGCCGCTGGCGATCGAACTGGCCGCTGCACGCATCAAGGCCCTGCCGCCAGCGGTACTGCTCCAACGACTGGAACACCGGCTACCGCTGCTCAGTGGCGGCGCGCGGGACCTCCCGCTCCGACAGCAGACGATGCGCGACACGATCGGCTGGAGCTACGACCTGCTCGATCCCAGCGAGCAGGCACTCTTTCGCCGTCTGGGCGTATTCGTTGGCGGATTCACCCTCGACGCTGCCGAACAGGTAACTGAAGCAGCGGACGCCGTCGATGCGACCGCTGTGGGTGCACCACCGCTCGACGTGCTCGATGGGATCACCGCACTCATCGAACACAGCCTGCTCCGTCAGAGCGCATCGGCCACGGACGATCCACGCTACGAGATGCTGGAGACCGTCCGCGAGTACGCGCTCGATTGCCTGCGGTCATCCGGCGAGAGCGATACGGTTCACCGGCGCCATGCGGCGTTCTTCCACACCATCGCGGAGGAGAGCATACCGGGGCTGATCGGTCGGGAACAGGCGAGTTGGCTCCTTCGGCTGGAGGCCGACCGCGCCAACCTGCATAAGGCCGCGAACTGGGGCTTTGCCAACGATGCCGATCTCGCGCTGCACCTGTGCAGTTCGCTGCGTCTCTTCTATCGCCGGCAGGGCCACCTCGGCGAAGGTATCGTCATGATGCAGCGCGAACTGGCAGCCGGAGGCGGTTCCCCACCGGCGCGGGCGCGAGCACTCGTCGCGCTGGCATCGCTGCAGAACCTGCGGGGCGATCTCGCGGCAGCGGCGACGAACGCCGAGGCGGCCAGCGTCATCTTCGAGCAACTCGGCGACCGGCTGGGTGTCCTGGAGGCGCAGCGGCGTCTGGCAGTGTTTCAGATCGAACAGTGGCAGGTGACTGGCGCACAGGACCCATCGCACCTCTCCGAACTCCAGGCTCCATGGGAGGAAGAACTCATCCTGCGGCGCGAGATCGGCGACGACTACGGTGCGGCCTGGGCGCTGCACGACCTCGGCACCGCAGCGTTCCAAGGTGACGTGTTCGACCGAGCAGTCGCCATGCTGGAGGAAGCGCTCCCAACGTTCGAGGCGATCGGTGATCACAATGCCATCGCCTTCGTCTTCACCAGCCTCGGCAGGGTTGCAGCCCAGCAATCCGACCATGTAACGGCAGCCGCACACTTCCGCCGCGCGCTGGCGGAGTTTCACGCCTCGGGCGATCGCTGGGGCATCGCGCATGTCCTCGAAGACAGCGCCTGGTTGATCCTCAACATGGGTCAGGCCGAGCCTGCGACCCGTCTGATGGGTGCTGCCGACGCGGCCCGCCGTGCAGATGGCGTGACTTTGAACGCGGCCAGCCGTTCCCTGCACGATCAGGCGATTGCCCGAGTACAGGAGGCTCTCGGTGACGAGCGCTTCAGTGAACTCTTCGCGACAGGCCGCTCGACGCCATTGCAGAACGCCTTTGCGGAAGCGACGGAGATACTCGCCAGCGACCCTGCGCCACCAACGGCAGATGAACCGTTGTCAGCGGCAGCGCTCGGACTGACACCCCGCGAGATCGAGGTCCTGCGCCTCGTCGTCGACGGGCTTTCCGACCGGGAGATCGCCGACGCGCTCTCGATCAGCGAGCGCACGGCCGGGAACCATGTCCAGCATGCGATGCACAAGATCGGCGTCGAGTCGCGGACGGCAGCGGCCGTCTATGCGGTTCGTCACATCTTCGACTGACGCAGGATCACTCCCCAGCATCTGAGGAATACTCCTCATCCCCTGTCCTCCGCGATTTGAGGATTCTCCCCGATGTGTGCCGAGCCGAGCGGGCGCATGATCGTTGCACGACCTCGAGGCATCGCCCAGACCGGACCGACATCGCAGGAAGGGGAACAGCATGAGCCACGCCGTACGCGGCGTCGCCCCTGACGCTCGCCACAGGCAGTAGTCCCACCGTCACTCTTCAATCGCACACGCTAGAGATAGGAAACTCCAGTGACTGAGACCACACAGCGCGCACCACTGACCGTCGTCCTCGTCCATGGCGCCTTCGCCGATTCGTCCAGCTGGAACGGGGTCGTCGAGCGGCTCCAGGCTGCCGGACTCGCCACGACCGCGCCGCCCAACCCGCTCCGCGGCCTCGCCCAAGATGCCGCCTACATCGCCAGCTATGTCCAGCAGATCCCCGGCCCGGTCCTGCTCGTCGGCCACTCCTACGGCGGCGCGGTGATCACCAACGCCGGATCGCGGGCCGAAAACGTCGTCGGCCTCGTCTACGTCGCGGCCTTCGCACCGGATGAGGGCGAAACACTTCTGCAGATCGAACAGGACTCGCGCGACAGCGTCCTGCTCGGCGCGCTGCTCCCGCTCCAGTACCCAACCGCCGACGGGATGGCGACCGAGTTCGCGATCAACCCCGAGAAGATCCAGGATGCGTTCGCTGCCGACCTGTCCACAAGCCAGAATGCACTGCTGGCCGCCACCCAGCGCCCGATCGCCGAGCAGGCGTTCGCCGAGCCAACGACGGCTCCTGCCTGGCGAACATTGCCATCGTGGGCAATCGTCCCCACCGGCGACAAGGCTGTCGGCAGTGACGTCGTGCGCTCGATGGCCGAGCGGGCCGGTGCCACGATGGTCGAGATCGACGCGTCGCACGTCGTCATGATCTCCCAGCCGCAGGCCGTCACCGACATGATCCTGAACGCGGCCGCCACCGTCACCGAAGCAGCCTACGCGGGCGTCGCCTGAGGCTGGACGGGCAAAGGAACGTTATGAACACCGAAACGTTGGCCCACCCCGCGAGCACCATTGACGCCGGAACGATCTGGGAAATCGACCCCACCCACAGCACGGTCGGCTTCTCCATCCGTCACCTGATGATCGCCTCGGTCCACGGCCACTTCGATGGATTCCGCGGCGAGATTCGGTTCAATGGTGATCGTCCAGCGCAGGTTGACGCACAAATCGACGCAGCCACGATCGACACCGGCATCAGCAAGCGCGACGACCACCTGCGCTCCGCAGACTTCTTCGATGTCGTGCGGTATCCGACGATCGCGTTCCACAGCACGAGCATCCAGCAGATCAACTCGGGTGGACGCAACCGCTGGCTCGTGGACGGCGACCTGACGATGCACGGTGTCACCCGAACCGTCGAACTCACTGTCGAGCAGACCAGCCCGGCGAACCAAGCGGACATCAGCATCATCGCGTTCCACGCGACGGCATCGCTCAACCGCAAGGACTTCGGGATGGCGTTCAACCTCCCGGTCGAAGGCGGCGGGATCGTCGTCGGAGACGAGGTGAAGATCACACTCGACATCCAGGCACAGCGCGCACCAGTCGAACGTCGATAAGACATCCAGCACCACCAGAAAGATGAGGAACACCAGTGAAGATCGTCGTTATCGGAGGCACCGGACTGATCGGATCGAATGTCGTCGCCAACCTTCGCGACAACGGCCACGAGGTCGTGCCGGCCTCGCCACGGCTGGGCATCAACACCATCACCGGCGAAGGGCTCGCCGAAGCGCTCGATGGCGCGGCAGTCGTCGTTGACGTCTCCAACTCGCCGTCGTTCGAGGACTCGGCCGTCCTGAAGTTCTTCAAGACCTCGACCAGCAACCTCCTCGCGGCGGAAGCGGCGGCAGGCGTCGGACACCACGTCGCACTCTCGATCGTCGGCATCGATCGATCGCCAACCAACGGGTACTTCAAGGCCAAGATCGCGCAGGAAGACCTCATCGAATCCGGCCCGATCCCCTGGTCGATCGTCCGCTCGACGCAGTTCTTCGAGTTCGTCGATGGCATCGCGGAATCGGCAACGATCGGCAACGAGGTCCACATGGCGCCGGTCGCGTTCCAGCCGATCGCCGCAGCCGACGTGTCTCGCGCCGTCGCCAACGTCGCGATGAACGCCCCGCTGAATGGCCGGCTGGAGATCGCCGGTCCCGACCGTCTCCGCTTCGACGGCGTCATCCAGCAGCGACTGGCCGCGCGCAACGACCCGCGCCAGGTGATCTCCGATCCACAGGCCCAGTACTTCGGCTCGGTCCCGATGGAAGACTCTCTCGTCCCGCTCAACGGGGCACAACTCGGCCAGGTCCACTACGAGGAATGGCTCAGCGCCGCCACCACCGCTCGCTAACCGTCACCACTACTCACCACACCAAAGCGGCATCCAACACCCAGATGCCGCTTTGGCATTCCCACTGTCATCCCTCTTCCGTTGTCATCCTGAGTAGTGCACCACAATGATCTTGCCGGATGACATGTTCGGGAGTGCTGTCCCGTTTCCCCTGTCATCCCGACGAACGGAGGGATCTCGTCCTCGTTGAACCCGTGCAGCGCGAACGAGTCACGAGATCCCTCCGTTCGTCGGGATGA
>Ga0180215_1001772_pt1 | contig 22978 bp, 19 predicted proteins | sample eDN3rd37CBELigBY_FD_128871 | JGI IMG/M metagenome (GOLD analysis project Ga0180215, IMG submission 128871) | Enriched backyard soil microbial communities from Emeryville, California, USA - eDNA 3rd pass 37_C BE-Lig BY (version 2) (version 2) | ecosystem: Environmental > Terrestrial > Soil >...
ATAATAATTAAGTCCATATAGATCCTCCCCGGATAAATAGATTGCATTTCTTTTGATGCATATTCCCCAGACGATGGTTCTTAATAGATTCAGACATCCATAAAAAAACCATTTTACAATCGTTTTATAGCGGGCAGCCTACAAAAAAGCGCTTTCATATCTATTAAAACGTACTATATCTTATTTTAAAACTAAAATAAATGGAAGGTACGTTTTAGTACACTCGCTTTTTTTGCATGGCCCCGCTTATGACTTAAATCAGAAAGATAATTACTTTTCCAGCTCCACAATACTTGCTGCCCCTTGTCCGCCGCCGATACAAAGTGTCGCCAACCCATAACGGGAGTTCTGACGTTTCATTTCATGTAATAGTGTAACTAGAATACGTGCACCGCTGGCACCGATTGGGTGACCAAGGGAAACAGCTCCGCCATTCACATTCAGCTTTTCACGAGGAATAGAGAGATCACGGCCAACAGCTAGTGATTGTGCAGCAAATGCTTCGTTTGCTTCAACTAAATCGATGTTATCAATAGAAAGTCCTGCCTTCTCTAATGCCTTTCTTGTGGCTGGAACTGGACCAATCCCCATAATACTTGGATCAACACCTGCTGCCCCATTGCCGCGAAGAATGGCCATTGGCTTAATGCCTAATTCATCAGCCTTTTCTCTGCTCATAAGAACAAGTGCTGCCGCTCCGTCATTGATACCTGACGCGTTTCCTGCTGTAACGGTACCATCCTTTTTAAAAGCAGGTTTTAATTTTGCAAGCTTTTCCGCTGTAACCCCTGCACGTGGAAATTCATCCTTATCAAATACAACGGGGTCACCTTTCCGCTGTGGAAGCACAACTGGTACAATTTCCTCTTGGAATTTACCTTCGTTCATTGCCACTTCTGCTTTTTGCTGGCTCCAGGCAGAGAACTCATCCTGCTCTTCGCGGGTTAAACCATATTGTTCAGCGATATTCTCTGCTGTAATACCCATATGGTAATGGTTGATTGCACATTGTAAACCATCTTGAATCATACTGTCGATCACCTTGCCATCACCCATCCGAAAGCCTGTGCGTCCTTGAGGGAGCAGGTAAGGTGCCATGCTCATATTTTCCATTCCGCCTGCTACGATAATTTCAGCATCACCTGTTTGAATCGCCTGCGCAGCAAGATGAACAGCCTTTAAACCGGAACCGCATAGTTTATTAATCGCCATTGCTGTCGTTTCAATTGGCAGCCCTGCCTTTAAAGCAGCTGTACGCGCTGGGCCTTGACCTAAACCAGCTTGAAGAACATTCCCCATAATCACTTCATCTACCTGTTCTCCTTTAATTCCTGCTCGATTGACGGCTTCCTTTATCACAATTGCACCTAGCTCTGTTGCCGGAGTATTGCTCAATGTCCCCATAAAACTTCCAATAGCTGTTCTTACTGCACTTACAATAACGACTTCACGCATATCTTTATCCTCCCAATTAAAAAATTGATTAACAACCAATAAATTCTTTTACCTTAAATGATGCCGCTGTTTTTTCTCTAACTGTTTCTAAATCGACACCCTCCTGCAAATCTTCAAGAACAAGCCCTTCTTCTGTTACACTGAATACAGCCAGCTCGGTTACGATTAGATCAACAACACCTTTTCCTGTCAAAGGCAATGTGCATTCTTCAAGGATTTTTGGTGTACCTTTTTTAGAGCAGTGCTCCATCGCAACAATGACCTTCTTGGCTCCTGTAACTAAATCCATAGCGCCTCCCATGCCCGGTACCATTTTCCCCGGCACCATCCAGTTAGCTAGATTCCCTTTTGCATCTACCTCAAGTCCTCCAAGAACGGTAACATCCACATGTCCACCGCGGATTAACGAGAATGAGAAGAAGCTGTCAAAAAATGCACCGCCCGGAATGATACCCGCTGGCTGCCCGCCGGCATTTACGAGATCCATATCGATTTCATCATTTGCCGGTCCTAGACCAATGTATCCGTTTTCAGATTGAAGTATCACATTTACGTCTTTAGGCAGATAGTCAGGTACCAATGTTGGCAGCCCGATGCCAAGATTCACGACATCTCCGTCTTTCATTTCCTTTGCAACACGTGCAGCAATAATCTGTTTTGGAGTCATCATTACATCACTCATTATTAGTTGCCTCCTGTAACTAAGATTTTATCTACCAGGATTCCAGGGGTCATGACTTCATCCGGATTGATTTCACCAATCTCTACAACCTCATCGACCTGAGCAATCACAAGGTCTGCTGCTAGGGCCATGATTGGATTAAAGTTTCTGGCAGAACGGTTATAGACTAAATTACCGGCTTTATCCGCCTTGCGTGCTTTCAAAATGGCTACTTCAGCATGAAGCGGTTTTTCGAGTAAAAATTCACGACCGTCAATCGTTATCTTTTCTTTTCCTTCTTCAACAACCGTTCCAATTCCAGTCGGTGTCAATACACCGCCAAGCCCTGCCCCGCCGGCACGCACCCGTTCAGTAAATGTCCCTTGTGGAACCAGTTCGACATCTAATTCACCTTCAATCATTTGTCTGCCTGTTTCCGGATTTGTACCGATATGTGAAGCGATCACCTTTTTTACCCGCTTATTTACAATTAATGGTCCAACACCTTTATCTACAACAGCCGTGTCACTAGCAATTAATGTTATATCCTTTGCATTTGATTCAAGAACAGCGGATACAAGCTCCTGTGGTGTACCAACACCCATAAATCCGCCGGCCATGATTGTCATCCCATCTTTAAAAATAGTTGATACTTCTTCTTTGGGAATAATTTTATTCATTTACAGCGCCCTCCCTGTGAAATAAGTAAGATTACTAATGATTACACCAATATATAATGCAAGTTCCATGCCAACTTTAAAAAATACCCCAAAATTATATTAAAAAAATTTTAAAAACCCGTTAAAAAGGATAGACCCATAGTAGATACAGACTATTATTCTATAAAAATTATTTAAATAAATCTTTTACCTTCTTAAATTATTATTAATATTGATTAATCATTTATATATAATAGATAGTTTCTATCAAATTTTGTTCAGATTTCCTTACACATAAAGAAATATGCTTAGAAATTGTAAGGATTTCCGAACAATCGATATTCACGTTTATATAAAATTGTTTGAAATCGCTTACATTTTTATATAAAATTCCCTGCTCCACTGTAAATAATCCTCTTATTTTCAATCAACATAGTGCTTTAGTCAGCCAATATAAAAAAATCCCCCTTTGATTTAACAAAGGGGGATGCCATCTATAAGCCATATTTATTCATTTTTTCATAAAGGGTTGTCCGGCTGATACCAAGCTGCTGAGCTGCTTTGGATTTATTTCCATTCATTGTTTCCAAACAATCGATAATTACTTTTCGTTCTGCCTCATCCATCATTTCCGCCAATGAGCGGAAAGACGGCATCAGCTTATAGCCGCTTATTTCCACAGGCAGATGTTCAGGACCAATCTCTTTATCTTCATCCACCATGTTTAATGCCCGTTCAATCGTGTTCTCTAATTCTCGTATATTTCCCGGCCAAGAGTACAGACACAGCTGCCTCATTGCAGCACTGGTAATCCCGTTTACTCGTTTTTTCATCAGATTTTGGTACTTTTTCAAGAAATGAGAAACAAGTGAGCTAATATCTTCACTTCGCTCCTTTAATGATGGCACATTTATTTGCACAACCTTCAAACGGTAATATAAATCCAGCCGAAATTCTCCTTTACTGACCATTTCTGCAAGATCACGGTTTGTTGCTGCAATAATCCGGACATCAATTGGAGTGGTGCTCGTTGAACCAACCCGCTCCACTTCCTTTTCCTGTAATACACGCAACAGTTTCACTTGCATATGGAGCGGCAGCTCACCAATTTCATCAAGAAAAATAGTCCCGCCATCAGCTGCTTCAAACTTTCCAATCTTCCCGCCCTTTTTTGCTCCAGTAAAAGAGCCTTCCTCGTAGCCAAAAAGCTCTGATTCAATAAGCTCTGGGGGTATGGCAGCACAATTCACCTTAATAAAGACACCCATTGCACGCCGGCTGCTGCTATGAATAGAATGGGCAAATAATTCTTTACCTGTCCCGCTTTCACCCAAAACCAGAACATTGGAATCACTTTTCGCTGCCTTTTTGGCATGTGCCTTTGCTTCCTTAAAGGCAGAACTTAGACCAATCATATGTTCAAAAGTATAGGTAGCCTTGTTTCTTTCACGGAAAACCCCTTTATACTTTTTTAATTCCGTTTCCAACGATTTTATCCGTTTTGATAATGCGGTCAATTGACCTACGTTTTTAAATAATACTTTTCCTACCGCCCCCGTTAACTTACCATCTTTAATAATCGGGGTGCGTGTAGCAATCATATAGCTATCGTTAATTTTTTGCAGCTCGGCAACTTCCTCTTTACCTGTGTGGGCGACTATGTGCATACGAGAGTTTTCAATAACATCTGTTACATGCTTTCCTATTGAACTATTCTGATCAACACCAATAAAGTCAGCATATGACTTGCTCAGCATTTGCACATAACCTTCTGTATCAACTACAACTATACCATCATAGGCAAGCTCAATTATATCCTTATAAAACTGTTCTTCCTTATTGATACTCATTCCGATCACCCTCGATTAGACTGTGATAGCGTTTCCATTATAACACAATCTAAGCTTAACTGAACCCGTCATAAATATTTTAGTCCTGCCCCATTCCCTTTTTTACAGCTTTCATTTTTCCCAATTTAATAAAGTTACGGTCTCTTTCCTCCAATTTTTGAGCTATTGTTTTTTCATCATATGGATATATGCCCTCACCCGACTTTGTACCAAGCTTACCCTGCTGAACCAGTTCACGGATAATAGCAGGCGCTTCTATATCCTTGTTTAAATCGGGTGCAACATTGTCAAATACACGCTGCCAAGTATCAAGTCCGCCAAAATCAGCAATTTCAATCGGTCCTGTGAATGCCCAGCGGAACCCTGGTCCAGCTGTTATAGCTGTATCAATAGCGTGTGCATCTGCCACACCTTCTTGTAGCAAATAAAAAGCTTCACGCATTAACGCTGTTTGCAGACGGTTGGCAATAAAGCCGGAAATCTCCTTCTTTAGAAGGACTGGTGATTTACCGATACTGTTCATTAAATCGATTGTTTTTTCTACTATTTCTGATTTTGTTTTTTCATGCTTTACAATTTCAACTAGAGGAACTAAATGGCCTGGATTGAAGAAATGTGTAATGATCATTCGTTCAGCAAATCCTGCTTTCTCCATCAAACGGGTAATCGGGAATGTTGATGTATTAGATGCTACAATTGCGTCAGGCTTCATGAATTCCTCTAATGTATTGAAAAGGTCCCACTTCATCTCAATAACCTCTGGAATTGCCTCGATAATGAAATCGGCCTCTTTGACAGCTTCCTCCAAATCAGTTGAATATACTAGACTGGCTAAGGCCATCGCTTTTTCCGGCTCGGTTATTTTTCCTTCCTCAACAAGTAAAGATAGATTATCAAAGATTCTGTATTGTGCCCTTAACAGGAATTCCTCTTTTACATCATTTATCGTTACGTTATAGCCGCTAACTGCAAAGGATTGTGCAATACTGCTTCCCATTACACCTGAACCAATTATTGTTATATTTTTCATTGCCTTTTCCATCTCCTGCCTAATTAAATTGATAGAATCATGATTCACAAAAATATAATGCAAGTTTTGTGCCAAATGGATTTGAATGATAAACCAATAAAAAACAAAAAGGGAGAAAGCCACTCATTCATTAAGTGATTTTCTCCCTGAAATGAAATAAATATCCTATTCTATCTATCTCTTTCTATCTAAGATTCCAATAATAATAAGATACGAACCTAGTAATCTACCATCTTAAAAAGGATATCGCTGCAATACCAATTGTGACTACTGTCAGAATATAAAGGCCGTTCACTCGCAATCCAACTTGAACGCCTGAAAGACGGGAAAAGCGGCTGACCATTAAGTTTAAGCCTGAGAAAGGGCTTAATGCTGTTGAAATATACCAGGTTAATAACAATATAAAGGCCAAAGAGATGCTATTAATGCCAAGCTCGGCTGGATTCAGCTGCATAGCAAGTGCACCAACAACAGCAATTTGATGAATTCCAATATAGGTCAAGCAGAACACAATCAACAAAACAGCTAAGGCAAATAAGAAAAAGGACTGATCAGCCATCACTTTTAGAAACTGACTGACTCCATTCATAACACTTGTACCTTTTAACGCGAATGCCAGCATGCCTGCGCTCATAAACAGCATGATTTCATTATTCATCATCGGTACCGCACGGTCACGGAAGTCTATCCATAACGGCTTTGCCTGCTTCCACTTTGCTGTAACAGCGGTAATGAACAGCGGAACGAGAATCGAAACAAGGCAGACAATAACAATCATCGACCATTTTGTTACACTTTCAATAAGTAGACATGTAGTCATTAGTAGAGCAACAAAAAGGACTAGCTCAAACAGCTTTCTGCGCTGTTTCTTTTCAATTGGCTGGAAAGAGGATATCTCGTCTCTTTCAATTGGATTCCGTTTTTCCCATATGGCAAAGAATAGATTTCCAACAAGTAAGGATAAGATCGAAATTCCCATTCCATAGATAAAATACTCCTTAAATGGGACCTTTAAATAATGCAATACAAGTGATACTGATGCAAAATAAGGCGACCACATCAGTGCAGTTGAGAAACCGACAACATAGCTTTTTGCTGACATGGCGGGAGGCAGCTTCAGGTCCTCCAGAAACTCATTAATAATCCGGACAGAGCCTAGGTTTAATATGGGACTGACGATAAATAATGTTCCTGTTATACCCGCATATAATTTTTGCGGATGGTGCAGCAGATTATGTAATAAACGAGAGACTGACTCAAAGTATCCTCCAAGCTTCAGAGGAATAGCCAAAAGCGGCGCCAGTGTTATTAGACTAAGTAACGGCAGAATCAGAAAGATTCCCTCGCTTATACCAGCCACACCCGTCCCTTTACTCCATTCAATTATGATCCCAGCACACATCATCACGAGACCAAGAATGCGCGGAAAGCGGTCCGCATGTCCTGCACTCCCCAAAAAGGCCAACAGAGAGAGCAGGACAACAGCATATTGAAGCCAGACCACATCTAGAAAATATTGAATGATAAAAAGTGTACACATTCCTAAAATGAGATAACTTCTCATTACATCATTCTCTCCCTATCCTTCTGTCGCTTACAGGCTGTCAATGAATAAGCGGACAACATCAATTCCACCAATAAAGGTTCCTAATGAGCTTCCGATATTGGCCAATACAACAACAAGCAGAATCCGTGTTACTTTATTATTCCAGAAGCCCTTTACACTATAGACATCCTCCGAAAGACTTTCAAAATCCCTGACATTCGGTCTGCGTAAATAAGCTTGAACAATTCCCGTAAACCAGCCTGCTGCTGTAATCGGATCCAGTGCAGTGATAGGTGCCGCAATAAATGCCGTTAAAATCGTAAGTGGGTGCCCAAGTGCAATCGCTGTTCCAAGTGCTGAAAGACCTCCATGCCACAGCCACCAGCTGATCGTTTGCTGCAATCCAGCTTGAGGATTCGCATAAAAGGTATAAGCAATCATCGCAATAATCAAAATCGGGATGGTCCAGCCAATCACCTTTGGAACCTTTGATTTAGGTGGACGCTGTGTAATCAAAGCCAAATCATGATCTTTCTTTATTTCCTCTTTAATTCCTGGAACATGAGCAGCTCCCAATACTGCCACTATTTTTTCACCTGGAGCTTCTTTAATTTTTTGAGCTAAATACTGATCGCGCTCGTCGATAAGCGGTGTTTTTAACCTTGGAAAACCTTCAGTAAATTCGCTTAGTATGGTATTCAGCATATCCTGTGATTTCATTTTTTCTAATTCTTCTTCTGAAATGGTTTCCTTGCTAAAAATACTGTAAACAATCTGTGTGATTAGCTGCATTTTCCCCCACCAGCCAACATTGTGCCAAATACGGGAAAAGGTAATTTGAATGTCCCTGTCAGCTAAAACAAGATTGGCGCCAGTTTCTTTGGCGGATTCAATTCCTTGGATCATTTCCTGACCAGCATTTATCCCAAATTGAGCAGCCATCCGTTTTTGGAAGGAGGAAAGGGCTAGATTCATCAAAAGTAGTGTGGCTTTGTTCTCTTTAATGACTCTAAAAATATCCATCTCACTCCATTTACTACCCTCTGTTATGGATTGATATCTTTGTTCATCTAATTCGACGCAAACAGAATCAGGTCTTTCCGCTTCAATTACTTCCCTTACTTGCTCTGCGCTATGCTTAGATACATGCGCCGTTCCAATCAGGATAAATTCCTTGCCATTCAAATGGATTCTTGTAATGTTTTCTTCTATCATAAACTACCTTCCTTTAAATGCTTACACTCATTTTAAACGACACAATTACTAAAAAGTTCCTATATTCTTACATAATAAACTAGATAGAGCTAAATATAAAACAAATTTGGTTTTATTTCTTTTTAATGAATATTTATTCTTAGCCTTATTTCCACTGACAAACGTGAAGAATAATAAATTCCACTGGAGCAACAATAACACCTAAGAGCAAGCGGCACTGGAGGGATTACTTTGGATCAAGCAATGAAAAATGAAAATATCAGAGTTAAGCTAAAAGGGAAAGAAGAGCCGAAAGAAAAGAAACTGGGATTGGGGCTCTTAATTGCACTAGGGGTAGGCTCTATGATAGGCGGCGGTGTATTTAATAGTCCTACTGACTTGATTACGGTCGCAAATCCACAGGCTATTTTGCTTTCCTGGGGCATCGGCGGAATTGGTGTATTGGCTCTCGCGTTAATTTTTCAACTGCTTGCAAATAGAAGGCCAGAGCTTGAGGGCGGAATCTACTCCCATGCAAGAGCAGGCTATGGAGATTTTATGGGGTTTATTTCTGCCTGGGGCTATTGGACAAGTGGGGTTCTAGGAAATGTTGCTTTTTTTACCCTGATCATTAAGACATTGAACAGCTTATTCGGCCCTCAGTACCAGCTTCGTCCATTTGTTGCCTTTATTATTGCCTCAATCATTTTATGGATGGTTGTCTTTATCCAGACAAGAGGAACGAAGAATGTTGGTGTCATAAATGCTATTGTTACAGTAGCTAAGCTTATCCCGCTTACCCTTGTCGTTTTATTAGGCTTCTTTATCTTTAAATCTGAATTATTTGCAGTCGAACACTGGAAGACTACATTGGCAAGTGTACCAGAACCGGGAGGAGCAGCTACCACATTGGGCTCACAAATAAATGGAGCAATGGGCGTCATTCTCTGGTGTTTCATTGGCGTGGAGGCTTCAACGGTTTTAGCTGAAAAAGCAGTATCCCAAAGAATCGTCGGAAAGGCAACTGTGATTAGCCTTTTATTTACATTGGGCGTTTATATTGCAATCTCCGTAGTAGCAATGGGGGCTATACCTGCCGAACAACTCGCTCAATCAGGGACACCCCTGGCAACCGTATTAGGCAGTACAGTAATCGGAGATGCCGGTGCCGTTATCGTAAAAACAGGTATCCTTATTTCAGTATTAGGCGCATTGATCAGTTGGGTACTGATTGCATCACAGCTTCCCTATATCGCTGCAAAGGAAGGTGTGATGCCTAAAATGTTTGTAAAAACAAATAAGCTCGGTGCCCCGGTAAGTGCACTTTTTCTTACCAATGGCATTGCTCAAGTATTTCTGCTTGTCCTATTATCATCCAAGCTGCAATACATCTATAATATGGTCCTCCTATTAGCCACTACCTGTATTCTGGTGCCCTACTTACTCTCAGCACTCTATTCGGTGAAGGTTTGCAGACAGGATCAATTAAACGCTAAAAGCCTGATGATTTCAATAGTCGGAGTTGTCTACTCTATTTATGTCATCCTGGCTGTAGGAATCGTCTACCTCGCTGCATCATTTGTTATTTATGCGCTTGGCATGCTTGCATTCGTAAAAGCAAAGAAGGAGCAAAAGCAAAAAATCACAAAAACAGAATGGACTGGAATAACCATTGTCTCAGCACTTGGTATCGTCATGACCATTCTATTATCCACTGGAGCTATTGCTATATAAGGTGTCAGGCACTACAAAAAGACAAATGTCGTGCATTTGTCTTTTTGCGGTGCCTGACACCAATTGTTTCACATGAAACATTCTTCTAGTAAATATGGATATTTCCTGAACAAGATGAATTAATTGTGATTAATTTCACAATGATAGATAAAAAAATAATTTCCCTTTGGATTTAATAGACAAATTCTATTAAATTGCTTCATTTTTAAATTCCTGCGATACTGGTGCTTCTTTTGCAGGATTGCGTTTACCGCGAATAAAAACAGTAAGGACGAGGGAGAATCCAATAAAAGCAATTAGTGAATTCATAAGAAAAATACCGCCAATATTGACCTTTGAGATAGCTGCTGCAGCTAATGGAATGGTAAAAACTGCAATTCCTTCTGCAATTGTGTAAAGGCTCGTAATAAGACCCTTTCCTCGTTTTGATTTCTCAACCAACAATGTCAAACCTAGCTGAATAAGTCCACCTGCAGAGAAATATCCTAAAAAGATTGCTCCAACCACACCTACTATAGGAGTTGGGAATGCCCATAAAATGAACGAAATAACGGAAGCCATAAAGGTATACGACATAAGAAAATATGGTGATTTAACTCCCTTATTTCCTAATGTAAAGGTAATTAATACACAAACAAGAGCAGCAATACTTCCATAGCTTACTAACATCCTTGCGGCTCCATCGTTCATATGAACAACTTCGGATCCATACTTTGCAATCCACTGGGAAAGGATATAAAGCAAGCTTTGTGCAACAAAACCAAATATGATTAAGCAGATTTCATCCATACTAAAATGAAAGTTTCCTTTTGGATCCTTTACTTCTACTTTACCAGTTTCTGAAGGGACAATTGTTGTAGAAGGAAATTCTCTTGTTGAAATAAAGATTAAATTAATTGATAGGATTACGATAAGAAGGATAAAGCTCCAACCATACCATAATTGTTGGTTAATGAGAAATCCCACAATTAATGGCAGTAAGAACTGAGCAGACTGGACAAATGCTTTTACAATTATATTTGCTGGGCCGGACTTTTTAGGAAAAGCCTCCATGAGGGCAGGATATGTTCCTGTATCTAGAAACGAGTTTGCAAAGCCAGCAATGATACCAAAGAAATAGGCTGTTGTTGTTGTTGGACTCCATAATATTCCGACAAAGAATAATAAGTAAAACAGCATACCCAGCATAACTGAAGGTTTCCTGCCAAATTTATCTGAGATTTTCCCTGAGAAAAAAACCGCCAAAATTTTACCGATTCCAAAGGATGACACTACAACTGCCACTCCCGCAGCATCTGTACCCCATTTCAAAGATAGAACATCCATGTTAAGAGCAATAATGATTAATCCCATTCCGTGAACAAAGTAGTTAAAATAAAGGCCTATTGATGTGGATAAGTATTTATTCTTCATATTCGACCCTCCTGAATGTGATTCCATTCACAATTTATAATAAAAAAACTGTTCAAATCTTCTATAAATACAATCATAATATATACTAATTAAAAAAGTAGAGTATGGTTATGAACATTTTCCAAATTCTCTTATTAATAGTCTAGGATTCTACTACACAAAAACGTATCTGTGAGAAGGTCATTTTCCCACAGATACTTTTTTTATCATAAACAATGTTGGTATTAGCTATATTAAACTGCCTGCTTCTCTAAATTAGTTCCGCTTGTCACGCTTTCCTTTTTAGAAAACTGTTTGTTTACATATAATGCAAGAAGTACTCCAACTACAGTAATTCCCACGTTGAATAATAAAACGTATTTTGGACCCTCGACACCGCCAGCCTTTGTTATCATTCCGGCAATATTTAAAATCACATAGTTTGCAATACTTGAAGCGATCATAACAATTGATGTAATTTTCCCTTTGTTTGTCGGGAACATTTCATTTGCTGTTGCTACCGCTAACTGAAGAACACCGCCCGCTGCTGCATAACCAAGAACGAAGCCACCGATTAATACAATTGCTGGTGATTGTACTAGGTAGATAACTAGAAGCATGGTTGCTGAAATAGCTGGGTAAATCCAAAGAACTTGAGTTGCTTTTAATACCTTTTTATTAATTAGTACAGCTGTTAAAAGAATCGCACACATTGTTCCGAAGGCGTAGAAGGATTGAATTTTAGTAGGGTCAGCAAGTCCGTATAATTTCCCTAATTCTTGATTACAGTTTAACCATAATTGGAAGGTTGCTGTACAGGTGAATCCAATTGAAATAACAGCCCAAGCAGTTGAAGAAAACTTCATCTTTTCTTTCTTAACCACTCCATCTTTTGACGGCTTAACATTTGCATTCATTGGTGGGAATGGCATAAAGGCAATTAATAGTCCATCAATTAATAATAGTGCACCTGTTACAAAGAAAAGCACTTTAAATGACATATTGCTTGCAGCTACAAACCCTATCATGAAGGGAAGCAATAATTGACCAATTGAAATGGAAAACTTAGTAAATGTATTTGCTACGGTACCGTTTTTACCAAAAATCTCTAAAATGGATGGTGTTACACAAGTATCTAAAAAGGAGTTCGCAATACCGCCTGCTAATGCAAACGCATAAGCAACATACATATTAGGAGCAAAGACAATTCCTACGAAATAAAGCGTATAGAAACCGATACCGATTAATCCAGAAGCTCTCCGGCCAAATTTATCTGAAAAGGGTCCAGAGATTGGCAGTGAAATTAAACGTCCTAAACCTAATGCTGCAATAACGGCCAGCACCATACTAACATCAAAGGTTCCATCAGGTAACGTATCAGCACCCCATGCACCTGCAAAATTCTGCTTGTACTGACCAATAATTGAAACTCCGATTCCGTGAATAAAATAAGTAAAGTATAATGCCAAAGCAGTAGGAATATATTTTTTTGTATTCATTCCTAAATTCTCCTCTCATTACTCATACAAGAATATAAATTGATCATATCTATTGAACTACCATTACACAGGTTAAAACTTCTGTGTATCAGTAATGGGAAGGAATGTAAGAAACTCTCCCCAATACTTCACTTTATCCTTTGATTTAAATTTCTAAAATGCATTAAGAAAAATAGGCTGCTTTTACTTCTTCAACAGGCATTTCCAAACCAGTATATAGCTTAAAGGCTTCTGCCCCCTGCCATAACAGCATTCCTAAACCGCTTATCGTTTTACATCCAGCCGCCTCAGCATCTTCTAGCAGCCTTGTTTTCTTTGGATTGTATATGACGTCTGCCACAACTAGATCACTTTTGAAAACGCTTGGATCCTTGATGATAGATTTACCGTAATCAGGGCTCATCCCAACAAGCGTGCCATTGACTAATATATTGCTATCGGCAATTTCTTCATAGAGCTTTGCAGTGTCCGCTAAATCGTATAGATTGACCACACAACCTGGAACTTCCTTTTTAATATTTTCAACTGTTTGCTGTGCTTTTTCGTAGAAAGCATCCATAATATTAAAAATAGAAATCTCTCTTGCTCCATCCAATGCAGATTGCACCTGGATCGCCGTTGCTGCACCTCCAGCACCCATGATTGTCAATTTCTTACCTTTTACATCAACATCATGTTCCTTTAAGTTTTGAACAAACCCTTGTCCATCTGTGATATGTCCGGTCAACCTTCCGTCCTCGTTCACAATCGTGTTAACAGCCCCTATAATGCGTGCTGCAGGAGAAAGCTCATCCATATATTTAACAACCTCAGACTTGCAAGGCATTGTTACATTGGATCCTCTAACATGAAAGGTTTTGATCGCCTGGATTGCATCAGCTACCTTTTCAACTGGAATGTCAAAGGCCATATAGGTATAATCCAATCCGAGCTTTTGAAAGCTATAATTGTACATCTGTGGTGATTTCGAGTGGCCTACCGGTGTACCAATTAAGGTCAGTAATTTAGTTTTCCCAGTTATTTCCTGCTGTTTTACAACTTCTTTTGACATTGGACTTACCATACTAATCACCTCACTAACGTAATAAATAAATTCGGTAGTCTTCCATTTAACTTGGAGCATCGACATGAAACAGCAACAGCCTGTATAATGCTATGCCGTTTCATGTCAATAACAATCTTAAGCCCAAACTAACTCTTCTTTTGCTTCCTGTGCTTCTTTTGTTGCTTCCATTGCTTCTAGTTTCATGATGGCGTTAAATGCTTCTCGTGTTGCATCAAGTGCCCTTCTTGCTCTAGCAGCATCACCGATTACATAGGTTTCGGTAACAATTTCTTTGATATCTTTACTTAATGGATCATGATTACGTGCTCCCATTGCAAGAACAACGGTATCGAAGCCATCAATTCTATTTAGGGTGCCGTCCTCCAATGAATAAGAAACGCCGTCCTCAAAGAACTCAGCCACCTTTGCACCAGTAACCGTCTTAATCTTATAGTCGTTAAAATCACGCATTAAGAATTTACGGTGCTCTGAGATTACGTCCATCCCAACATCTTCACGCAATTCCACGACGGTTACATCATGTCCAAGCTCACCAAGGAATGCTGCTGTTTCACAGCCCACCATTCCGCCACCGACAACTAGTACCTTTTTATCGCAAGTAGATTTTCCATCAAGAACATCTACAGCATGCAAAACACCGGACTCGTTAATTCCTGGGATCGGAAGTACTAACGGCTTAGCACCTGTTGCCACAATCACTGCATCCGGATTTTCCAGCTTTACAAGCTCGGGAGTTACTTCAGCATCCAACCAGATATTTACGCCATACTGCTCACATTTTTGAATATAGCTGCGAACCATATTGGAAAGATCACCCTTACCAGGAGGGTAGGCAGCTAAGCGCATTTGTCCACCTAATGTACTGCCTTTTTCATATAAGGTAACATCATGACCGCGTGATGCAGCTGTCCAAGCAGCAAATAATCCTCCAACACCGCCGCCAATGACCATTACCTTTTTCCTTTCAGATACTGGACGAAGCGCCTCACTTTCACGACCAAGAGCAGGGTTTACAAGACATGTAATTGGTTCTCCTTTATACATGTTGTGAACACAGCCTTGTAAGCAGGCAATACATGGAACGATTTCTTCAAGTCTACCTGCTGCCACCTTATTCGGCGTCTGTGGGTCTGCTAAACTTTGGCGTCCAAATGCCACCAAATCAGCACGTCCTTCACGAATCATCAGTTCAGCAAAATGAGGCTCTGTAAAACGACCTACCGTAATAACCGGGATTGAAACGGCTCTTTTGATTTCAGTTACAACATCTGCGCTAAATCCTGCATGAAGAACTGTAGGGGCCCACATAAATTCATCACGAATGTGTACGCTGCGGGAGACATGCAATCCATCAACCCCGCAGTCTTCTAAATAAGCAGCGATCGCAGCACTGTCATGTACGTCGATACCGCCATCAACACCGTCTGTCCCGTTAATCCGGCAGATGATTGCTAAAGAGAAGCCTACTTTTTTACGAATGTTTTCTATCACTAAACGAATTAGACGCATTCTATTTTCAAAGCTGCCGCCAAATTCATCGACACGTTTGTTTGTTCTAGGGGAAAGGAAGCTATTAATTAAATATCCATGTGCACAATGAATTTCTACAGCATCCGCGCCTGCCTTTTTCGCACGAAGGGCAGCATCCCCATAAAGTTCAATTAACTCATATATCTCCCCATTTGAGATGGAGATAGGGGTTGGACGGCCTTGTGCAGCTGGGATGGCAGATGCCGCTCTTAACGGATAACCAGAAACCTTTGAATTCCCCTCAGGTCCTGCATGCTGCAGCTGTACGGAAACCTTTGCACCGCCTTCATGACAGGCATCTACTACCTTTTTAAGTGCATCGATTTGAAAATCACTGAAAAGACAGGATTTACGTGCACCGCCCTTTGCTCTTGGGTCGACAACGGTTGCTTCAAGTGTGATTAATCCAAAGCCGCCAAGTGCACGTTCACGATAATAGGCAAAGGAAGTTTCGCTTAATGTGCCGTCAGCGTTAGCAAAGTTATTACACATAGGTGAAACCATAAACCGGTTAGAGACTGTCATTGGTCCAATTTGTATAGGTGAAAACATTGATGTAAACTTCAAATTATTTCATCCCTTTCTTAACATTAAATAGAATTCAGTATGCCGTGTTCCTTGCTTTATAAGCTTGAGGCCCAGCATTTTTATATGTAAACTTTTTGTGAACAAATTCACTTATCAAACGAGAGTTAATTCCTTTGGAGATACTTCAGGCCATGCCTGATCTAATACATTCTTTGCTGCCTTGAAGGCTTTATTGGCTGCAGTTGGAATGCCTCTTTCAACCAGTTCAAAAGAAATTGTCTCAACACCAATTACTCTTGGATTTACACCATGCTCTTTTAATGCCTTGATAAAGCCCACTGTGTCACCAAAGCCTTCCCCAGGCAGCAGACGATGACCCATTGATTCATCTCTTAAGATCTCTTCAGGGAAACGATTTTCTTTCACATCGCATATCTGAATGGAAACAATTTTCTCAGCAGGAACGCCGATCAAATTCTCAGCTGTTTGATTGGCTCTTGCCCAATGCCATGTATCACAAATTAACATTGCATTATCACGATTCACTGCATTTACAATTCGCCATGCTGATGCCAAATCAGGTACACCGCTGTATGGCATAAACTCAAGACCAATAATCAAATCCCCTGCGCGGTCACATAATTCATTATAGGCCGCAATAATTTGTTCCTCTGGGACTTTTTCTAATAAACCACAGTTAATATGCTGGACATCAAACAGCTTTGCCATGTGGTAGATTGTTTGTTCCTTTTCCTGCTGTGCTTCTGTACGATCCTCTGCTCTCGCCCATTGAGTGATATACTCAACCTCTGTTACTTTCATTCCATTTTCATCTAGAATACGAAGCATATCTTCATCTGTTAAACCTGCATTTTTAGCATCTACATAGTTTTCTGCGCGTAGGCCAATTCCATGAAACCCAGCCTCTGCTGCAAAGCGAACACGGTCAGGAAAGGACACCTCTGTTCCTAACGTATAGGAAGAAATCGTAATAGGGCATGATTTTAATTCATTTGTGTTTGTCATGAAAATGACTCCTCTCGTAATAAGAACAATTCTTGATTGAGAAACTATTCACAAACTTTTTCAAAAAAAATCATGGTTGGCCATTCCATGTTCGGTAACTGTCTATCAAATTCCACCTCTATTTATATTACTTTCAGATGGAGCTTTGTTTCACTCTACCGTTGATACTTGCTGATCAAGATCATTTGATTTATGACTTTATTATAGTTTGGCAGTTTCCTAAAAACCAATTAATCTTTCACCGAGAATTCATAAGTTTTGCTTATTAATCATGCTATAATCATTTCGAAGTGAGGATTTTCGCGGGAGGAGCAGGAAGGTGAATCTACATCATATCCGTTATTTCATAAAACTGGCACAATTAGAGCATTATACAAAGGCTGCTGAGGCTTTAATGATTACCCAGCCGACACTAAGTCAAGCCATCGCTTCATTGGAGGAACAATTAGGCGTTCGTTTGTTTGAAAAAGAAGGCAGAAATATCGTTTTGACGAAGTATGGAAAGGTCTTTCTAGAATACATGCAATCTGCTATTGAAGTTTTTGATAACGGGGTAAAGGTGTTACAAAAAACGGGTGTGGGTGAGGGTAGGATTGATCTTGGATTCCTGCAAACACTTGGGTTAGACCTGGTTCCTGAGCTTACACAAGCCTTCCTAGCAAAGCATCCCGGGAAAGATATTAAATTCCGCTTCTATACCGGTGTAACAACAGAAGTCATTCAAGCTTTAAAGGATAAAAAGTATGATATTGGTCTATGCTCCAAATTGGAAAAAGAACCTGAGCTGGAGTTTTTCCCGATTGCCCGGCAAGAGCTGGTTGTGATTGTCCCGAAAAACCACCCGCTTGCCGAGAAGGACACAATTGATTTAAGAGAGACAATTCCGTATCCGCAGATTGCCTTTTCTAAGAGCAGCGGACTACGTCCAATTGTAGACGGGCTTTTTGAAAAAATAGGGGCGTCCTACAAAATCGCGTATGAAGTAGAGGTTGATCAGGTTATAGCAGGATTAGTCGCAAAAAACTTTGGAATTGCTGTTATTCCTAATATGCCTATCCTCAATTACATTGATGTGAAACCGCTCACTATTACGTACCCTAGCTTTGAGAGAATGTTCTATCTAGCCGTCCTGAAAAATAAATACTTAGCACCTGTTGTAAAGGAATTTAAAGACTTCGTGATTGAACACGCAAAAATATAAGGTGTCAGGCACCACATATGGACAAAAACAACATTTTGTCTTTTTGTGGTGCCTGACACCTTATTTTGATTCCTGCTCTGCAAAATCAGCTTCAATTCTGCTTAGGAATTCTTCGGCAGCACTGTAGCCCTGCTGTCTCAAATACCAGTTATTTGCTGCTGCTTCTATCAATCCGGCAACATCTCGTCCAGGCTGAAGCTGGATTTCTATTGATGGAATCTTCACTCCCATATACTCTGTAAATTGGGTCTCCTGCTCCAATTCATTATTTAAAGCATCCTTTTCCCATTTTGTTAGCAGAATATCAAGCGCAATCCGCGTTTCCTCCTGGAAAGCCTTACGTCCGTACATTCGGACTACATTCAACAGACCGATGCTCCGCAATGCCAAAAATTCCTTTGTCTTCTTGTCATGGGTACCTAAAATCGTTTGCGGACTAAGCTTTTTCAGTACAACAATATCATCAGCGACTAGGCGGTGCCCCCTGCCAATTAACGTATGTGCTGTTTCACTTTTCCCAACCCCGGAATTCCCGCGAAGTAAAATCCCCATACCTGATACATTCAAACAAACCCCATGAATAGCAATCTCCGGTGCTAATTCCTTTACTAAATAGGCGTCCAATTTAGTGATAAACTCTGAAGTTGTTTCAACATTTCTAGTTACTAGCAGCGGAATCTTTTCCTCAATGCAGTGATGGCGTAAATAAGTTAAGCCTTCCTCACCTGCGGTTACGATAAAACACGGCGGATGATAGTGAACAATATTTCCAATGCGGATTCTTCGTTCCTCATGACTTAGCTTATGTAAATAGTTAATTTCTTTTTTTCCTAAAATTTGTACTCGCTCAGTTGGGAAAAAATCAAAATGGCCAACAAACTCCAAACCCGGTCGGTGGACCCTTGATTGCGTTATGGTTTTTTGCAGCTGATCCTCGCCAGCCAATACCTTCAACGAAAACCGATTAACCAAGTTTTCAACTGTAATTGTTTTCACTTTCCCCTTCACCGTCCTATATGGCTTATAAGTTTGAATTATACTGAAAAATGATGAAAACGTCACCTTTTTTATTATTTTCAGAACATTATTAAACCCCAATATTCCTATTCACGTTCCATATTTGAAAAATAAGAATGATATTCCCAAACTTGGAAATACTAAATTGTTGATAGACATTTATATTACACTGCACTCAGGAAATATTCCTCAGCCAGGTAGAAAATATAGACGATTTCCGAAGGAGCATATAAAAATGAAAAGGATAACTATATTAGTGCCAGCCTACAATGAAGAAGCTGTGCTGCACAAATTATATGACCGGTTAAAGGAAGTAATTAAAAGTATACCAGCATATCAATTTGAAATCCTATTTATTAATGATGGCAGTAAAGATAATACGTTATCCATTATTAAAAAAATGAGAGAGCGGGATAAAAGAATCTCCTACGTTAATCTTTCACGGAATTTCGGAAAAGAAATCGCCATGCTTGCAGGTATAGACCATGCAAAGGGAGATGGTGTCATCATTATTGATGCAGACCTGCAGGATCCGCCTGAATTAATTCCGGAAATGATTAAATACTGGGAAATGGGCTATGATGATGTATACGCAAAAAGAAGATCCAGATCAGGTGAAACTTGGTTTAAAAAATGGTCTTCTGCGACATTCTATAAGATGCTGCAAAAAATGAGCCGCATCCCAATACAAGAGAATACAGGTGACTTCCGCCTGCTGGATCGCCGTTGTATTGAAGCACTGAAGCAAATCAGGGAAGCACAAAGATATACAAAGGGAATGTTCAGCTGGATTGGCTATAACAAAAAGGAAATATTATTTGACCGTGACCCTAGGGCAGCAGGGGAAACAAAATGGAACTACTCCAAGTTAGTTGACTTAGCCATCGAAGGCGTGACATCATTTACAACAGCTCCATTAAGGTTATCAGCCTTTTGCGGATTTTTCATTTCCATATGTTCCTTTTTCTATATCATCTGGATTATCGCCAAAACATTGCTTTACGGTGAACCTGTTGCGGGATATCCATCACTAATGACAGTTATCCTATTTTTAGGAGGGATTCAACTGATCTCATTAGGCATCATCGGCGAGTATCTTGGACGGATTTTTAACGAAACGAAAAACCGCCCGCTTTACTTTGTAGAAGAGTATAATAATGAAAAAGTATTAAATCAGGGTAAGCAGGTTCAAGTAGTGAACAGATTTACAAGACATTTGAATAGAGGAAGAGCATGAACAAACGAAAGGAAATCATTAACTATCTTATCTTCGGCGTTCTGACGACAGCCGTAAATATTATTAGTTTTTGGATACAGGACCACTATTTTGATATGGATTATAGAGTGGCAACCACTACTGCATGGGTCCTATCCGTACTTTTTGCTTTTGTGACCAATAAGCTCTATGTGTTCAACAGCAAACAGTCAGATTTCCACTCCGTCATAAAGGAGTTTATGTCCTTTCTATTTTTTCGTCTGCTTTCCTATTTGCTAGACCTTTTTACGATGATTATTCTCGTAGAAATCTTCCTGGCTGACAGCCTATTTGCAAAAATTATCGCGAATGTTCTCGTCGTCATTTTCAATTACTTCGCCAGCAAATTTATCATCTTTAAACCTTCAAAGGGAGTAATGGAAAAATAAATACCATCACGATCGGTGTCAGGCACCACAAAAGGACAGAATACTCGATTCTGTCTTTTTGTGGTGCCTGACACCTTTATATGGATAACGGCTTATACAATTGGAGCTGGGATTGAATAATTTATACTATATCTATGATAGAAGGGAGGACATGGTTTTGTCGCAAGGAAGACAAAGGGGTTTTGGCTTTTGTGTATTCCCCGGCTATAATTGGTGCGGACCTGGCTGCAATGGACCTGGTGCCCCAATTAATGACCTTGATGCATTATGTAAAGAACATGATAAATGTTACAGAAGTCATCGCAGCCGCTGTGAATGTGATCAAGAGTTTCTTCGCCGTCTCCGCTCCAAAGTAAATCCCCATACGAAAAAGGGAAGACAAGCTCAATTAATCTATGACTATATGAAACTTCAAACCTTTTTTACCTGCAGCTTCTATAGAAGGTAACCTCTCAAACATCAAAAACCGTACCACTTATTGCCGGCTATTTTTACTATGGTACGGTTCTGTTCCCAGATGTTTTTTACATATAAGCAAACCAGCAGACCTAAATGACTTCACTTAGGCCTACTGGTTTGCTCTACTTTTTCTTATTTTTAACTAGATCATCAAGAACCTCTCGTGATGCCCTTTCACCCGTTTCGACAGCTCCATTTAAATAGCCTTGATAATCAATTGATGTATGCTCACCCGCAAAGAATATATTGCCTTCTCTTTCGCCCGCTATTCCTGCAAATGACGTATACTGTCCAACCCGCCAATACGAATAGGACCCTTTTGACCATGGGTTACTGAGCCAATGATCGAGCGTGGACAATCCATTCCAGCTCTTAGTACTTCCTGGCAGCACAGGCTCCAGCTTGTCCAAAACGCCCTTTGTGATTTTCTTAAGCTCCTTTTCTGTTGATGGATTCAATCGAGCGGCTGTTTCAGCACCTGTATAATCCACAAGAATTCCCGATTTACCTTTTTGAGCACGAGAGGACTCAAAGGTATTCTGATATCCCGTATCCGAAAATGTTTCTCCATTGTTTCCAAGCTTTCGCCAGAATCGATTGCTAAATTGTACATGCAGCTTTGTATTCATGCCCATTCCAATCTCTTCAATAGCCATTTTTTTCAATTTACGAAACTGAGCATTCTTGTAATCTATCATTCTTAAAATACTGAATGGTATCGTCAGAATGACTTTATCAGCAATAACTTCCCATTCCTTTTGTTCACTTCGAAAAACGAGCTTAATTTCATCTTGTTTATTTTGTTCAATTCTAATTAATTCAGAATTTAATTTAATTTGTCCCTTTAGCTTTTCGGCTAATAGTGTAGTGAGCTGGTCATTCCCGCCTTTTATATGAAATCTTTCGTCAGACCCTCCAAAAAGCTGCAGGGGGCCTTGTTGAGCATATCCTAATAAATAGAGCAGATTTAAAGCACTCTGATCGTCAGCATCCGCACCGTATTCAATGGTGTAAGCGACAGCTAATAGCTGACCAAACTTTGAATCGATGCCGCCCGGAACTATTTCATTGATATAATCAATAATGGACATATGGTCAAGTTCAAAGCCTCGCTCTGTAAAATGATTATAGAGTGTTGTTTCCCCTACCTCTGCTAAATCCTGCTGCAGCTGCGGGTAGATCTCTAGAAAATCTTTCGTTGCGTCCTCCATGCTATACGGGAATTCATCGAAAAAGTAAAAAGGCTCTGTCCCCATTGTTTCATCCTCAATTAAATCATCTAAAACCAGCCCCAGCTCCCCGGCAAGTTTTCGAATCTCCATATGACCTGAATCTATTAATTCTCCTCCACGCTCGACAGCTTGGCCTTCCTTGAAGGCACCCCTTCTCGTCCAGCAGCGACCGCCGACTCGATCTGCCGCCTCATACACAACCGCTGAAATTCCTTCCTGCTTTAATCGATATGCACAGGTGAGACCGGCCAAACC
>Ga0180215_1001773_pt1 | contig 22959 bp, 18 predicted proteins | sample eDN3rd37CBELigBY_FD_128871 | JGI IMG/M metagenome (GOLD analysis project Ga0180215, IMG submission 128871) | Enriched backyard soil microbial communities from Emeryville, California, USA - eDNA 3rd pass 37_C BE-Lig BY (version 2) (version 2) | ecosystem: Environmental > Terrestrial > Soil >...
CATCAGCTGTGGCCACTGGTAGGTCGGGAATGTCTCGGCGTTCATGATGCCGAGCGGATTGGCGCTGTGCATCTCCTTCGGCGCGGCGGCGGCCCGGTAGTCCGGCCCTGTCTCCAGCAGCAGGACGGTCGTCTGCGGATTCTCCGTCAGCCGTGCCGCGAGGACCGCGCCAGATGACCCGGCGCCGACGATGAGATAGTCAAACTCCCGATCGACCACCGCGCTCATCCAGCGCTCCTTTCGCGTGGGGAATGGGGAATGGGGATTCGGGGGTCTTGAAGACCGCTAGTCTTCGTTAAGGAACAGGGCGTTCAACACCCCCGAATCCCCATTCCCCATTCCCGCCTACCCCAACGCATCAACAACCCGAACCAGGCACTCCTCGCGCGAGTCGGACTTGACCCAGCGCAGAACGACGACGATGTCATGCTCCGGCGAAACCCAGATAACGTGGCCCCCGGCGCCCTGCGCGCTGTAGCTGCGCTCGGAGAGGCGCGGGAAGTGCATCCGGTTGGGATTCAGCCACCACATGAAGCCGTAGACCGGCTCGACCTCGCTCGGTGTCGTCGCCTCGCGAACCCAGCGCTCGGAGAGAATCTGCTGGTCGCCCCACTTGCCCTCGCGCAGGAAGAGCAGGCCGAGCCGGGCGTGGTTGCGGGAGCCGGTCCAGACACCACCGCCGAAGTGGGTGCCACCCGAGACCGACTGAATCTGCTTGCCGTCGATGTCGACCCACGAGGTCTTGTACCCGTGCCACTGCCAGTCATCGTCGCCGCCGATCGGCCCCATCACGTACTCGTGCATAACGTCGCGAAGCGGTCGTCGCCAGAGCAGCAGCAGCGCGTAGCCCAACAGGTTCACCCGCACGTCGTTGTATTCGTAGAAGGTGCCAGGTTCCTGAATCTCGCGGTCGACGCCCTTGCGCCGGTCGGCGATGTCGCGCATCCCCCAGAGCGTCCCGGTCCACTCGCTCGTCTGCTGGAGCAGGTGCCGCCAGGTGATCTTGCCGTTGTGCTCGCCCTGGAACTCGGGCGCGTCCAGCGTCTGGTTCACAGGCTGGTCCAGGTCGGGGATCATCCCACGGTCGAACGCCAGCCCGGCGACGGTCGAGAGATAACTCTTGGCGACGCTATAGGTCATTTCAATGGAAGGCGTGTCGCCGAACTCGGCCGCGATGTAGCCGTTGCGGATGACGAGTCCGTTGACGCCACCCTTCGGCTTGATTGGCCCGACCGTCTCGTTGTCCGGCAGGTCGAGCGAGACACGCTGCTCGTGTTCCAGGTCGTGCCCCTGCGCTTCGATGAAGGCGACCGCCTCGGCCAGTTTGCCGGGGTCGAATCCCAGTTCAGCCGGGTCGCGTTTCTCCCAGCCGCCACCCGCTGCCGGGTAGTACAGATCGGTGCCAGTAACTGTCATCCTCGTCCCTCCCTCATGTCGCTCTGGTTGTGGTCAGGGTAGCACGGCTGCGTACGCCTCGTGCGCCGAAATCAGCAGGCTCTCGATCGAGATCATGACTGCTTCGCCGTCGCCACTTGCATTGAGTGCGTCCTGCGCGTGCTCCGGCGAGCAGGCCAGCCGAACGTTGCCATCAGACAGGCGCGTGGCGACAGCGCTGCGTGGTTGTTTGCTGCCGATCCGGTCCGGGTTGGTCAGTACCGTCACCAGTCCGCCACAGGTTGGGCAGGCGTCGTCAATCCGCACCGATCGGTCGAGCAGCGGCGCCAGTGCGAAGGCGTCCGGAATACTGGCCGCCCTTCGCTGTTGCTCCTCATCGCCATCGAGCATCACGAGCGTTGCAGGATCTCCGGAGACGAATGGCAGGACGGCTGTCACCAGACCAGTCTCACTATCGTGGCGGATCAGCCCGGCATCGACGAGCGCCCCAAATGCATCGAGGTTCCCGGCCGCATGTGCGTCCGACACCTCGGGGAATGCGCCCAGCGTTTCGCTCTGGTCAGCGACGATCCGTAGCAGGACATGGTAGAGCCGTTTGGCCTCGGGCTGAATCGAACCCTCGATCATCAGCTACTCCTCTCTGGTGGGACGAGGCGAGCCATTACGTCTCGCGCAGTTCCGTCATGAAGATAACGCAGATGCCGGTCAGGAGTGCCGAGAGCGCGCTGGCGATGCCGACGGCGGGTGGCGCTCCGAACGCTTCCGACGCCGCGCCAATTGCCAGCGCGCCGAACGGAGTGAAGCCGTTGGTCAACGTGTAAATCGCCATGACCCGGCCGCGGACCCGCGCTTCCGTCAGCAGAAGGACGAGCGCACCGGTCAGCGATCCGAAGATTGAGCCAGTGACACCTGAGATCATCAAGCCCAGCATCGCCAGTGCTGGGTGTGGGCTGACGGCGAACCCGGCGACGGCCAGGCAGTAGATGACGGTCAGCATCATCACGACGCGACCCTTGCGCTGGACCCGGTCCATCGTCGCGGCCGCCAGTGCACCGGTCAGCGCGCCGACGCCGCTGGCCGCCATCAGGATGCCGAGGCCACCGGCGCCGATGTCGAAGACGTCGCGGGCGAAGACCGACATCATCTGGATGTATGGGAAGACGAGCAGGGCCGGGATGGCCGTGATCAGGATCAGCGAGCCGAGCGCGGGTCGCTTACGGATCTCAAACCAGCCATCGAGGATGCCACCCGGCGCGATACCGGTCCGCACATTCTCAAGTGGCGCGATCCGCATCGTCGTCAGCAGCGCTCCTACCAGCGCGACGGCCTGAAGGACAAAACAGACACCGGCACCGAACGCCCCGATGATGACACCGGCGATCGAGGGACCGAGGATGCGCATCGCATTGGCCCCGGCTGAGTTGAGCGAGACGGCATTCGCCATGTGCTCGCGTGAGACGAGGCCTGGCACCAGTGTCTGCCGCACCATCTGGTTGACAGCCATGATCGTCCCGTTGCATCCAGCGGCCACGATCAGGTGCCATGGTTCGGCCCAGTCGAGCAGGATCAACGCGGCCAGTAAGGAGGCGACGACCATCGCAGCCCACTGCGCGACCATCAGCAACTTGCGCTCGTCGACCCGGTCGATCAGGGCGCCAGCCGGCAGTGCGACGACCAGGTACGGGATGCCTGCCGCGAAGGCGATCATGCCGACCATGAAGGCGGAGTCGGTCAGAATCAGCATGTACCAACTCAGCGCGATGTTCTGCATCCACTGGCCGAGGTTAGTCGCGACAGTCCCGATCCAGAGCATCCGGAACGACGGGTATCGCTGAATTGCGGTGAACATGGAACCGCGTGGCTGGGTCTGGTTCGCTGCGCTGCCTCCTGCCGTCATCCCTGTCGCTGACCGTCCCGCTCGGAGAGCGCTCGCCAGACCCGCTCCGGCGTCATCGGCAGTTGCCGCATCCGAACTCCTGTGGCGTTGGCGATCGCGTTGGCAATCGCCGCTGCCGGTGGCACCGACGGCACCTCGCCAACGCCGCGCGCTCCAAATGGACCATGCTCCGACGGATACTCGTGGATCTGCGAATCGATCGGTGGCATATCGACCGCATGGGCGACGGCGTAATCCATGAACGTGCCCCCAACCGGATGGCCGTCGTCATCGAAGACGAGCGACTCGGTTAACGCCCAACCGATCCCCTGGGCGACTGAGCCGTGGATCTGACCGTCGATCTCGGCGGGATTGATCGCCCGCCCAACGTCCTGGAACGCAGCGTAGCCGGTGACACGGACCTGTCCCGTCTCGCGATCGACCTTCACTCGGGCGATGTGGACGGCTGTCAGCGGCGCCTTCTGTGGATTCGAAACCGTTCCCCGGCCAAAGATCGGCGCGTGCTGGCTTCCGACTGCGACCGTTCGAGCGTGCACCTGAGCGAGCGTCACGGATCGGTCCGGCGCCCCTCGGACGAACACTCGATCGTCGTCCAGATCGACATCGTCCGGGTTCACTTCGAGCGCCTCGGCCGCGACTGCCAGCACCTGCTCGCGTGCGTCCCGAGCGGCTTCGATCACCGCGTTGCCGACCGTGTAGAGGATCTTGCTGCCACCGGTCCCTGTCGAATGTGGTGCGACATCGGCTGGTGCGGTCGTGACGCGAACGCTCGCCGGGTCACAACCAAAGACCTCTGCAGCGATCTGCGTCAAGCCGCTCGTCGTCCCGGTCAGGTCAATCGAGCCGACGATGACGCTGATTGTGCCGTCCGCGTTGAGCCGCATCGACGCGCTGGCGGATTCGGTGTTGCCGGTCATCGAGCCAAGCCCGACGCCAACGCCTTCGCTATCCTGACAGGGCGTCGTCCAGAGCGGGTGGGCACGGGCGGCCTCAAGGAGTTCCACCATCTCGATCGCCGGCCAATGCGTTCCGTCCGGTAGTTCGTCGCCGGTCACGACGACGTTGCGCAGCCGCAACTCGATTGGGCAGATGCCGAGCCGCTCGGCAACCTCGTCGATCAGCGACTCCAAGGCGAACGCCGTCTGGGTCCGGCCCGGTGCGCGGTAAGCCCCGGCGCTGGTCCGGTTGCTGAGTGCCTCGGTCGAGGTGATGTCGAAGTTCGGGAAGCGGTAGTTGGCCGCGACCATCAGGCTCGATTGTTGCCAGGGCGCGTGGGAGTAGAAGTAACCGGTGTCAAATGTCATATCAGCCCGCAGGCCGGTGAAGTTTCCATGCTCGTCGGCAGCGATCGCGACGTTTAGCAACCCTTCCGGCGCGGGTGTCGTCGTGACGAAGTCCTCGCTCCGCGTCAGTTCGAGCCGAACGGGTCGCCCGACGTGCAACGCCAGCAGCGCGATCGTTGGCTCCAGCCAGATGAACTTGCCGCCGAACCCACCACCGACCGTCATTGGCTGGACGTGCACGTCGGTCTCGGCCATCCGCAGCGCCCGGGCGACAGCGGTCCGGATCTGGAATTGCCCTTGGGTCGGGGTGTAGATCGTCACTCCACCGGTTGGGTCAGCCGAGGCGACGATCGCTCGTGGCTCCAGATAACTCTGGTGAACGGCGTAGGAGTGGAACTCGCTACCGACGACGTGTTCCGAATTCTGAAACGCGCCATCAACGTCACCGCGCTCGAAGTGCGCCTGATTCGTGACGTTGCCCGGCACGCCGTCGCGGACAAGCGGCGCGTCCGGCTGCCGGGACTCGCGTGGCCCCGCGACGTGTGGCAATGGCGAGTACGACACGTCAACCAGTTCGGCGGCGATGGCGGCAGCGGCTGGCGTCTCGGCCAGAACCGCCGCGACCCGCTGCCCAACGAACGACACGCGCTCATGGGCGAGGAAGAACATCCCCCGGTCGGCCGGTGCATCGTCGCGGGCGAACTCCGGCAGGTCGGCGGCTGTCACGACCGCGAAGACGCCATCGACGGCCAACGCCGCGTTTGCGTCGATTCCACCAATCTCGGCACGTGCCTGCGAGGAGTAGACGAAGCAACAGTGGAGCATTCCGGGCAACTGGACATCGGCGGCGTAGCGTTCTCTCCCGGTCAGCTTTGGCCCGGAATCGGGCCGCTTCAGGCGCCGGCCGATCACCCGGTAGCCGTCGCTCATCACTCGCCCTCCCTCACCGATCGCGTCGTCATGCCCGACAGCCGCCCCTCAGAATCGCGGTGTTCACTATACCGTGATGCGGGATGCGTGATGCGGGATGCGTGATGCGGGACGTGGGGTGAGGGACGTGGGACGTGGGACGCGATCCAATTCGGACCATCGCATTTCGCATCACGCATCACGCATCACGCGTCCCGCTGATCCCACTTCGCGATCTCCAGCAGCGCGTGGGCGACGCGGAGGCGGACCTGTTCGGCTTCGTCCTCGGTGAGCGTGTAGGATCCGCGGTCAAATTCGGGGGCGCTGTTGGCGAGGTCAGGCATGATCTCGGCGGCGACGGCCCGGCGCACGTCGGGGCTGATCAGCGCGCCAAGTTCGAACGGCCCGCCGGCCGAGTAACGCCGACCGAAGCCGTAGCGGACGACGGTGTCGACGTCGCGTGGCGTGCAGATGCCCCGCGAGACGATGTTGGCCGCCTCGCGCCAGACCGCCATCTGAATCCGGTTGGCGACGAAGCCCGGGGCCTCATGCTGGATGATGACCGGCTTCTTGCCGATTCGCGTGTAGAGCGCGTACATCGTCTCGACTGTCTCGTCGGATGTCCCCGGATGCCGGACCAGTTCGACCAGCGGCATCAAATGGGGCGGGTTGAAGTAATGGGCCACCAGCACCTGCGCCGGCCGCTCCGTCATCGTCGCCAGTTTGCCCGGCATGTAGGACGATGAATTGCTGGCCAGTAACGCGTGTGGCGGGCAGACCTCGTCCAGTTCGGCGAAGATGCGTTGCTTGAGTTCCAGGTCCTCGTAGACGGCTTCAATGACGACGTCTGCGTCCGAGCCTGCCTCGGCGACCGAAGTCGTCGGATGCAGCCGCGACGGGGCCGCCGCAGCCTGCTCCGGATCGACCATTCCGGCGTTGGCCATCAGTTCCAGATTGGCGCGAATGCGCGTCATCGCCCGGTCGAGGTGCTCATCGCTCATGTCCTGCAAGCGCACCTCGTACCCGGCCACCGCGAACTCCTGCGCGATCCCGTGTCCCATCAGTCCGGCGCCGATGACGGTCACCCGCCGGATATCGTCGACCTGCATCCTGCTCGCTCCCCTCACTATCACGCGTTGTCGTCGATTCGATACCGGGGGATACTACCCGCAGCCGCCGCCCAGCGATACCCGTTCCCCGAATCTGAAAGGCCGCACTGGTGGATATCTACGAAGCCCTCTATACGACGCGTTCGATGCGCAAGGTCACGTCTGAGCCGATCCCACACGACGTCCAGGAACGGATTCTCGACGCAGCCATCCGCGCCCCGAGCGGGAGCAACCGCCAGCCGTGGCGCTTTCTGCTGGTTGACGATCCTGACCTGCGCCAGCAAATCGCTACGCTCTACCTCGACGGCTGGAACCAGTTGAATCTGGCACGCTACGGCACCGTCACCCCTGAGTTCGACCGCGTTCGTCGCTCGGCTGATTATCTGGCCCATCACTTCGCCGAGGTTCCACTGCTGCTGTTCGCTTTCGGCCAGGGGGAGTCAGGCAGTTCCGTCTACCCCGCCCTCTGGAGCGCGATGCTGGCCGCCCGCGCGGAAGGCGTCGGCACGACACTGACGACCGTCCTCTCCTACAACCGCGACGAGGTCTTCAGGCTCCTTGGTGTCCCTGCCGACGGCGACTGGCGCATGTACGGCTGCGTCACGATGGGCTACCCCACCGGCCGCTGGGGCGTCGCCAAACGCCTGCCCCTCGCCGACGTCACTGCCCGCAACTGCTGGGACCAGAGCGCAGGGTTCACCACTGGCGAACCGCTCTGGAGCGGGGATCAGTAGGATTTCAGTCGTCCACGACGTTGTTCCTGTCGGGTCAGAGAACGGCGTTCGTCTTGTCGTCCACCGCCCAGAGGGCACCCGGCAGCGAAGGACCTCTCCGCCTTGACCGCTCAAGCAGTTAGCGAGGAGAGGTCCTTCGCTGCCGGGTGCCCTCTGGGCGGTGGACGACAGGGTGGGCAACGGTTCTGCAACACGCTTTAACCCGACAAATTGACGTAGATTGGGCTGCTCCAGGCCATCTCGCCGTCCGCCTGCGTGACCCAGATCCAGTAGGGGTTGACGCCCTTCGCCGGGGCATCGTCGCGCCACTCGAAGCGCGCCTCTCGCTGGCCGGGGCGCGGGGAGAGGCGGCTGACGACAAGTTGCTGTTCGAGCAGATCGCCCGTAAGCCGGTAGCCGTCTCGTCCAATCTCGCGCAGAGCGATGTTGAACGACATCGCCGCTGTCTGGACGTCCAAGGTGGCGTCCTCGTCAGCGTCGAGGTCGACGACGAACCCGTCCCAGTCGCCGACGGTGTGGCTGCGCCAGGTAACGGACGACTCGTCCCAACGGGTGATCCCGTCGAGCGGGTGGTCGATCGCGTAGTTCTCGGCACCGGTGACGCTCCCGCCGTGGACACGCAACGTCCCGCCCCAGTCGAGCGCGCGTCCCCGCCCGCGATTCCGCGCACCACGCCAGGCGATGCGCACGCGCCAGGGGGCGTCGGGCTCGGGCGATGGCCGCAGGTCTTCCATGTAGACCGTGTCCAGCCCGCGGCGAACCTCGATTGTCTCAAGGTCCGCTGTCCCGACGACATGACAGCGCACCAGCGGTGCAGCATTCGTCGTGAACTCCGACCCCATTGGCTGACCATCGACGGTGACATCGAGGATGATGCGTTCGCCGGTCGTCCCGTAGCAGCGGCGACTACGGAGCGCATCCCAGAGGTTTTCGCGAGTAAGGTCGCTGGCGAGGAAGGCCGTCAGCCCGCCTCGGACACCATGGTGGGCGACAGTCGCGGCGCTCCAGCCGGGACGGCCGCTGTGGTCGTCCGACCCTCCGATGAAGCCGACTTTCAGCCCGCGCTGGAGCGCATCTCGCGCGAACCATTCGAAGCGACCCCACTGCGACGCGATCTCGATGACTGGCTCCAGCGCTGCGTCGTGGTAGTCGAGGTTCGCGTGGCGTCCGCCGATGTGCGGCACGCTCAGGACATCGTCGCGACCTGAGAACGTCGCATGCAGCCGGTCGGCTGGGTAACGGTCGGTGCTGGCATCGGAGCGGTCATCGATCAGGGTATGGCTGGAGCGGTGGATCGGACCACCATTGAGGTAGTAGATGTTGCGGTCGCCACCGGCCGGCGTGTTACCTGACCACTCGTAGCCATGCAACGTCACGAACCTCCCCGGCTCGTTGGCGGTCGCCAGCGCTGATTGAATCCGCTCGTAGACCTCAGCCGTGATCTGGAAGTCGTTCCCCTGATGGCCGGTCGCGTCAACCGCCGCACAGTGCCGGGCGTAGTCGAGATAGTCGTCAATCGACCCCGTTCCGACCGTCTCCTCGGTCTGCCCATGCAGGTCGCCCCAGTAGAGTCGGACTGCGGGTTGTGACTCGTGGCAGCGAATCGGGTTGCTCAGGGCGGAACGACCAGTGTCATCCATTACGCCAATCGTCCACATACCGGCGCTGTCGAACGCCAGTCCGTCGAACCAGCGGACTCCAGCGTCCTCGTCGGTCATTGCGACGTCCGCCGGTATCCCTCCCGGCAGGTCGCCGTCGAATCGCAGCCTGCCGTGGAAATGGGGATCAGGGTTGCCCCATTGGTCGAGCGCCCGGACCTGGAGACGGAACGGTTCGCCAACCACGACATCACTCGGCGCGACGGCGACTAACCGCGATGCCGCACCGCCTACGATCTGGAACCCGAGATCGGCGACATGCTCGTAGACGCCGGTGCCGAACGGGTCAACGCGCAACTGGAAGCGGAAGCGCCGTTCGGGGAAGGTCTGTGCGCGCATGCCGGGGCTACCCGCGCTGCTGTCACCCAGCACGATCGTCACGACATCGCCGGGCGCCAGCGAACCGTCACTGACGCGGATCGTCAGTGTGCGGTTCCAGGGGCGTATGCCATCAGAGCCGTAGACCGGCGTCAGTCGCACCCCTGCGTCCGTCTCGATCCGCGCGAAGTTTTCCCCAGCGGGATCGTTGAACTGTGGCGCCGGCCAGTCAGAGACGCTACGCCATGCCAGCCGGATTCGCCCGCCGTCGTCGATTCCGGCGACACCGGTCGTGTATCGGATCGTCCAGGTTCCAACTGAGCCGGCGATAACGGGACCCTCCGGCGAGATCGATCCACTGCCCAGCCAATCTGCCGCCTGCTGCATCAACGCCAACCCTTCCCGATGCTCGATTGTCATGCCTTCCGGCAGTCTAACCCGATTCCGAAGCGTTGGCCGGGGAACTCGCATCGGGTTACAGTAGCCGCGGAGGGGATGGGTAGTCGCCGAGCGATGAAAGATCAACCGCGTGTCCGGCTGGCGTTGACGCTGATTGCGTTTGCGATCCCGCTCGCCGTTGCATTGATCCAGCCGGAGGTAGGCGGGCTGGAGCCGTGGGGTGTTCGCGTCCTGTCGGTCGTCGCCGCCTCGCTCGTCCTGTGGCTCTCCGAGTCGTTGCCGATCGGCGTCACATCGCTGGCCGTTGTCGCGATGCTCGCGCTCGTCGCACCCGGCGAGAGCAGCGATGGGTTGCGCGGTGCGCTGGCTGGATTCCAACTCCCCGCACCATTCTTCATGCTCGGCTCGCTGGCGCTGGGAACGGCTACCGTCCGCACCGGCCTGGCCCAGCGTTTCGCTCGCTTCCTCATTCGTGGTGCGCGTGGAAGTGGCGACCGGCTCTACGGCCAGATGGTCGCGATGATGCCACTGATGGCGATCCTCGTGCCGTCCGCGCTGACGCGTTCCGCGATGCTGATTCCAGCTTACGAAGCCATCTTTCGCAGCCACCGGATCGAGCGGGGACACCGTCTCCCGCGTCTGATCATGCTGGCGACGGCGACGATCCAGATTCAGGCATCGACGGCGGTGCTCACAGGTGGCTCCGTGCCGGTCGTCGCCGGGGCGTTGCTTGGTGATCTGTCCTGGGCACGCTGGTTCATGTACATGGCCGTCCCGAACTACGCGATCCTGTTCATCTTCGCTGGTGTGCTCTACCTGCTCTACCGGCCCGGCCCGATGCCATCATCGGTAGCGGACGAGCCGGCCTCCGAGGAGCGCGGCACCGGCCCGATAACGCCAATCGAGTGGCGGGCGCTGGCCATCATCAGCGCGACGACGCTGCTCTGGCTGACGGATGGTATCCACGGCCTCGACCCGACGATCCCGGCCCTGATCGGCGCGACGGCGCTCTTCCTGCCGGTCGTTGGTGTCCTGACCTGGGACGACTTTGAAGGGGCATCGCCCTGGACGATCTTCCTCGTCACCGGCAGTTCACTCTCACTGGCCGTCGCTCTGAGTGACTCGGGTTCGGCGCAGTGGCTGGCCGACTCGATCGTGGACAACCTGCCGCTGGCCGATCTCTCGCTGGTTCCGCTGCTGCTGGCCCTGATCGGGTTGGTCGCCTTCATCAACGTCATCCTCCCGAACCGGACAGCTGTCCTCGGCATCACGATACCGCTGCTGATGTCGCTGGCGACCCCGCTCGGCCTCAACCCGCTCACCGTCGGGCTGATCGTGCCAATCGTTGCTCAGACGACGGTCTACTACCCCGTCCAGCTCGCAACCGCCCTTGTCACCTTCCGCACCCGTCACTACTCCGCCGGTGAACTCTTCCGCGCAGGCGTCCTCCTCACCATCGTCAGCATCCTCGTCATCTTTCTGATCGCGCTACCCTGGTGGTCGTTGCTCGGCGAGCCGATTCGGGCCTAGGTCGGGACGCGGGCCCCTGCGAGTTCGTGAGCCCCTCGTCTTGCGTCCCACGTCCCACGTCCCACGTCCCGCGTCCCGCTCCCTCCCCCATCCGTCCCAAAAACCGAACGAACGTTCGCAACTTCTCGCGAGAGCGTGATACAACTGGCCTCGGTTTAATTTGTGAAGCCCTTCACGATTGTATGTCGGACCGTTGTTCAGGTCTTGTTTCGTGAGTTGTGGTGGGTGAGCCGGAGTGCGCGTCGTGGGGATGACGCGGGGTCCGGGGAAGGTCTCCAATTGAATTGCCGACAGCCGCTCGCGGCGGCCCTGTCGCTGCTGATCTTGCTGACATTGGTCGTGTCAGTCGCAGCGAACTGGTCGCCACAGACTGCTGCCGCCACTGGTTCTGGTTTGCAGCCCTCGCTTAGTGATCCATCATCCAACGGATTACTCCCAATTCATCCGATTGCACAGACCATCTGGGACAACGCCGATGGGCCGGTCTCGCGGCTCGAAGTGACCCGCGGCTGGCTGCTTGGCCCGGCGCCTCTCGCGATGACGGTCGAACGCTACGATGACAGCCCGACTGGCACTCGCCAGCTCGTCTACTTCGACAAGGGCCGGCTCGACATCCTCGATGTCAACACCTCCAGCAATAACTACTGGTCCGCTCCCGGTGGTCAACTCGTCACGGAACTGCTGTCTGGCTCGATTCAGCTTGGCGCAGACCGCTGGATTGAGCGCGGGACGGCCCGGATTCCCGTCACTGGCGATCTGGAACAGCCGGACGGCGTGACCTACGCGACGCTGGGCAAGCTGGCGACGCTGCCGCACACCTTGCGCGTCAATGGCGCGAAGGCGACCTCCGCTCCCTCGCGGATCGGTACGTCGATCACCGCGACGCTGGCGGCCGACGGCTCAATTGACGCCGATGGATATGCTGGCACGGACGTCGTCGTCAGCGGTTGGGACGATGTCACCAAGCACAACATCGCCGCGCCGTTCCAGACCTGGGGCGAGTCGCAGGTCTACGAATGGCTCTACGTGCTGGGTCACCCGCTGACCGAGCCGTACTGGGTCGATACGCTCGTCAACGGTGTTGAGAAGCAGGTGCTCGTTCAGGCGTTCGAGCGGCGCATCCTGTCGTACACGCCGGACAATCCAGGCGAATGGCAGACCGAGTCAGGCAATGTCGGACTGCACTACCGCGCCTGGCGTGGGCTAACGCAGCCTTCCGATGCGACGCTGGCACCGCTGGCGGCCAGCGTGCCGTTTGGCGAGGAACTGGTCGCTGCTGCACAGGTCGCTGGCATCGATCCGTACCTGCTGGCGGCGGTGTCCGAGGTCCATTCGGCAGGCGACCCATTCGTCGAGTCCACCAGCGGTATTGGCCTGCTCGGCGTTCGGACCGATATCGCGCCAACCAATGCTGATCCTGCCTCCAACGCGATCGTCGGCGCGCAGGAACTGGCGCGGCTGCTGGCAGAATCAGGAGATGAGCGCGCCACCCTCGTCTCTTACTATGGAGTAGAAGACGCGACGGCGTTCGTCGATTCGGTTCTCGCGACCCGGGATTCGCTCCGCCAGCGGCAGTCGTCGCCGGCCGAGGTAAGCGTTTCCCAGCCGCTCACGCAGGTCGCATCCGGTGCTGCGTCAGCCTTCGGCGAAAGTTACGCTGCCGGTTGGTGGGAGCGTCATCTGGCGTGGACCGCTTCATGGGGTGGCGCCGTCCCCGGATGGTCGGCAGACCCGCTCGGCTACTACTGCGTCGCGCCCGGCTACGCGGCTGGTGACCGTCTGCGGCTCGTCGCGAACAGCCTCTCGATCGATTGCACCATTGGTGGCGAAGCGGGCGATCCGTGGCTGCCGTACGTCGGTGATGGCGTCGTTGCCCTCAGCCAGCCAGCCTTCGATGCGCTGGGGCTGCACGGTAACAACCACGTCCGTGTCTTCCACCTCGGTCCGGCCTCCGGCCAGCGGACGGCTTCGGCCAGCCAGATGAACGCTGGCGCTGCCGCCTACTACGCCTCCGGCTACGATGTCGCCTGGTGGGAGCGGACGATGTACCTCTACCAGAGTTGGGGCAACGCCTATCCCGGTTGGTCGGTCGATCCAAACGGGTTCTACTGCGTCCATCCCGGCTACAAGGTTGGCCAGCGCATTCGTCTCGTTGCCAACGGCGTCACCCTCGATTGCACCGTCGGCGACACCGTCCAGCAGCAACACCTCGCCATGTGGCAGTCGCGCTGGGCAATCGAGATGTCCTGGGACACCTTCGTCGCCCTCGGCCTGCCCGGGAACAATCGCGTCGAGGTGTTCGAGGTGAGGTGATAGGTGTTAGGTTTTAGGTGTTAGGAGTTTGGCCCATCTGGATCAGACTTCTGACACCTGATACCTGGCACCTGACACCTACGCCCTACCGCCGGAGCCTGCATGTTCGACACGCCGATCCTGGGTCTGATCGTCGCCGTTGCGGCGGTGGCAACGCTGGTCGATACCTGGCGCGACCGGGCGGCACTGTTCGATGCCCGCTTCACCGCCGACGAGCGGCAGCGCATGCTCCGGCTGGCGATGTTCGTGCTGCTACCACTCAGCGTGCTGGCCCACGAGGGCGGCCATGCCCTGTTCGTTAAGATCTTCGGCGGCGAGATCGTCGACTTCGGCTTCTACATGGTCTACGGGTTTGTCGCCCACGTTGGCCGGTATACCCCGCTCGAACTCGGACTGATCGCATTCTCCGGCTCGGCCGTCAACATCATCCTCGGTGTCGGCGCCTTCCTGATCGCCTGGTTCCGGCCCTTTCGCGAGCGTCCAGCCATCAACTACCTGCTGTTCGTCTTCGCCGCGCTGGAACTGTTCAACGCGCTCATCTTCTATCCCGTCTTCGATGCGATGGGTGGCATCGCCGGCGACTGGAGCACGATCTACTCACGCGACACACCCGTCTTCAGCATCCTGATAGGCTTGCTGCACGCCACGCTGCTCGGAGCGGCGGTGCTGATCTGGCGCAGTCCTCGCTTTCAGGCAGGCTACGCCGAGCGGACGGGATTACGACGGGTGCGACAACCGGGCGAGATGAGCGAGCAGGACGAACAGCGCGAGATGACCGGCATCCTGACGGTCGCCGCCGCGCTGGCAACCGATGGCTGGCGCAACCGCGTTCAGTTGATGGCCGAGAACCAGCTTGGTGGGTCGCAGGCGATCATCCGTTGGGAATCCGGCGGCTTCCAGCGCGCCCTGCTCGTCCACGCCACCCTCTCCGACGATCCCGACCAGCACGTCGAGATTCACGCCGCCATCGAACCCGATAACAAGGAAATGCCCCCCTACGAGCGAACTCTCGCCCGCATCGACGGCAAGCCCACCGCTCAGGAACTCGTCCCCTACATCCGCCGCTTCCTCGACTTTGTCGACTCCTGGAACGGCGCGACCGTAACGACGCCCAATTAGTTGTTAGCCATTAGCTATCAGCCATGAGCCGTTAGCCTGGTTGTGGGTATCGCACGGGACGGCCCTGTTGATACAGGTTGACTGGCTAACGGCTCATGGCTGATAGCTAATGGCTAACAACTAATCCAGTACTTCCTGGCCTATCGCGTTGGTGGACCTGCGTAGCAGACTCAGGGCAGGAGTGCGTGTCGCCCAGACCCGAACGGATGCAGTGCAAGATGCAGGTACTTGTCAAATGTGTGATCTTCGATGGTCGAGCGCCGGCGAACGCTGCCGCGCGGGCGACGCGAATTACGCATGTCCGCGAGGGGCAGGTTCTCGGCGCATGGCGTGCAGTCGATGGCCGGATCGGGTTCGCGCTGCTCGACGTGGATTCGATGGCGATGGTATCCACGCTTCTCAAGGAGGCGTTTCCGGGCGCCCGCCATATCGACGTTGAGGAGGTAGTCGCCGTCGAGTCGGTCACTGCCTACCACGGCGTTCAGTCATCTGACACGGAGAACACCCGCCAGACTGGCACCTGAGTCGCTTCCTCCGCCCTCCTGACCAATACGCTGATTCCACAGCCAAAATCGTCCCCACCCGGTCATACCTGAATTTGATGTGGCCACAAGGCATCAGGCTGATCGATTTCGGCTTCATGATGATCGTTCACCATCGAACCTGATCGAGTGTCAGCGCCGGGGCGGTCGTGTGACGGCCGGCGATTGCGCCAACTACAATGCGCCCAATGGACGAAGGAGGGTGACGTGTCGGAACTCGATCTGGCGACGATTGTCGAGCGTCTCGATCAACTGGTGCAGATGCGGATGACTGAGGGCGGGACACCCGGTCTTGTGATCGCGCTCACTGACCGTGATGGGCTGCTACATGCGGCCGCATATGGCTTTGCCAACGCCGAACGGCGCGAACCGATGACGACCGGGCATCTGCTGGAGACGGGTTCGATCGGCAAATCATTCACGGCCATCGCGATCCTGCAACTACACGAGGAGGGGCGCATCGACCTCCACGCGCCAATCCGTGACTACCTGCCGTGGTTCGAGGTGAAGTCGCCGTACGATCTGCCGACGATCCATCACGCGCTCGCTCACACCAGCGGCATGATCTACGGAACCGACTTCGCGCCTGATGCTCGCGCAGAGGTCTGGGCGATGCGCGACATCCCGGTTGGTAGCCCGCCCGGCGCGTACTTCCATTACTCAAACGTCGCTTACAAGGCGCTTGGCCTGGTGCTGGAGCACCTTGAGGGCAAGCCATACGCGGAAGTCATCCGGGAGCGCGTGCTCGACCCACTTGGGATGGATGAGACAGTCGCAACCGTCACCCACGCGACGCGGCGACGGATGGCCCAACCCTATGGGCCGTTTTACGACGACCGGCCGGGGCACCCGAGCCATGGCTTCGTTCCGGAGACCTGGCTGGAGACTGACACCGGCGATGGCTGTCTGGCCTCATCAATCGTCGATCTGGCGACGTACCTGCGGATGTACCTCAACCGTGGGCAGGGTGCCAACGGTCGTGCTCTCTCCGAGGCAGCGTTCGACCTGATGACGCAGCAGGTCGTTAAGTATGGAGGGGACGACGACTCCGCTCACTACGGCTATGGGATCGTGACGAGCGAACTGAATGACAGCACGGTCGTTCACCATACCGGCGGCATGGTTGGCTACATCTCGGCGATGGTCGGTGATCTGAATGCCGGAGTCGGCGCGGTCGCGATGATCAACGGCCCGGGCTCACCACGTGGGATTGCCTGGCACGCGCTCGAACTCCTTCAGGCTGCCTACCACCGTCGCCCACTGCCCGACGCGCCAGCACCGCGCGATCCCGCTCGAGTTGAGAACGCTACTGACTACGCCGGGACGTTCCAGTCTCCTGACGGTGACACCACGTTGACGTTGCGGGCCGACGGTACGCGACTCGTGCTTGAGCACGCTGGTTCGCAGGTCACGCTGGAAGTCCGGGGCAAGGATTCTTTCTACGTCCCACATGAGGATTTCGCGCTGCATCTGCTGGCCTTCACGCGCAGCGACGAAGGTGTCGTCACCGAGGCGGCACATGGCGCGAACTGGTACATCAACAATCGCTACGCTGGCGAGACGGCGTTCGACTATCCCGCCGAGTGGGACGCCTACCCCGGTCACTACCGTTCCCACAACCCGTGGTTCTCCAACAGTCGCGTCGTCCTGCGCAAGGGATCGCTCTCCCTCGTCTACCCCAGCGGCCACGAAGAACCGCTTGTGCCGCTGCCCGACGGATCGTTTCGGCTCGGCACGGACGAACAGAGCCCCGAACGCTTCCGATTCGACGCGATCGTCGATGGCGTGGCGCTCCGAATGCACCACTCCGGCGAGACGTACTACCGATTCTTCACGCCGTAGGTTCCTGGTCGTCGAGATCGCAACTAGCGATGAACTCGTCGCCGGACAATGTGTAACGCGTAAGTGCTGTTCTTTGTATCTGGCTCGACCTCGGGCTGCATCGCAGAACCCGACGTTGCGATGTTGCCCGAGGTCGATACCATCGTCCGATTTGATCCCTTACGAACCCTGTGGGCTCCAGTCGAAGTCACCATCCAGCGGGTAGATCGGCCGGCGCAGGCGGTGGAACTCGAAGCGGCCCCAGTTGGAGGCTGCCAGACCGGGCGCGTCGACCTCGACGATCTCCTTGACGAGCGGTGTGAAGTCGGCGCGGTAGTGGACCGACGATTTGATGACGACGATCTGGCGACGGGTTGGCTCGACACCGGCTGAACGAAGTGAGTTGGCGTCGTTCGCGGCTCGGCGGAACTGCGTGCAGATCACCTCGATGCCCCCACGGCCACCGATCTCGAGCACCACCGTCATCCCCATCTTCGATTCCTGACCGGTGCTCATCGGACCGGCGTTGTAGAAGAAGCCGTCGGTGATCGCGCGGACGTAGGCCTGGGTCTGAACGGGAGCGCCGTGCTTGTCGTCGACCTTGCCGCCGATTGTCGCGTCGATCGTCGCGCCGACACCGGCCGCGATCGCCTGCTCGACCGTTTCCGGATCGAACATCAGCGCGACGACAGCCGAGCGAGCGTTGTGCTTGATCAGCGACCGGAGGATCTCAGTGCCGTCGCCGGACGCACCCGCTCCGGTGTTGTCCGCGACGTCGGCCAGCAGGATCGGGCCGGGATTCGACATCGCGTACTGGACTGCGTCGTCAATCGCCATCGGAGTCGCCTGGAAACCCTCGCGGTTGTCCCAGGCGAACTGCGCCAGTTCGTCGGCGCAACGGTCGGCCAGCGCCTGATCGCCGTCGGTCGCGACGTAGACACTCATGCCAGTGTCGGGGATGTCAGCGTAGGGGAATCCAGCCGCGATCGTGGCTGTCAGGACACCGGGGCGCGACTCGATTTCGTGGCAGAGCGCGAGCCAGTCGGACATCGGCGCGCGGCCTGTGAACTGGGCCGGGAGGTTAGCGAGGACCGGAATTTGGCGGAAGGCGACAGTTGGAGCCACCTCTCGCTTCGCCAGTCGTGCCAGCAGATGCGTCAACTCGACGGCGCGCTCGTAGGTGTCGATATGCGGGTAGGTGTCGTAGCCGATGATAATGTCGGCGATCTCGGTCGACTCACGCGAGATATTGGCGTGCAGGTCCAGTTCCGTCACGATCGGGATGTCCGGACCGACGACTTCCCGCACGCGCCGCAGGTACTCGCCCTCGCCGTCGTCGATGCCCTCGATCACCATCGCGCCGTGCAGACCAAGCAGGATGCCGTCGATCGGCCCGGCGGCCATCGCCGCTTCGAGATCATCGAGCGTGTCGGCCATCTGCGCTTCGAACTCCTCGCGGACGACAGCGCCGGAGGGCATCGCGAACGAGTGGATCGATGGCACCAGTTCGATGCCGAGGTCGCTGGCGGCATCGATGAACCCACCGATCACCGTCTTCGTTCCGGTGTTCTTCTCGATCAGCTCCTGGCCGCGTTCGTAGTGCATGTCGCGGAAGCGCTGCCGGTCGGCCGGTATCGGGCTGAATGTGTTGGTCTCGTGATTGACCCCGCCCATGAAGAATCGCATTGGTGGTTTCCTCCCGTCGTCGCTCAATCATCTGGCTGGGCGATGGTACGGGCCACTTGGCGAATGGGCAAGCGGGCTGGGCTACGGCTGTTGAGGAGGGCCGATAGCTTCGTTGACTATGTCGAGCAGCGTTTGAAGATCAAATGGCTTCGGCAGAACATCACAGTTGAGCGAACGGAGCAGCGGTTCCTTGGCTTCGAGATCGCGGATGTCTGTCGAACTGACGATGACGGGGATGCCAGCCGTCGTTGGATCGAGTCGCAGCAGGTTCAGGATCTCCCAGCCGTTGTCGGCACGCTGCATCCAGATATCCAGTACCACGAGCGTCGGTTTGAGGTCCTTAATCTGATCGAAGGCCTCGCTTGACACTTTCATAATCGTCGTGGCGTAGCCCTCACCAGAGAGCAATTGCTCCATCAGGTCCAGAAAGACGGTGTCATCGTTCACGACCGCGATATGTTGTCGTCCCATCGTCGTTTGCCGCTCCCTTCACGCTCCGGCTTACGCACGATGTGGGCCGTCCCCCGAGTGGCCGGGAACGTCGTGGCGGCTGGACATCCGGCGTACAATGGAATTATGTCGTTCCGATTCGCGTACAGCGCGTCGGTGGCAGATTCCCCCGGCGCGTAGGAGGGCGTCCCTATGGAACCTCAATCTTCTCCCCTGTCTGACGATGGCCAGATTGACCGTCTGTTACATCAGGGTCACTATTCTGCAGACGATCTGGCGACCGTGACCGGCATCGGCCGGGATGTCATCCTGCAAGCCGTTCACACCGGGACGCTGCGGGCATTCGTCGTCGATCACCGGTGCCTCGACATCCTGCGTGAGGATGCGCTGACCTGGTTGCACGACCGCGACACGGCCGATAGCGTCACCTGGGCCAGCCGCTGACATCGGCGTCAACCACGGGTCACAATCGCCGCGTCGTTCCCGTTCGCGGCAGGAACGCCCTGGGATCGGGGCTTGATCCTGCCCGGACGGCGTAGTAGATTCCTGCCATACAAACGAAACCGCGTGTCTGCACTCCACCCGATCCTCGGGTGTTAAGAGCCATCGGATATCGAGTGATGTCCGTCTGGCGAGACCGATCGGCGCGGTGACCACCAGAGCCAGCGATGGATGGTGGAGGAAGTCTCTCCCTTGGCGGTAGGGCGAGCGGCTTTCTTCGTCGTCCCCTTTTTTCGGGCCGTCCCAGAAGGCCGCGAAAAGAGGATAGGACGCTGGACGACCAATACCCAACTACACAACGCGCCCCGCTCTTCGCAACAATCGCGGCTGATACGATCTCGCGAACCGGCAACCTGCTGACGGCAATTGCGATCCCGTGGTTCGTGCTGGAAACAACCGGCAGCCCGGCGCGAACAGGTGTGGCCGTCTTCGCCGGTGCCGTGCCAATCGTCATCTCGCTCTTCTTTGGCGGGACGATCGTCGATCGCTACTCGTACCGGCGTGTCAGTATCGTTGCTGATCTGGCAAGTGGTGCATCGGTCGGACTGATCCCGTTGCTGCACGCGCTCGACCTGCTGTCGTTCCCGTTGCTGCTCGCGTGCATCTTCTTCGGCGCATTGCTCGACCTTCCAGCCAGCCTGGCGCGGATGGCGGCCATGCCCGATCTGGCGCGGAAGAGTGGGATGCCGGTCGAGCGCGCCCTGGCGTTCAGCGAAGGGTCGTCGACGGTCCTTGGGCTCCTTGCCCCCGCGTTGGCGGGCATCCTGATCGCCATCTTTGGCGCCAGCAACCTGCTCTGGGTCGATGCAGCCACGTTCGCCGTCTCCGCTCTGCTGGTGGCGCGTTACGTTCCTGATCCCGTTCGAGAGGCGTCGCAGCAGGCTGGTCGCTATCTGGAGGAACTGATCGCCGGGCTACGCTTCATCCGGTTTGAGCCGGTCCTCTTTCCGCTGATCCTGTTCTTCGCGGCGATGAACCTGGTGATCGGCCCGGTCGATGCGCTGATCGTCCCGGTCTATGCCAACGAGGTGTTTGGCAGTGCTGTCGCTTTCGGGCTGATGTCGGCTGCCAGCGGCGCGGGAGCATTGGCCGGGACGACCGTGATGGGCTGGATCGGACACCGGCTGCCGCGCAGGCTCGTCTTCGTTGGCGGCTTTCTGGCGGTGCCGCTCGCGCTGGCAACGCTTGCACTGACGCCGAGCCTTCCGGTGACGCTGGCCGTACTCGCAGCGCTTGGCCTTGGTCTTGGGCTGACCAACATCCTTGAATACACCATCTACTTCGAGCGAATACCAGAGTCGATGCGGGCTCGGGTGATGGGGCTGACGGGCGCGATTGGTTGGTGGACGGTCCCGCTCGGCCGGCTTGTCGGCGGCTTTGCGCTCGAACACTTCGGGTTGGCGACGAGCCTCGCGCTACTGGCTGCTATCTCGCTCCCGATCCCGCTAGCCATCGTGATGATCCGTGCCTTTCGTGCGCTCGACCCTGCCGGCGAGCCTGTTGCCGGTGACTAGCGCGGCCGGTACAGAGGAGGCAGCCGGTGCCTTGATCGCGATTGCGGCAACGGGGCAAACCTGCTACAAGTAAGCAAGCGCCACCGGCAATTGACACAATATTCGCTCACCGGGGTTCTCGGGAACGATTGATCGCCCGCCTGAAGGAGTCATTCAGGTGAGTCCACGACCACTCGTTGCTGTCGTCGATGACGATCGGGTCTACACCGAGATGATCGGCGACGTGCTCGATAGTGAGGGCTTCGACATTCTCTCGATTCCGCAGGCATCGGCTGCGGTCGAGACGATTACCCGTGTCCAGCCGGTGCTGGCGCTGCTCGATGTCCGGATGGATCTGGCGGACTCTGGCGCGGAGGTTCTGGCGGCGTTGCGGGAGAATCCAGCCACAGCCGAACTGCCGGTGATCGTCTGCTCCGCCGACCAGCCGTTTCTCCGCAGCCACGCCGAGTTCTTCCGCGAGCACAACGCGAGCGTCGTCGCCAAGCCGTTCGACCTCGACGACCTGATCAACGCCATCCATCAGGCATTGGGTCACCCCACGGACGAACCCTGACTCGTTCCGAGTCCGCTGCGTCGTTATTCGTCCAGCACGACCGGCAGGCCATCGGCATAGCCAGTCAACTCGACGTAGCCAAGCCCGTTGACCGGGGCGTCGCCGATCGTTCCCTCGATCAGCACCTCGCCCTCCCAGTAGATCACGTCCGTGCTGGTGCGAGTATCCAGTTCCTGATCGGCCATCGTTGGCGTGATGGTGAGCACCAGCGCTTCCGATGGCACTTCGATCTCCCAGCGCGCAGGCCAGGTTGCGCCAGTGTGGGGGCTGGTCCAGGTGTCGGTCGTCCGGACGACGAACTGTTCGGGGTCGAGGTGGACGGCCTCGCCGTCAGGACGGACGAGCGTGCCGTAAGCGGTGACGAGCGTCCCGTCGTTGTCACGGACGAGCGAGATGGTCAGATCATTCCCATCTTCCAACTGGACTGAGAACCAGTCCCAGCCACCTGCGCCAACCGTGATAAAGTCGCCCCACTGATGGTCAAACCACGCCTCGCCAGTGACGGCCAGTGCCTCGCCATCGACCGTCAACGTCCCGGTGACGTCGATTCGCGTCCGCGAGTAGTAGTACGAACCGCCGGACGCTCCGAAGTCAACGTAGCCGATCTCATCATGGAGGGCAGGCGGCTTGGTGGCCGTGAGGCGTAGGTCAATTGCGTAGCGGTCCATCGTCGCAGCAAGGTGGTCTTCTCCGAGAGCACCCCGCATCGTCCAGCCGTTGAGGTCGAAGGCGAACCCTGCCTCGGTCTCGCGGATCGCGTTTGGCCCGAACTCCTCCGCGTAGACGAACTCCTCCTCGGCACTATTGGTGATCGCGAAGTGGCTGGCGAAATACGGTGGGAAGGCGCCCCGGTTCGCCTGAAAGATCACGTACTCGAAGCCGTAGCGCGTGCCGTCCTCGGTGAACAGATGTCCGGTGTAGTACCACCACTCGGTCAACATGTCGTGCGGCGATTCATCATCCGGAAAGACGACCGGCTCAACGCCGGCCGTCGGCGTCAGGTACGCCGCCGCCGCACTTGTCGGCGTCGGTGCCGTCGATGGCGGCGCAGGATCGACCGATGAGCCGCAGGCAACCATGATCATCACGGCCAGCGCGCTCACCAACCCCCGTAGGGACAGGTCTAAGACCTGTCCCTACGGGGGGGTGGGTCAATCAATGCTCGAACTCCCGTTTCGGTAGTAGCCGGCGGATTGGGGCTGGCAGCCACCAGTTGATGTCGCCGAGC
>Ga0180215_1001774_pt1 | contig 22939 bp, 17 predicted proteins | sample eDN3rd37CBELigBY_FD_128871 | JGI IMG/M metagenome (GOLD analysis project Ga0180215, IMG submission 128871) | Enriched backyard soil microbial communities from Emeryville, California, USA - eDNA 3rd pass 37_C BE-Lig BY (version 2) (version 2) | ecosystem: Environmental > Terrestrial > Soil >...
GCCGACGAACGTCTCCCGCCCCAGCGACTCCACGTACGCGACCACGCCGCGCAGCGGGCCGATCAGCCCTTCGCGCCACACCCGCGCGTGCTCGGGCCGGACGCCGACGACGAGATCGCCCGGCAACCCGTCGACGCCCAGCCCGGCCACGTCGGCGGGCTCCAGGAAGCTCATCGCGGGCGAGCCGATGAAGCCCGCCACGAAGCGGTTCGCGGGCCGCTCGTAGAGCTCCTCGGGGGTGCCGACCTGCTCGAGCACGCCGTCGTTCATCACGGCGATCCGGTCGCCCATCGTCATCGCCTCGACCTGGTCGTGGGTGACGTAGACGGTCGTCGTGCGCACCTCCTGCGCGAGCCGCCGGATCTCGCCGCGGGTCTGGGTGCGCAGCTTCGCGTCCAGGTTCGAGAGCGGCTCGTCCATCAGGAACACCTGCGGGTCGCGCACGAGCGCGCGGCCGAGCGCGACGCGCTGCGCCTGGCCGCCGCTCAACTGGCCGGGCTTGCGCTCCAGGAACGGCTCGAGCCCGAGCATCGCGGCCGCCTCGCGGACGCGCCGGGAGATCTCGGCCCGCTCCACCTTGCGCCGCCGCAGCCCGAAGGCCAGGTTGTCGAAGACCGTCATCTGCGGGTACAGCGCGTAGTCCTGGAAGACCATCGCGATGTCGCGCTCGCGCGGCGCGACCTTGTTCACCAGCCGGTCGCCGATGTAGATCGAGCCGTCGCTCACCGACTCCAGGCCGGCGAGCATCCGCAGCGCGGTCGTCTTGCCCGACCCGGACGGCCCGACGAGCACCATGAACTCGCCGTCGGCGATCTCCAGCGACAGCGAGCGCACGGCCTCGACGCCGCCGAAGCGCTTCCAGACGTCCTCGAAGCGGACGGACGCCATCAGCCCTTCACCGCCCCGGCGAGCATCCCGCGGATGAAGTGGCGCTGCAGGAACACGTACAGCAGGACGACCGGCAGCGCGACGATCACCGAGCCCGCGGCCATCAGCGTCAGGTCGGACGTGTTGCGCCCCTGGAAGAACGAGAGCCCGAGCGGCGCCGTGCGCAGCCCCTCGTCAGAGACCATCACGAGCGCGAGCAGGAACTCGTTCCAGGTCCACATGAACAGCAGCACGGTCATCGTCAGCACGGCGGGGCGGGCGAGCGGCAGCAGCACGCGCCACAGGGTGAACCACGAGGAGGCGCCGTCGATCCGCGCCGCCTCGACCAGCGACCGCGGCACGCCGCGGAAGAAGGCCCGCATCCAGAACGTCCCGAACGCGACCGAGGTCCCGATCTGCGGCAGGATCAGGCCCCAGTAGGTGTTGGTCAGGCCCCATTCGCGGAAGTCGTAATAGAGCGGCACGATGATCGCCTCCATCGGGACCATCAGCCCCAGCAGGAACACGTAGAACAGCACGGTCGCGCCGCGGAAGCGCATCTGCCCGAACGCGTAGCCGGCCAGGATCGACAGCACACCCGCGATCACGACCACGACCGTGGTGACGATCACGCTCGAGCGCAGGTAGGTGCCGAAGTTGGCCTCGCTCCAGGCGTCGGCGAAGTTCGAGAAGTGCAGGCCGTCGAAGGTCCCGAACGCGGCCAGCCCGTCCGGGTCCTGCAGCGAGGTCAGCACGATCCCCACGATCGGGAACAGGGCGATGATCGAGAACAGCCCGAGGATCGTGTAGCCCAGCGTCTGCTCGGCGCGCGAGGTCATGTGCCGCGCTCCGCCAGCTGGTTGATCCCGAGCGAGATCACGAACACGATCGCGGTCAGCACGATCCCGACCGCGGCGGCGCTGCCGACCTGCCCGGTCTCGAACGCGCGCGTGAAGACCTGGTAGGCGGGGACCGTGGTCGCATTGCCCGGGCCGCCGCCCGTCGTGATGTAGACGATGTCGAAGTTGCGCAGCGCCGCGATCGTGGTCAGCGTCAGCGAGACCGCGATCTCGCCGCGCAACGCCGGCAGCGTGACCACGAAGAACTCGCGGACCGCGCCCGCGCCGTCCACGCGCGCCGCGTCATACAGCGACGTCGGGATCTTCTGCACGCCCGCGCTCAGCAGCACCATCGCCAGCCCGAAGTACACCCAGGTGCCGATCAGGCCGACCGCGGGCAGCGCCAGGTCGAAGTCCCCCAGCCACGACTTGCCTTCGATCCCGAACCAGCCCAGGAAGCGGTTCAGCGACCCGTTCGCCGGGTCGTAGACCATCTTCCACATCACCGCGACCACCACGAGCGCGATCACCTGCGGCAGGAACAGGATCGTCCGGAACAGGGCGAGGCCGCGCACGCGCGCCCGCGCCATCACGCCCGCGAGCAGCAGCCCGATCAGCAGCGGCAGGACCGCATAGAAGAACAGCAGGATCAGCGAGTGCAGGAACGCCGCGCGCAGCTCCTCGTCCGCGAAGACGTCGGCGTAGTTGGAGAGGCCCGTCCAGGTGCCGACGGTCAGCCCGTCCCAGTCGTAGAGCGAGATCCGCGCCGCGTTGTAGAGCGGGTACAGGACGAACGCCGCGAAGACGACCGCGGCCGGCAGCAGATAGAGGTAGCCGACCAGCCGGGGCTCGCCGGGCGGGCGGTCGCCACCGCCGCGCCCGGCTTCGCCGGCAACCCCTAGCGGGACTGCGCCCACTCGCTGTATTTCTCCTGCACGCCCTGCGTGAACTCCTCAGGCGACTGCTTGCCGCCCAGCAGCTCCTGGATCGCGGCGCTGATGTCGTCGTAGAACGTCGGCGTGGTCCAGTCGAGGTACGGGACGACGCCGTCGACCTCGTTGAGCTTGTTCCAGGCCTCCGCGACCTCGGCGCTGAGGCCGCCCGACGGCGTCGGCGCGTCCTTCATGGCCGGCAGGTTGCCCGTGTCGACCAGCACCTGGGCGGCGTTGGCGTCCGTGAGGAAGTCGAGGTACGCCGCCGCCGCGTCGGGCTGCTCGGCCGAGGACGAGATCGTGAACGCGAGGCTCTCGCCGCCCAGCGCGACCGGGCTCTCCGGGTCCTCGCCCGGCATCAGCATGAACCCGACCTTGTCGCCCATCTGCTCCTCGAGGTCGGCCACCAGCCACGTGCCCGCGATCAGGTAGCGGCCCTTGCCCTTGGCGAAGTCCTGCCACGCCGGGTCGTAGCCCGTGCCGTCGAAGTTCTTGTTGAAGTAGCCCTTCTCGACCCACTCGGAGATCTTCTGGGCGGCGGCCACGAACTCCGGGGTGTCGAAGCTCGCGCCCTCCTTGGAGAACACGAAGTCCCGGATCGCCTGCTTGTCGGCCGTCTGCGCGAGCACGGTCTCGAAGTTGTGGATGCCCGGCCACTTGTCGACGTTGCCGAACTGGATCGGCACGTCGCCCTCGTCCTTGGCCTCCTGCAGCGAGGCCTCGAACTCGGTCAGCGTCGCCGGCGGGTTCGGGACCTTCTCCTTGTTGTAGAAGACACCGACGATCTCGCCCATCTGCGAGACGCCGTACAGGTCGCCGGAGCCGAAGCGGCTGCCGTCCGGCTCGACCGAGTTCGCGTCCAGCAGCGTCTGCGACCAGCGGTCGTTCCAGCCGTAGACCTCGGCGTAGTCGGTCACGGGCCGCAGCAGCTTGGCCTTGACCAGCTCGCCCATGATCCCGAGGCCCTGGTTGGCCTGGATGACGTCGGGCGCGTCATCACCGGACGCGGCGAGCTTGACCGTCTTGAGCAGATCGGGGAAGGACTTCGCGACCCGCTCGATCTTGACGTTCGGGTACTTGGCCTCGAACTGCTTGTTGAGCTCCTCGATCTGCTTGCGCTGGCCGCCACGGACCTCCTGGTCCCAGACGGTCAGCGTCACGTCCCCGAGCGCGGCGATGTCCGGCTTCTCCGCAACGGTCGCGGTCGGCGTCGCGTTGGCGGCGTCGTTGTCGCCGGAGTCGTCGGAGCCAGGTGCTCCTCCACACCCCGCGACCAGCGCCGTCAGCGCCACCGCGGCAATGAGCCTCTTCACTGGTCCTCCTTCATCGCTGGCTGACGCACTGGCGACGACAGCCCATGTTGCGCGCCCTCCTCCAAGAGCGCCTCCAACGTCACCGCACCTGCGACAGCGGTGGCGACCCTCACCGAGAGGGATGAATACAGCACCGCCCACTTCAGGCGCTCCACCAACGGCACACCCCAGTGGTCCCCCCAGACGTAGGCGGCGGCGAACAGGTCGCCGGCGCCCGTGGTGTCGACGGCCTCGACCGCCACGCCGGGCACGCGCGCGGAGCCCTCCACCCCGGCGGCGAGCGCACCCTCCGCCCCGAGCGTGACGATCGCGACCGGCGCGCGCTCCGCCAGGGCCGCCGCGGCGGCCTCCGGGTCGCGTAGGCCCGTGAGCAGCTCGGCCTCGCGCTCGTTGACCAGCAGCGCGCGGACGTTGGCGAGCTCGGCGGGCAGGTCCCCGCCGGCCAGCGCGCGAGCGTCGACGTCCCCCACCGAGACGTAGACGCGCGCGTTCGGCGGCGCGAGCGCGAGGCGCGGGATCGAGAGCACGACCGCGCGCGGCTCGACGGCGGCGAGCTCCTCCGCGGTCACCCCCTCGCCCGGGTCGAAGGTCGCCATCGCCCGGTCGCCGTTGGCGGGCATGATCACCGTCACCGGCGAGCGCTCCACGAGCCGCCCGCGCCACTCGACGCCGTACTCCTCCAGCAGCGAGCGCAGCAGCAGCCCGACGCCGTCGTCGCCGAGCGGCGAGACGACCGCGGTCTTGAGGCCGAGCCGCGCCCCGCCGACCGCGGTGATCGCGCCGCCGCCGGGCGAGCGCAGGAAGTCGTCCGCGAGCCGCTCCTCCCCCAGCCCGGGCAGCTTCTCCAGCCCGGTCAGCGTGAGGTCCAGGAAGGCGGGCTCGGCGCAGGCGAGGTCGATCATGCGAACGCCTCCTGCAGCGCGGGCAGCCGCTCGCGGTAGCCGTCGAAGATGCTGCGCGCCGTGGTGACCGAGGGCACCAGCGGGTGCAGCGAGAGCGCCTTGATGGCCAGCTCGCGCGAGCCGAGCAGCGCGGCGTCGATCGTCGTGCGCTCGACGTCCTTCATCGTCTGCACGAGCGCCTTGGCGTGCGCGGGGACCTGGCCCGTGGCGAGCGGGACGGGGCCGGCGCGGCCGACCACGCACGGCACCTCGACGACCGCGCGCTCGTCCAGGAACGGCAGGCTCGAGCGGTTGGCGGTGTTGAGGATCAGCACCTGGCGCGAGTTGAGCGCGATCGCCTCCAGCACCGCCATCGCCTCGCTCTCGTAGCCGGCGTTGGCGTCGTGGTCGTGGTCGGAGACGTCGCCCGCCGCGCTGCGGGCCTCGGCCATGTAGGTGCGCTCGCGGTCGTGGCGGGTGGCGCGCCAGGCGCTGAGCGCGTCGCCGTCGCCGGCGTAGAACTCGCGCTGCTGGCGCAGCAGGAACGCGCCGCGCGAGCCGCCGCCGCGGATCGCGTCGACCGTGTCCGAGGCGTAATAGAAGTAGTAGAGGTACTCGTTCGGGATCATCCCGAGCGTGCGCAGCCACTCGGGGCCGAACAGGCGGCCCTCCTCGAAGGTCGCCAGGCGCGCGGCGTCGGCGAGCAGGCCGTCGAGCAGCCCGGCGCCGTCCGCGTCGCGCACGCCCTTCAGCCAGCCCAGGTGGTTGAGGCCGAAGTACTCGAACCACAGCTCGCCCGGGTCGCGGTCCAGCGCGGCCGCGACGCGCCGGCAGAGCCCGCTCGGGGAGTCGCAGATGCCGACCGCGCGGTCGCCGAGGACCTGCTGGACGGCCTCGGTGACCATCCCGGCCGGGTTGGTGAAGTTGATCAGCCAGGCGTTGGGGGCGTGCTCGGCGATCGTCTCGGCGAGCTTGACCATCACCGGGATCGTGCGCAGCGCGAAGCAGATGCCGCCGGGGCCGGTCGTCTCCTGCCCGAGCACGCCGAGGCCGAGCGGGACGTCCTCGTCGACCACGCGGCCCTCGAGCTGGCCGACGCGGATCGCGCAGAACACGAAGTCGGTGCCCTCGACGGCGTCGACGAGGTCGGTGGTGGTGCGGAACGGCAGCCGGGTCCCGTGCTCGCGCGCGAGCCCGTCGAGCACCGCGCCGATGCGCTCCAGCCGGTGCGCGTCGATGTCGTGCAGGACGATCTCGTCGAGCCCGAGCCGCCCGGCCTTCTCCAGCAGCGCCCCGTAGACGAGCGGGACGCGGAACCCTCCGCCGCCGACGATCGTCAACTTCATGCGATCACCACGTCGATCCCCGCGGCGTCCACGGCGCTGCGGCAGGCGGCGGGCAGCGGCGCGTCGGTGACGATCCGGTCGATCGACTCCGGGCCGCATACGCGCACCATCCCCGTCATGGCGAACTTCGCGGTGTCGGCGAGCAGGACGACCTCCTGCGCGCCGGCGATCATCAGGCGCTTGATCGGGACCTCCACCATCGTCGTGTCCCACACTCCCATCTCGACGTCGACGCCGCTCGTGCCCAGGAACAGGATGTCGGACTTGATCTGGCGCAGCGAATCCTCCGCCAGGACGCCGACCAGCGAGCGGTAGTTGCGGCGGACGATGCCGCCCGGCAGCACGAGTTCGATGTCCGGGTCGGGCAGCAGCTCCTCGACCACCGCGAGGTTGGTGGTCACGACCGTGATCTTCTTGCCGTGCAGGTGACGCGCCAGCTGCAGCGTCGTCGTGCCGATGTCGATCATCACGGTCTGGCCGTCGGTGACCATCTGGGCGGCCTGGACCCCGAGCCGGTCCTTGATGTCGCGGCGCTCGACCTCGATCTGCGAGAAGCCCGGCTCGCCGCCGGCCTCCACCGCGCCCCCGTGCACGCGCTCGAGCTTGCCGTCACGCGCGAGCGCGCCGAGGTCCCGCCGGACGGTCATCTCGGACACGCCGAAGCTCTCGGCCAGCTCGGACACGTGCGCCGTGCCGTTGCGCACGGCCCGCAGGATCTCTTGGCGTCGCTGTGCGGGGAGCAGCGTCATGACCGGACATCAACGAACAAATCGCCCCGACTTCTATCAGCTTCGAACGGGGGCGTGTGTGAGTCTAGAACCGCAGCCGCAGCTTCGGACAGGTCGCGCGCGGGTCACCCATGCCGGTCTTCGGCGACGGCCGGAAGCAGCTCGCGTAGCGGAACTCGCCCTTCCAGCGGGCGGGCAGCTCGACCGTGACCTGCGACGTGTAGCGGCCCCGCTTCGTGCGCTTGACCTTGCCCGTCTCGCGCACGGACGCCAGCTTGGCGCCGCGCCGGCCGAGGTAGAAGAGCGTCGGCGAGGACAGGCGCACGCTCTTGGGCACCCGGTAGCGCTGGTAGAGCCGCACGACGCCGGGCCGCAACGCCCGGAAGGAGAGCTCGAAGGCCGGCAGCGTGTAGGCGTTCAGGACCTCGGAGGTCACGCCCTGCGCGGCCGCGACGACCCGCAGCCGGTGGTTGCGGTCCAGCTCGGGCTCGAACTCGAACGCGCCCTCGGCGTCCGTGGTCGTGCGGTCGATCACCCGGTAGGAGCCCTTGTACGGGTAGCGCCGGCCCTCCAGCACGACCTCCTGGCCGGCGAGCGGCGCGGTGCCGTCGAGGAGCGTGCCGTCGATCTCGTGCTCGGCGCCGTACTGCACGGTGGAGCGCTCGAGGTCGACGTCGAGGGTCGGGGCGGCGTGGGCACTCGCGGGCACGGCAACGGCCGCGAGCAGTCCGGTCAGCACTGCAGAACGCACGCTGACCGAGGGTAACGGCCTTGACAGGGCGCGGGCCGCGGCAATAGCGTCCGCTGTTCGAAGTCGTGCGTAGACGTTCGACCCTGGGAGGGAGCGACGGTGAAACGTTTCGGCGTGATCGTCCTGGCCGCGTTGGCGGTCGTACTCGCAGCGGCGCCGGGAGCGGGAGCGGCGCCCTACACCGCCGACAAGGCGGTCAAGATCAACGTGCTGGGCGAATGGGCCCACCCCGATGACGACACGAGCATCATCGGCCCGTGCGGCGTCTGGCACGACCGCTACGACGTGCGCTGCGGGATCATCATGGTCACCCGCGGCGAGGGCGGCGGCAACGCCACCGGCACCGAGATCGGCCCCGAGCTGGGCCTGCGCCGCGAGAACGAGGACCGCGTCGCCCACTATCGCTCGGGCACCGTCGACATCTTCAACGTCGACGCGGTCGACTTCTTCTACAACACGAGCGCGCCGCTGACCCAGTTCTTCTGGGGCAACGAGACGCTGCGGCGGATCACGCGGATCATCCGCATGACCCAGCCCGACATCTACATCGGTTTCACGCCGTCGCTGAACGCCGGGCACGGCAACCACCAGCAGGCCGGGCGCTACATCTGGGAGGGCGTCAAGGCCGCCGCGGACCCGAACATGTTCCCGGAGCAGCTGACCGGGCCCAACGCGCTCTCGACCTGGCAGGTCAAGAAGGTCTTCTCGGGCGGCTCGACGGCCGGGACGGGCGGCACCACGACGTCCGAGCACTGCACCACGGGCTTCACGCCCGCCGCGACCAACGTGGACACGGTCGCGGGCGTCTGGACGGGCTACCCGTCGCCGTACACGTGGCCGGCCGGCAACGTCCAGGGCCGGCCCGCGGGCACCGCCAAGACGTGGGCGCAGGTGGCGGCCGAGGGCGGGCGCGCCTATCCGACCCAGAGCCGCACGATGTACCAGGACACGGCGAATCCGGGCTGCTCGCGCTTCGGCATGACGGACTCCTACGTGCCGTTCCAGCCGAACGTGAACGCGGACGGCTCGCCCAACCCGCAGGCGGGGCGCGACGACGCGATCCTGTTCGGCGCGGTCAAGCCGGACCCGGGCGGGCTGCCGCTCGGCACCCAGCAGTACCTCGAGTTCTCGCGCTTCTTCAACACGCCGGGGACGCCGTTCGAGGCCACGGTGCACCTGAAGGCGGGCGGCGGCGCGCTGGCCGCGGGCAGCGTCGCGCTGACCCTGCCGTCGGGCTGGACCGCGGACGCCGCGTCCAAGCCGGTGCCGGCGATCGCCGACGGCGGCTCGCGGGACGTGACGTTCACGATCACGCCGCCCGAGGGCGCGGCGGTCGACGCGAACTACAAGATCGCCGCGCGCTACACGAGCGGGTCGGCGACGGGCTACACGGATGACGCGGTGCGGCTGGTCGCGCCGGTCGAGGGCCGGTACGAACGCTGGGGCAAGTGGGAGGAGTACGACCGCTGGCTCGAGGAGACCGCGCCCGCGGCGCTGCGCATCGGCCGCTCGACGGCGCTGGCGACCGTCCCGGTGGGTGAGTCGGTCGAGCTGCCGATCGAGGTCCACAACTGGTCCGACGTCCCGCAGAGCGGCACGGTCACCCTGGCCCTGCCGTCGAACTTCACCGCGGCCGAGACGTCCAAGCCGTACGGGCCGCTGGCGCCCGGCGCGGACGCGACCGTGACGTTCACGGTCACGAACACCGACGAGACGCTGCCCGCGTCGCAGTCGGCGAACATCACGGTCACGACCACGAACTCGACCCGCGGGCCGGGCTCGGAGACGATCAGCATGTCGATCGTCCCCAAGACGACGATCCCGCAGGCGCCGGCGACGCCGGTGCTCGACGGCGTCGACTCGCCCGGCGAGTACGGCGATTCCCTGCTCGACATCAGCCGCGTCTGGCAGGGCGGCGGCAACTGCCCGCCGGCCAGCTACGGCACGGACTGCGGGACCTCCGGTGAGGTCGGCGGCCCGACGTCCACCTACGCCCGCGTGGCGTGGCGTGACGACGCGCTGTACTTCTTCATCCGCGTCCGCGACGACTTCCAGTCCTACGCGGTCACGCCGGAGGAGTGCGTCGGCCACTGGCTCGCGGACTCGGTCGAGATCCTGATCGACCCGCGCGGGCGGGCGTCCGAGAACGCGCTGGACACCGCGAACACGTTCAAGCTCGGGATCTTCCCGTTCACGAACGACCCGACGGGCTCGAACGGCAACGGCGTGAACGGGCCGTGCTGGGCGCGTGACGCCGACAACTTCCAGGGCTTCTCGACGGGCCCGCTGTCGCTCGGCAACGCGCCGGGCGTGGAGGTCTACTCGAGCGCCGAGTGGGTCGGCTCCAACGACACGAGCGTCGACCACGCCTACGAGGGCGGCGGCTACACGCTCGAGGTCAAGCTGCCGATGGCGAACTTCCCGATGGCGGTCGACCCGGAGCGGATGGGCCTGAACATCACGCCCTACGACAACGACGATACGTCCGGCGACGGGACCACGCTGCGCCACATCGACAACAGCACCCGGCTCGCCTGGTCGGCGTTCGGCTCGGTGCAGTCCGACCCGTACCGCTGGGGCCGCGCGACCCTGCCGGGCTACACCCCGCCGGGCGACCGGCCGACGACCCCGCGCGAGCCGACGCTCGAGGATCCGCTCGACAGCGCCGACTCGCCGCAGACGATCGCGCAGTCCGCGCGCAACGGCGTGCCGATCTCCGGGCGTGAGCCGGCGAACGCGCTGTCGATCGGCGGCGCGAACCTCGCCCCGGGCGCGCTCGAGCTCTCGGTGAACGCCACCCAGCCGGGCCGCGCGCACGTGTTCCTCTACCAGGTCGATCCGCTCGACGGCAACAAGGGCTACACGCGCGTGTGGAACACGAGCTGCCCGCCGGTCGTCAACCCCGACTACGGGATGTCGGCGTGCAGCACCGCGGACGGCACGACGCCCCCGTGGGCGCCGGACATGATGGGCGGCATCGTCCGCTCGCAGGTCATCGACCTGCCCGCGGGCTCGCGCACGATCTCGATCCCGCTCGACGCCGCGGCGGCACTGCGCGCGGCGAGCGGCGCGTCCGTGCTCGTGTCCTTCGTGACCGCGGACGACCGCGCGCAGGCGTTCGACGTCCCGATCACGTCGGCCAGCGGCGGCGTGGGCGGCACCGTCCCGCCGACGCTCTCATTGACCCTGGGCGGCGCGGCGAGCTTCGGCGCCTTCCAGCCCGGCGTGGCGCGCGAGTACACGGCGACCACGACCGCCAACGTGATCTCGACCGCCGGTGACGCGGCGCTCACGGTCACCGACCCGAGCTCGAACCACACGGGCCACCTCGTCAACGGCTCGTTCTTCCTCCCCCAGCCCCTGCAGGGCCTGGGGACGGTCAAGACCTGGAACGGCCCGGTCTCCAACGAGTCGGTCCCGATCGAGTTCAAGCAGTCGATCGGCGCCGACGACGCGCTGCGGACGGGCAGCTACCGCAAGACGCTGACGTTCACGCTGTCGACCACGAACCCGTAGACGCACAGCGGGGCGCCGGCGCGAGCCGGCGCCCCGGCTTGACCGCCACGGGGCGCGAGACTAGGGTGCCCCGGTCGCCTCGCTGGGGGCGCGCTCGTCGACGGTTCGATGCCATTCACGAAGCAGCGAAGCGCCCGCGGTGGCGACGCCTCCTATCCGCTCGTGCAGCGAGACGCCGAGCTGCGCGCGGTCCTGGACGAGATCGCCGCCGAGGTCGTCGAGGGCTCGCGGCTGAGCGTCATCGAGCTGTGCGGGGAAGCGGGGATCGGCAAGACACGGTTCCTGGCCGCGTTGCTGGACGCCCTCGACGCCGGCGAACTGCCCGAGCCGGTGATCGTCGGCCGCGGCGCGGCGCGGCTGACGAGCTCGATCGCGACCCCGCTGCAGCCGTTCCGGGCGCTGATCCGCGACCTGCACAGCACCGATCCGGGCGACAGCGGCTGGCTGACCCGCTTCACCGCGGTCCTGCGCGAGGCGCTTCCCGACTACATCGGCGCGATGCCCGCGATCGGCGACCTCGCGAAGGTCAGCTGGGAGGCGCTCGGCCGCGCGCGCGAGGGCGCGGCGACCCACGGCATCGCGCCCGACGTCCCGGAGCAGATCCTGCACCTCCTGCGCGGGATGTCCGAGAAAAGACCAGTCGTGGCGCTGCTCGACGACATGCACTGGGCCGACCAGGCGTCGGTGGATCTGCTGCTCTGGCTCGGCGACGCGCTCGCCGGGCGGCCGGTCGCGCTCGTCGTCGGCTACCGCTCCGACGACGCGGAGCTGGCGCAGGGCCTGCGGCCGCTCCGACGTGCGCTGGGCGAGCTGCGGCGCCACGGGCACGTCGCCGGCACCGTCGCGCTCGAGCGCCTCGACGCCGAAGGGGTGCGGCAGCTGTGCGAGAACCGGCTCGGCAGCGCCCCGTCGGCGCGCCTGGCCGCGTTGCTGCACGGCAAGAGCATGGGGAACCCGCTGTTCGCGCACGAGTTCCTGTCGCTGCTGATGGACCGCGGGGACCTTCGCGGCGCGAGCCTGTCGCCGGAGTCCGCGGAGCCTGACGAGCTGCCGGCGACCGTGCGCACGGTGCTCGACGAGCGGCTGCGGCTCATCGGAGTCGACGGCGTGGAGCACCGGGCATTGCAGGTGGCGGCCGTCATCGGCAGCCCGTTCGACGTCGACACGGTCGCGTTCGTCGGCAGGCTGGAGCCCGAGGAGGTCGAGAATGCGCTGCGCACCGCCTGCCAGCGCGACGGCCTGTTGGACGCGGTCCCGGGGACGGACGGGTACGCGTTCTTCCACCCGCTCGTCGACGAGCATCTCGAGTCGACGCTGCGCCGGCGCGATCCGGCCGACTACCGCCGCCTGCACCGCCGCGCGGCCGAGCTCGTCCGCAACGGCCCGGCGATCGCGCTGAGCACCTATGCCCGCCATCTGCACGAGGCCGGCGACCACGCCGCGGCGGGGCCCGCGTGCCTGGACGCCGGCATCCAGGCGGAAGCGGTCGGCGCGCTGGCCGAAGCGGTCGCGTTCGGGCGCCGCGCGGAGGAGCACTTCCGGGCCTGCTCGGACGTGTCCGGGCAGGTGAAGGCGCTGCTGCTGCTGGGCGAGAGCGAGCAGCAGCTGCGCCGCCTCGACGACGCCGAGCGCGACCTCCGGCGGGCGGCCGACCTCGCCCGCCGCCACGGCGCCGAGCCGACCGACCGCGCGCGGCTCCTGGTCGAGGTGGGCAAGGCGGAGCGCATGCAGCACCACTGGACCGCCGCGCTCGCGGCGCTCGACGAGGCGGCCCGGCTGCTTCCCGCCTCCGAGCACGAGCGCCACGCGCGCCTCGGGCTCGTGCTGGGCGAAACCTTGCTGTGCCGGCCCGGCGGCGACCCGGCCGCCGCGTTGGCGAAGCTCGAGCCGAGCCTCGCGCAGGCGAGCGCGCCCGCGCTGCGTGCGGTCATCCAAGGGCACATCGCTCTCGCGCAGCTCGCCCTGGGGCGGCGCGAGGCGGCCTGGGCCGCGGTCGCGGCAGCCCACCACGAGGCGCGGCGCTCGCTCAGCCCGGCCGCGCGCTACGAGACCGCGAGCTTCCGCGCGCACATCGCGGTCGCGGCGCTTGACCTCGACGCGGCGCAGATCGCCGTCGACCACATGCGCGAGCTGGCGCAGGCGCATGACATCGACGGCACCGAGGACGCCCGCTACGGCGCGCGGATCGCTGCACTGCGCGGCGACCTCGAGGAGGCGGTGCGGTGCTACGTCGCGTTCCTGCACAGCGACCTCGAGCTCGCGGCCAGCGCCCCGCGAGCCCGTGACTGGGTCCTGACCCACGTCACCTGCCAGGTCCGCGAGCTCCGCGACGTCCACGGCGACGCGCTGGCCGAGCGTTTCTGCACACGGCTCGAGGCCGCCTGCGCCGACGCCGGGCTCGCGCGCCTCGATCCCCACCTCGGCGGGCTGCTGCACGCGCTCGGGACGTCGCCCGAGCTGGTTCACAGCGCCTTCCCCGAGACCCGGGACGAGGCGGCCTCCGCCAGCTTCAACGTCTACAGCCCGAGCCTCCGCGACCTGCGCCGCAGCTGGGGGCTGCTCTAGAGGCAGCCAGCGGGTGCGGGACCCGGCACCGCTCTGACACGCGAGTGTCGAGAAACCCACCTCTCAGGTAAGGAACTCGACACTCGCGCGGCGCGGCTAGAGGTAGTTCATCGGGTTGACGGGCGTGCCGTTCACGCGCGTCTCGAAGTGCAGGTGCGCCCCGAACGAGTGGCCCGTGTTGCCGACGTAGCCGATGACCTGGCCCTTGGAGACCTTGGCGCCGCTGCGGACGCCGTAGCGCGACTGGTGCGCGTAGCAGGTCGAGAGCGAGCCGCCGTGGGCGATGCAGGTGTAGTTGCCGTAGCCGCCGGTCCAGGCGGCGAGGATGACGGTGCCGGAGTCGGCGGCGCGGATCGGGGTGCCCTCGGGGGCGGCGATGTCGATGCCGGCGTGCAGGCGGCCCCAGCGCTGGCCGAAGGGCGAGGTGAAGGTGCCGCCGACGGGCCAGATCATCGCGCCGGAGCCGCGGCGGATCGGGCCCGGGGCGATGTGGCCGGCGAGGCGGGCCTGGACGCGGGCCTCCTCGCGCTCGAGCGCGGCGAGGTGGCCTTCGAGCTTCTTGCGGTCCGCGCGGGTGGAGACGAGGGCCTGGCGCTTGTCGGAGCGCACGCGGCGGTACTGCTCGCGGCGGTCGACGAGGCGGCTCTTGATCGCGGCGACCTCCTCGCGGCGGCGGGCGACGATCGCGGTCACCTCGCGCTGGCGCTTCTCGGCGCGGTCGAGGCGCTTCTCGGCCTCGACGGCCTCGGCGCGCGCTTTGCGGACGCGGTCGATGATCCGGGTGTCCTGGCGCGAGATGCGGTGCATGAACTCGGTGCGCTCGATCAGGTCCGCGAACCCGTCGGACTCGAGGATCACGGTCACCAGGTCGGGCTCGTCGGCCTTGAAGAGGTAGACCAGCCGGCGGGCGAGCGCGACGCGCGCCTCGGCCAGCCGGGCGCGCAGGCGCACGATGCGGGCGCGCTCGTTGCGCAGGTCGCGCTGGATGCCGGCGAGCTGCTCGCGGCGGCGGGCGAGCTCGGCCTCGATCTTCGCCTGGCGCGCCTGCAGGGTCGCGATGTCCCCCTCGAGCAGCCCGATGCGCTGCGAATAGCGCTGGATCGTCGAGGTGAGCACGCGCTCGCGCTGCTTCTTGGACTCGATCGCCCGCCGCTTCTGCTCGATCTTGTTCTGTAGCCCCTGGCCGTTGGAGGCCACGGGCACGAACAGCCACAGCAGGAACGGCAGCGCCGCGACGGCGACGATGACACGCACTTTGGACATCCGGCGGGCCATGCTATGCGCCTGCGACCCGTCCTCCCGCAATTTCGCGTGTCGTGCAAGCGGTCCTGCAGGGCGTGAGGTGGTGCGCCGTGGAAACGGTCGCGCGGCGCGCGCGTTCGAAGCGGACCGATTGGTCCGCAGGTGTCCGCCAGCGGACCGGGCCCGCTTGCAAGCCCCGCAGCGAGAAGTGAAGATCCGGTCCGGGGGGCGCCCAGGGGTAGCGGCGCCGCGAACGAGGGGGATAGGACATGCGCTGGATCTGCGCGTTGCTGGTGGTCGCCGGCCTGCTGGCCGGGGCCGGACCCGCTGCGGCCCAGGCGCCGCCGGACGGCGCCGTGCTCGCACCCGACGGCAAGCGCGCCGTCTGGCCGTCCGAGGACGGCCAACAGCTCTGGAGCGCGACCCGCGCGACACCCGCCGACCCCTGGCGCGCGCCGCTGCGGCTGCTGACGATCCGCGGGACGATCGCCAAGCCGGTGTTCTCGCCGGACTCGAAGCGGATCGCGTTCGAGAACCGGCGCGGGACCACGCACGGCTTCATCGTCGTCTTCGACCTCCCGGCCGACAAGATCCTCTACGTCGACCCGGTGTTCGCGACCGACACCGACCCCGCGTGGTCGGCGGACGGGACCCACATCTCGTTCATCCGCAGGTTCGAGGGCCTGCCGGCGCAGCCGCTGACCAGGCCGGCGCCGCAGCCCGACTCGTGGCAGATGCCGCTGCCGCGCCCCGGCGACACCTACCCGATCGAGGCCGCCCTGCGCGCCCCGATCGCCTACGCGCCCGAGCCCTCGCAGGACGGCACCGCGATCGCCTACATCTCGTGGGAGGCGACCACGCGCGCGATCAGCTTCATGCGCATCGGCGAGTCCGCTCGCCGCGTCGTCGAGTACGCCGACGACGACGGCATCGAGCTCTCGCAGCTGGCGATGTCCGCGCACGGCGACGCGGTGGCGTTCGTGCGCGGCGGCGCGCCGAACTCGCAGGGCGACAGCCCGAACCCGCGCTCGCTGCCGGACCCGCCGCAGCGCGAGGTGTGGATCACCGGCACGCGCGCGGGCTCGCCGCGCAACCTCGGCCGGGGGACCGCGCCGATCTTCGCCCCCGACGACTCGCGGCTGGTCTGGATCGACGGCACGCGGCTCGTGACCGCCGAGCTCACCTGGGGCGACGAGGGCCGGCTCGCCGACGTCGGCACGCCGGCGACGCTGGCGACGCTCGCCGGCGCGCCGAGCAACCTGCGCTTCTCGCCTGACGGCTCCAGGCTCGCGTTCCAGCGCGGCTCGGCGATCGAGCTCCTCGAGCTCGCGACGCGCGCCACGACCGCGATCCCACGCCCGAGCGGGTCCGACGCCGGCCCCGTGTGGTCGCCGGACGGCATGAGGATCGCCTACCGCCACACCGTCTCCGGTCAGCCGTGGGCGATCTGGATCGCCGACGTGCCGGCCCTGACCACGCGCCAGGTCTGGCAGGCGAACCCGGGCGTCGGCGAGGCCTTCTACCAGCTCGACCAGAACCCGACCTTCCAGTCCCAGCCCGGCGACCAGCTGCTGTGGTCGGACGACGACCAGCTCGCGTTCGCCTGGGAGGGCGACGGCTTCCGCCACCTGTACTCCGTCCCCGCCGCCGGCGGCGAGGCGAGGCTGCTCACCCCGGGGGAGGGCGAGGTCGAGTCCGCCGAGGTCACGCTCGACCGCAAGCGGATCGTCTACACGACCAACATCGGCGACCTCGGCCGCCGGCACCTGTACTCCGTGGGCTTCGACGGAGGCGAGCCGACGCCGCTGACGGGCGGGCGCGAGTCGCAGTGGGCGCCGACGCCGCTGGCCGAGGGCCAGGTGGCCTACATCAACGCGGGCTGGGCGACCCCGCCGTCGGTGTTCGTGCGCGGCGCGGATGGCGCGAGCGAGCGCGCGCGGCTGCCCGTGGTGCCCGCGACGTTCCCGGCCGAGCACATGGTCGAGCCGCAGCTCGTGGAGTTCCCCGCCACGGACGGCCAGAAGGCCTACGGCCAGCTGTTCGTCCCCAAGCACCCGAAGGGCTGCGCGTCGATCTTCCCGCACGGCGGCCCGCGGCGGGCGATGCTCCCGGGCTTCCACTACTACGACACGTACTCGAACCTGTACGAGCTCAACCAGTACCTGGCCAGCCGCGGCTGCGTGGTGCTGAGCGTCGACTACCGCGGCGGGATCATGCACGGCTACGAGTTCCGCAACGCGCCCGACCGGGGCACGACGCTCGCGAGCGAATATCGCGACATCCTCGGCGGCGTCGAGTTCCTGAAGGCGCGCGACGACGTCGACCCCGAGCGCATCGGCACGCACGGGCTCTCGTGGGGCGGCTACCTGGTCGCGCTCGGCCTCGCGCGCAACTCGGAGATCTTCAAGGTCGGCTTCGACATGGCCGGCACGCACGCCGGCCCGATCGCCTCGATCGACACCTGGAACTCCCCCGTGATGCTCGTGCAGGGCGACGACGACCGCAACGTCAACTTCAGCCAGGGCACGAACCTCGTGCGCGAGCTGCTGACCAAGCGGCCGCACGTCGAGCTCATCCAGCGCGTGTTCCCGAACGAGGTGCACGACCTCTACCTGACGTTCGAGGACACGGTGGACACCTACAACATGGGCGCGCAGTTCCTGCTCGACCACCTGATCGGACAGGACGCCGTGGAGGTGCCGGGCGACGTCGGCGGGACCGTGCCCTCGACGCTCTCGCTCACGCTCGGCGGCCAGGCGAGCTTCAGCCCGTTCACACCCGGCGTGGCGCGCGAGTACACGGCGAGCGCCGTCGCGACCGTGACCTCGAGCGCGGCCGACGCGGCGCTGACCGTGATCGACCCGAGCGCCGCCCACCGCGGCCACCTCGTCAACGGCTCGTTCGCGCTCGCGGAGCCGCTGCTGGTCGGCGGCAAGCCGATCCCCGCCACGCTGAAGACCTGGGACGCGCCGACCGCCGGCGAGCAGGTCGAGATCGGCTTTGAGCAGTCGATCGGCGCCTCCGAGGCGCTGCGGACGGGGACCTACGCGAAGACGCTGACGTTCACGTTGTCCACCACCCGCCCGTGAGCCCCGCGGTGCGGGGGAGCACACTCCGCTCCCCCGCACCACGTAAATCGACACGCTCGCTCTGGGGAGAAGTGCACAGTGCGGCCTCCGCGGCCCCGGGAGGATCGGGCCGTGGAGACTTTCGAACGGCTCGAGTCCGAGGTGCGCAGCTACTGCCGCGCCTTCCCGCGCGTGTTCACGAGCGCGGCCGGCAGCCACCTGTTCGACGAGGACGGGCGTGTGTACGTCGACTTCCTCGCCGGCGCGGGCGTCCTGAACTACGGGCACAACAACGAGCGGCTCAAGCGCGCGCTGATCCGCTACCTCGAGCAGGACGGGATCACGCACGGCCTGGACATGGCGACGGCGGCCAAGCGCGAGTTCCTGGAGACCTTCGAGGACGTGATCCTGCGGCCGCGCGCGCTCGAGTACAAGGTCCAGTTCCCGGGCCCGGGCGGCGCCAACGCGGTCGAGGCCGCGCTCAAGCTCGCGCGCAAGGTGACCGGGCGCCGGCGCGTGGTGGCGTTCAGCAACGGCTTCCACGGGATGACGCTCGGCGCGCTGGCCGTCAGCGGCAACCTGCGCGCCCGGGCGGCGGCGGGCGTCGAGCTGCACGACGCGACGATCATGCCGTTCGACGGCTACCTCGGGCGCGACATCGACAGCCTGGACGTGCTCGAGCGCAGCCTCGCCGACGACCACGGCGGGCTCGACAAGCCGGCCGCGTTCATCGTCGAGACCGTCCAGGGCGAGGGCGGCGTCAACGTCGCCGGGCGGGCGTGGCTGCGCCGGCTGGCGCGCCTGGCGCGCGAGCACGGCGCGCTGCTGATCGTCGACGACATCCAGGCCGGCTGCGGGCGCTGCGGCACGTTCTTCAGCTTCGAGAGCGCCGGTATCGCGCCGGACATCGTCTGCCTGTCGAAGGCGCTGAGCGGGTTCGGGCTGCCGCTCGCGGTCACGCTGCTGCGGCCCGACATCGACGCTTGGGGACCCGGCGAGCACAACGGCACGTTCCGCGGCCACAACCTCGCGTTCGTCACCGGCACCGCCGCGCTCGACTACTGGCGCACGCCGGAGTTCGCGCGCCAGGTGCAGATCAAGGGCGAGCTCGTCGCCGACCGCCTGCAGGAGATCGTCCGGGCGCACCCGGGGGCGCAGGCGCGCGGGCGCGGGCTGCTGCACGGGCTCGAGCTGCCCGAGCCCGGCCTGGCCGCCGCCGTGGCGCGGCGCGCCTTCGATGCCGGGCTGGTGGTCGAGACCTGCGGTCCGGGCGACCGCGTGCTGAAGGTGATGCCGCCGCTGACGATCTCGGTCGAGGAGCTGGCCTTCGGGCTGGACGCGATCGAGGCCGCGACCGCGCCGGCGCTGCTGGCGGCATGAGCCGGTGGCTGCACCGCTACGGCCCGTCCGAGCTGCTGGCCGTGGCGGGCGCGCTCGCCGGCTACGGCCTGGTCGAGCTCGTGACCGGCAGCGCCGCGGCCGCGGCCTACGGCGCCGCCGCCGGTGACAACCTCGCCTACTACGGCGTCCTGCTGGCCCGCGGCCTCACGCTCCGCGACGTGGCGATCGAGTTCGGCCCGGCCGAGGCGCTCGACAGCCTGATCGCCCGGCCGGCCTGCACGGCGCTGGCCACCGCCGCGCTCGGCCCGGCCGCGGGCGTGCTGGCCGGCAAGCTCGCCGCCGACCTCGCGTTCTACGCGCCCGTGATCGCCACCTACGAGCTGCGCCGGGCCGGGCGCACCTGACCTGCGATGCTGCGGCCGGCATGTGTCGCTGGGTCGCCTACTCGGGGTCGCCGATCCGCCCGCGGACGCTGCTGTACGACTCCGACTACGGGCTGGTCGAGCAGAGCCGCCGCGACCGGCTCGCGGGCGGCTACCCCAACGCGGACGGGTTCGGCCTGGGCTGGTACGACGACGACGGCGAGCAGCCGGGCCTGTACCGCAGCACGTCGCCGGCCTGGGGTGACCGCAACCTGCGCGACCTCGCCCAGCACCTGCGCTCGCCGCTGTTCCTCGCGCACGTCCGGGCGGCGACGGGCACGCCGGTCGAGCAGTCCAACTGCCACCCGTTCCGGCACGGCCGCTGGCTGTTCCAGCACAACGGCTTCATCGACGGCCACCTCGAGCACCGCCGCGAGCTGATCCTCGCCGTCGACCCGTCGCTGTTCGCGAGCATCGACGGGACCACGGACTCGCAGCTGATGTTCTTCCTCGCGCTCACGTTCGGGCTGGAGGACGACCCGCTGACCGCGCTCGAGCGGATGGCGGGCTTCATCGAGCGCTCGGGCCGCGCCCTGCAGATGACGGTCGCCGTCTCGGACGGCGAGCGCCTGTGGGCGGTCCGCCACGCCAGCGGCCCCGTCGTCAACTCGCTGTTCGTCTCCGAGGACGCGCGCTCGATCCGCGCGCTGTACCCCGACGACGAGCGCTTGTCGATCTTCTCCGAGGAGGCGCGCGCGATCGTCTCCGAGCCGCTCGGCGACCTGCCCGGGATCTGGCGCGAGGTGCCGCCGTCGACCGCGATCGTCGCCCAGCCCGGCGAGGACTTGGAGCTGCCGTTCCGGCCGTCCTGACACGCTCCGGGATCGCCGCGGCAATCAACGCACATGACACACCCTCCCGACGAGCGGCTGCTCGAGCGCGCGCGCCACGACGCCGACGCGTTCGCGGCGCTCTATGACCGGCACGCGCCCGGGGTCGCCCAGTGGCTGCGGCGACGGACGGACTCGGAGACGGCGCGCGAGCTGCTCGCCGAGACCTGGGCCGAGGCCTGGGCCGCCCGCGCCCGCTTCAACCCGCGCAAGGGCAGCGCGAAGGCGTGGCTGTACGCGATCGCCCGCCACCAACTGCTGCACTTCTACCGCGACCGCGAGGTCGAGCGCCGCGCCCGCCGTCGGCTCGGGCTGGAGGTGACGTTCGCCGAGGAGGACGCCGACGCGCGGATCGACGCCCAGGCGCTGCGCGCCGAGCTGGAGGCGCTGCTGGACGGGCTCGCGCCCGCCGTCCGCGAGGCGGTCGTGCTGCGCGCCGTCGAGCAGCTCGACCACCGCGAGATCGCCGCCCGCCTCGGCTGCTCGCCGCAGGCCGCGCGACTGCGCGTCTCGCGCGGGCTGCGCGCGCTGCGCGCCGCCTGGGACGCCGAGCCCGCTCCCGTCGCCCGACTGCAGGAAGGAGTGCTCACATGACCACGGACGTCGAGACCCTGCGCGGCGCCCTGCTGGAGGCGATCGAGGCCGACCTCGGGCGCCCGCGCGTGCGCCGCCGGCTCGCACTGCCGCTGGCGCTGGTGACCATGCTGCTCGCGGGCACGGGCGTCGCGGCCGCGACCGGCGTCATCTTCGCCGAGCCCCGCCCCGACCCGGCGGTCCCGGCCGTGCCCGAGTGGCAGTACCACGCGATCGACCCGCGCACGGGCACAGGCGGCCCCGTCGAGGTGCGGCCGCGGCCGGAGGCGCTCGCGCGCACCAACCGCGCGACCGAGGCCGCGCTGCGGGCGCGCGGCATCACGGCCCGCTGCGGCAGCGACCCGGCGCACCCGCTCGCGTGCTATCTGCCGGGCGGCGCTCCCGTCGCGGGCGAGGACCTCAACGCCGCGCTGACCTCGCTGCAGGGCGCCGACGTGCTCGAGAGCTCGCCGGACAACTTCGAGTACCGACGCCCCTAGGCGATCAGCAGCGACCCGTCGGACTTGACCGTGCGCAGCGCGAACTCCGACTGGACGTCGGTGACGTGCGGGAGCTTGAGCAGCGTGTCGAACAGCAGCCGCTCGTAGGCCGCGAGGTCCTCGACCACGATCTCCAGGCGGAAGTCGGCCTGGCCGGAGACGATATGGGCGGAGACCACCTCGGGCGCCGCGCGCAGCGCCTCGGAGATCGCGGCGGCGTTCTGCTCGCTGTGGCGCTCGACCTTCAGGCCCGCGAACACGGTCAGGCCGAGCCCGAGCTTGAGGCGGTCCAGCACCGCGCGGTAGCCCACGATTACGCCGTCGGCCTCGAGCGCCCGCAGCCGCCGCAGGCACGGCGAGGGCGAGAGGTGCAGCCGCTCCGCCAGCGCGGCGTTGGAGATACGGCCCTCGCGCTGCAGGATCGCGAGCATCCGCCGGTCGGTGCTGTCCAGGGGCATGATCGTCTCCGGGTCGGGTTGTCAGGGACAGATTATTGCTCCAGACCAGCTCCCAGAGCCACAAGAGGGCACCAAATGCCCCGGTTCCGGGTCCACAATGTCCCGCATGCTCTCGACCCGCTCGGCCACCGCGCTCTACGTCGGCGCCGTCCTCGGCCCCGGCGTGACGTACCTGCCCGCGCTGGCCGCGCGCGAGGCCGGGCCGGCGTCGCTGCTGGCCTGGGTCGGCCTGCTCGCGCTCTCGGTGCCGCTCGCGATCGCGTTCGCCGCGCTCGGGATGAAGCACCCCGACGCGGGCGGGACGGCGTCCTACGCGCGGGCCGCGTTCGGCGCGCGCGCCTCGCGCGCGACGGGCTGGTGGTTCCTCACCGGCGTGGTCGTGGGCGCCCCGGCGGTGGCGCTGATCGGCGGCTTCTACGTCGCCGAGCTCGTCGGCGGCGGGCGCGAGGTCGCGGTCGCCGCGGCGGCCGCGATGATCGCACTGGTGGTCGTGGCCAACGCGGCCTCGCTGCAGGCCACCGCGCGCCTGCAGCTGTTGCTCGCGGGCGTCCTGGGCGGCCTGCTGCTGGTGGCCTCGCTGGCCGCCATCCCCCACGCCGACCCCGACAACTGGACGCCGTTCGCGCCGCACGGCTGGACCGCGATCGGCAGCGTCGCGACCGTGCTGATGTTCTCCTTCTTCGGCTGGGAGGCGGGCTCGCACCTGGTCGGCGAGCTGCGCGACCCGCGCCGCCAGCTGCCGCGCGCGCTGGGCGGCGCGCTGGCGA
>Ga0180215_1001777_pt1 | contig 22929 bp, 19 predicted proteins | sample eDN3rd37CBELigBY_FD_128871 | JGI IMG/M metagenome (GOLD analysis project Ga0180215, IMG submission 128871) | Enriched backyard soil microbial communities from Emeryville, California, USA - eDNA 3rd pass 37_C BE-Lig BY (version 2) (version 2) | ecosystem: Environmental > Terrestrial > Soil >...
GAGCTGCTGTATAAGCGTTTCCGAGATGGAGAGATTGGTATACTGGTTGTCTCGAAGGTCGCCAATTTTGCGCTCGATCTGCCGGATGCGGAGATAGCGATTCAAGTGTCCGGCAGCTTCGGCTCCCGGCAGGAGGAAGCCCAGCGCTTGGGGCGGATTTTGCGGTCAAAGGACGGCGGCAAAAAGGCGTATTTCTATTCTTTGGTGTCTGATGAGACCAAGGAGCTGGATTTTGCGTTAAAGCGGCAAATGTTCCTCGTAGAACAGGGCTATAAGTATAAGTGCGAAATATTTGATGAATTTCTGCAAGAAGCTTCAACTGAAGATTCGAAAGGAGATCAAGCAGGGTGATACATGGCTTGCCGGAATTATTGACGTCAGTGGAGGAGCAAGTGCTGCGGACCGCGGTGCTCCATTGCGGGGAAGAGCCGTTTACTTCCGAGAAGATTGAAGCAGCGTCCGCGGGGCGCATGACGGGATTCGCGGTCGAGCTCGGCATTGAACGTCTGCGGGAAAGGGGGATTATTGAAACACGGAAGAAAGCATGGGGCGAAGTGATCCATACGATTGCTCCAGGATTGTTCGTTTCATGGCAGAAGGTGTTTGTACCCGGTCTGGGTGAAGCTTCCGACGCGCTTTCTGTAAAGGAGGACCAGGTGGAGCTGATCTATGAGCCGCGGAAGCGTTTTGCGAGCCTGCTGGCGATCTTTCTTGCCGAAGCGGCGAACAGAGGGCTGGCCTTAACCCAGAAGGGGACTTTTCATAAAAAGGATCTGCAGCGCATCGAAGAGCGGATCTCCGTGCCGCCTGAAGAGCTCGAAGGGTTGGAGATCAGCTATGTTCAGCAAGAGAAGCTGGGGAAATCTACGGCAATATTGTACGACGCCGCACTTAGGCTGAAGCTGCTCCGCCACGGGATCGGCGCAGTGGAAATTGCGAAAGAATCGCTTGATGCATGGCTTTCCCAACCCCGCACCGCCATCGATCGGCAGCTGTTTGATTTATGGTGGGATGTACTGATGCCGAATGACGTGTGGCTGCAGCATGCGGGGGCGGCGATCCGAAACTTGCCGGAAGGCTGTTGGTGCCGGGTAGGCCGGTTGGTGCGTGAGCTTCTCAACGCAGGGGTCAAGACGGGCGGCAGAAACGAGCAAGAGGCGGCGCGGGCACTTACGGCTTATTGGTTGAAGCCGATGGCCGCGTTCGGTTGGCTGGAGCTTGGGCGCGACCGGACAGGAACGGAATCGGAGCATGAGGGCATATTTGCGGTACGGAAGCCTGAACCGTTAGAGGAGGAGGACAGCTGGTACGTGCAGCCGGATTTTGAGGTGATTGTGCCTCCAACGGTACCGGTCAGCGCTTTATGGGAGCTTGAGGCTTTCGCGGAATATACGGGCGGTGACACGGTAGACCGTTATAAAATTACGAAGGAAAGCTGGCAGCGCGCCATGGACCTCGGCCGCAAACCGGATAAACTTCTTCATATTCTAAACGGCTATTCGGCTTTCGGCGTACCGGAGCCTGTCGAAACCTCTCTCCGGCAATGGAGCGATATTTATGGAGCGGTAACGATTGAGGAAGCGGTGCTGCTTCGTTGCAAGCATGAGCGGGATGCGTCGTTTCTCGCGAACGATGAGGAGGTTTCCCCATATATTGTGGCTCGCTTGAATGAGCGCGATATGATGGTATCAAAGTTTCATGTGAAGGAGCTTAAGGATGCGCTGAGACGAAGAGGGTTTGCGCCGCGTGAAGCTGTGCAAGCGTATGAGGAAGAATCCGCGCGGCAGGCCGGCGAGGGGCTGCAGCTGCAAGGGATTATATACTCCCGGCGCAATGCTGCGCTGTTTCCGATCGACCCTGCCCCCGAGGGAGCGGAGCCGCTTCGCAAAAAGCTGGATCAGATTCCTTCAGCATGGGTGAAGACGTATCGGAAATACCATTCAACAACTCTTAGGGAAATCGTGGAGACAGCGATAGATATTCGGGTTGCGGTACGGACGACGGTTGGGGGCCGCGAAGTGCACATTGTCCCCAAACAGCTGGTCCAACGCGGGAAAGATTGGGTTGTCCAAGGGTATATTGACGGCGAAGAGACGGATGTTTCGCCCGTTGAATTCGAAGAGATCCAGCTTCTGTTGCCGGATGAATCCTAGTCTATCGTTGCCGACCATGGTATGATAATATAGTTAGCAATCATCATACAATGAGGTGAATCCATGAGCTTGATGGAACGGCAGGCATTGGATCTCTCACTGCTGCTGTCAAAGGCCGGCGACCTTGCCGATGCGTTGATGCGCTCTGTGGAGGTAGCCGATTATGTATATTGGAAACACGAGATGGAACTGGACCCCGAGGCGCTGAAGATGAAGATGAGGCTTGCTCGGGCGAAAGAAAGGTTCGAAGAGTGTGAACGCTTCGGGCATTTCCATCCGAATTACCATGAGGCGTTGGATGCCGTCCGCACCGTTGAGGCGGAAAGCGAGCAAGTGGAATCCATTCGTGAGTATAAGAGAGCGGAGAAAGCGCTCGACGATCTGCTGTACGACGTCTCCGTAACGATCGCACATTCCATATCGCCGAGCGTGAAAGTGCCGAGCAACGATCCGTTTCCTAAGAGTGGCGGAGGCTGCGATTCTTGCGGATCAGGCGGAAGCTGCAGCAGCTGCGGATAAAGGCGGGTTAATCGAAGCGGAATACCGGCTTCGTGACGCCGACCTTGTCCTTTCCCCAGTTACGGATGGTTACAGTGTGGAATTCGGCAATGCTTTGGAATTCCTGTTCGTTCACCCATCCCAGCTGCTTCAGCGCTTCGGCGACAGCCGGGTACAGCGCCGTTAAGGAACCGTCTTCGATCTTCAAGCAGAAGCCTAACCGCAGCTTGGGATAAGCGACGGCGAAGACACCGTCGGCGCCCATCTTGCCAATGAGCTTGCCTTGGGTGCCTCGAATTAAGGCGGTATCGAATCGATCTTCTCCCGCAATCATCTCCGGATGAGCTTGTATCGCGCTTCGAATCGTGCGGCAAGCTTGCGCGCGCTCATTGCTGTCGGCGATTGCGGCGCCGAATCGGGCGTAAGCCGCGGCAAGTGACGCGATCGGCATGCCGAAGACAGGAACGCCGCAACCGTCGGTCCCGAGCAGAATCGCTTCGGGGCGCAGTCCGGCGAAAGACGAGACGGTTTCGCGCATCATGCGCTGAACGGGATGTTCCGGACGTTTGTAATCATCGAGCGATGCGCCGATGTGGCGAGCTAAGGCGAGCATGCCGGAATGCTTGCCGGAGCAAGTGTTGTGAATTGCGCCGGGCTTCTTTCCTTCATTGCGGAGCGACTTCGCTGAAGGTGGATGCAGCGGCGCATGTTCTCCGCATTGCAAATAGGATTCGTCCAATCCGATCTTCGCCAATATGCTTCTCACGCCTTCGATATGATGCGGCTCCCCGTTGTGAGAAGAGCAGACGAGGGCGATTTCGGACTCGGTAAAGCCGAACCGCTCGGCGGCTCCGGAAGCGATCACAGGATTTGCCTGCAGCGGCTTTGCAGCGGAACGGGCAAAGGTGATATACTGCGGGTCGCCAATCGAGCGAATGACACTCCCTTCGGAGTCGACTACAGCGATATGCCCCCTGTGGATGCACTCCACGAGCGGTCCGCGGGTCCTATGGACTAGTTCTACAGAATTAACTTCCATAATATTCATTCTCCTTTACGAAAAGAGGGATCAGGATGTTTCCAGAACGGGTGGGATATATTATTTGGTTGTCCGATGTAAAACCGGCACGCAATTTAGAAAGATACGGCTCCCTCCATTATGTGTCACGCAAGATGCATTATGCGGTGTTGTACGTAAATGCCGACCGCGCGGAGGAAACAATTAGAAGTATACACCGATTGCCTTACGTAAAGAAAGTCGAACGTTCGTACCGTTCCGAAATTCCGACGGAATATAACAGCAACGTACCCGACAAAACAAGATTCTACTCGTACTAGGCAATTATACCTGGATAAGCATATTTTCAAGAAAAATGCAATGCCCTATTTTATAAAATAGGGCATTTTTTATGCGTTTCATTTTTACTAGTAATTATGACCAAATGATGTAAAATGAAAATGTAAATGTCGTTAACGTTTGCGCGGCGAGATTCAAGATGGAATGGAGGGACGCTTGATGAAGGATAAACAGATGAATCGGTATAGTACATATGAATCATTTTATGTCGAACTTGCTGATAAGAAAGTCGCAGATATCATCGTCACCAACCATGCCAGGTCGCGTTGGTCGGCTCGGGTTGAATCCGAGAAGACGGGAACTGACGATATTTGCTCTTATCTGTGGGACAAATTAAAGAACGGAAATATTAAATCCTACTACCGCAATGAGCAGGATGTCTATACGGTGGATGACGATCTTGTGTTTGTGGCCGAGTTTGCGTTATCCGATAAGCATCAGGATCTATTAGGCAATCCGTTGCACAAGATGATTATCGTTACGTTCCTCGGGAGAATGTCTGAAACGATGGAACTTCGAGATTTGCGTACCTATTATTCTTGGCTGAGACATTCCAGAAGGATGACTTTAATCAAGAACAGCCGGAAACGCCGGTAAGTGATCATATTTTTCAAGCGCGGCAGAGGAACGCCGCGTTTTTTTTGTGTATAATGAAGCAAGTTTCATTCAAATGAAAAAATATAGCGGGTAGAAGACACGCGGGGGAACGGTGTGGGATGGCTGTCAATTTTCATCAACTGCATATTTTTTTCACGGTGGCGGAGCGCGGGAGCTTCTCCGGGGCTGCGCAAGCGCTGCATATGACACAGCCAGCGGTAACGATGCAAATTCAAGCATTGGAGGAATATTACGGGACGAAATTGTTTAACCGTTCGACGAAACGGATTGAATTAACGGAAGCCGGGAAGGAATTGTTAACTTACGCCAAGAAAAGCATTGATCTGGTGAAAGAAACCGACCTGGCGATGTCCAAGTTCACTCACAGGCTCCAAGGGCGGCTGCTGCTCGGCGCGAGCCTCACGGTTGGGGAATATATCCTGCCTCGTATTTTGGGGCCGTTTAACGAACAATACCCGAATATATCGATACAGATGAAAGTGATGAACACGACGCAAATTTTAGACGAAATGCTGAAACATCAGCTCACCTTCGGCTTAATTGAAGCGCAGGTGTTTCATCCCGATGTCCATACCGAGCCGGTTCTCAGCGACGAATTGCAGCTCATTGTTCCGAACGATCACCCGTTGGCGGGAAGGGACACCGTTACGATGGAGGAAGTGCTTCAATATCCTTTCATCCTTCGGGAGCAAGGCTCCGGCACAAGGCAGGTGATGGAGGAAGAGTTGCTCCGCAAGGGCATTCAACCGAGTGAAATGAAAATTGTGATGGAGCTGGGCAGCACGGGGGCCGTTAAATCCGCGGTCGAGGCGGGTCTGGGGATTACGTTTTTGTCCCGGACAGCCGTAAGGCATGAGTTGAAGCTTGGCGTGCTCCGGCTCGTGCCGGTAGAAGGCATTCGGTTTGAGCGGCATTTCTATGCCACCTATTTAAAATCCAACCTGCTTCCGATCTCCGCGGTAACCTTTTTGACCTTCTTAAGAGAGAGAGATTTGAATCAGTGGTTGTAAGGATGGGGGAACATTCATGATTCGTAAAGCGATTATTCCGGCAGCGGGACTTGGTACCCGGTTTTTGCCGGCGACGAAGGCGCAGCCGAAAGAGATGCTGCCGATCGTGGACAAACCGGCGATTCAATACATTGTTGAGGAAGCGATTGAAGCGGGCATCGAAGATATCATTATCGTCACGGGGCGGAATAAGCGTGCGATCGAGGATCATTTTGACAAGTCGATTGAACTGGAGCTGATGCTGGAGGAGAAAGGGAAGGAGGACATGCTTCAGCTTGTCCGCGACATTTCGCATATGGTCGATATCCATTACATTCGCCAGAAGCAGCCGCTCGGCCTTGGACATGCAGTGTTGTGCGCGAGAACGTTCATTGGGGACGAGCCCTTCGCCGTATTGCTGGGGGATGACATTATTGAATCCAAGCCTCCGGCATTGAAGGAAATGCTCCGCCTGTATGAGCAATACCATACCTCGCTCTTAGCGGTGCAGGAAGTGCCTTGGGATGAGGTGGAGAAGTACGGAATCGTTTCGCCGAACGGCGTTCTGCCGAAGGATCCGCATGCTTCGCGCATTGAGGATCTGGTTGAGAAGCCGGAGCGGGAAGCCGCGCCATCCAATCTGGCGGTAATCGGCCGCTACGTCATTGAACCTGCAATCTTCGACATTCTTAGCAGGCAGGAGCCCGGACGGGGCGGAGAGATCCAGCTGACAGACGCGCTTCGGGAGTTGAACCGCTCCAAGCAAATGCTGGCATACACCGTCCAAGGCAAGCGGTATGACGTCGGCGATAAATTCGGCTACATCGAGGCAACCATTGAGTTTGCGCTGCGTCGCCCCGATCTGTCGCCATCCGTGAAAGCGTATTTGTCTAAATTGGTGCGTTCGTGGGAGTAACAAATTGGGCATGGGATATACCGTTTGGCGGTATATCCCATGCCCTTTACTTCTTAGACAGCTCTTGCATTGCGCGGACCTTCGCTTCGTCCGGCGTGACGAAGAGCGTCTTCTGTTTCTCATAGATCACAAAGCCCGGCTTCGCGCCGGAAGGCTTCCTGACGTGGCGGACGAAGGTATAGTCCACGGGCACCATGCTCGATTGCTTGGCTTTACTGTAATAAGCGGCCAGATTGGCAGCCTCGGCAAGCGTAGCGTCGCCGTATTCGCTGGAATGAATGACGACATGTGAGCCCGGGATATCCTTCGTATGCATCCAAGTATCCGTCGGCCGTGCCAGCTTGTTCGTAATGTAATCATTTTGCGTATTGTTGCGTCCGACGTAAATGGTGATCCCTTCGGAGGACTTGTAGGCGTGTACCTGCGGAGCATTGTTCTTTTTGCGCCGCGTATCCTTCGGGAACCGATTCCGGATGTACCCGCCTTCGGCAAGCTCCGCGCGGATTTCCTCAATGTCGTTTAATCCGGCTTCCTCCAGCTGCTGCAGCAGTGTCTCCATATACTCAATTTCCGCTTGAGCGTGTTCGATCTGTTCCGCGATCGCAGTAATGGAATTTTTCATCTTCTGGTACTTCCTGAAATAACGCTGTGCGTTCTCGGATGGGGAAAGGAGCGGGTCCAAGCTGATGGTGACCGTCCGCTGCTCTTCATCATAGTAATTCACCACTTCAACGGCGGCGTCTCCCTTCGCGAACGTATGCATATAGGCGTTCAGCAGCTCGCCCCATACGCGGTATTGATCCGCATCCTCCGCCTCCCGTAGCGACTCGCGCAGCTTTTCGATCTTTCTCTCGTTCTTCTCCTTCTCGTTCACAAGGAATCGCATCAGGTCGGAGGTTTTTTGCTTCACCTGGTCGCGTTCGGCTTTATCGCCGTAATACCGCTCCAAACATTCGCTGATGCTTGCAAAGCTCTCGCGTTCGCCCCCCAGATGGTCCAACGGCACGACGGAGAACACAGACTTACCGCGGGGACCGTCAGATACGATATTTGGCTCGTATTGATGCAGCCGAATCCGATTCATCGCTTCAACGAAAGCGATGGCGGGATCGGAGGCGCCGGCGATGATGGCTTTCGCGGCGAGCGGACTGATCCCTTCATATGAAGCCACCAGCCGTTTCGCCGCTTCGGCAGGATCGAGAACGCTGTCGGCAACACCGTCGGACAACAGCAACGAGACTTCATCCAATTCCGCCTTCAACGGATTTCGCTTGTGCTGCTCCGGCGGAGCGACATAAGGATTGCCCGGCGCGACAATGCGGTGGCTGCTGATGGCCGGCGTGACCCGATGAATGGCCTCCAGGACGGTGCCGGACTCCGGCTCCATGAGAATAATGTTGCTGTGCCGCCCCATCAATTCAAAGACAATCTGCTTCGTTTCCAAATCTCCAAGCTCATCGCGATGGCGGACCCGGAAAATCACAATCCGTTCCATGCCTTGCTGCTCTATGGAATCTATGATTCCGTTTTCACAATATTTCCGTAACAGCATGCAGAACATCGGCGCTTCCAGCGGGTTCTGAAAAGACCGCTCTGTCAGATGCAAGCGGGGGTAGGTCGGGTTTGCTGACACGATCAGCTTCGCGGTCCGTCCGGAACCGCGGAGTGTCAGCACAATATCATGCTCGTTAGGTTGGTGTATTTTATGAATTCTGCCGCCCGCGAAAGCCTGCAATTCATGCACGACCGCGCGAACGACCAGCCCGTCAAAAGCCATGGCAGCGTTCCTCCTAATTTCAAACCAATATTGAAATTATAAGTTTTTTCTCATCCCCATGGCAATCATCCCTCCTCGAAGGACAAGAGGGATATTCTCGTCCATGTCTGAATACATTGTTCCTAGTACAAGTAATTACGAGTGATGATGAGGGAGGGAAACGGGGGAATGAGCGAGCAACGCTGGTACACAATGGACACTCGCGAGCTCCTTGAAGCGTATGACATTGACGCGGAGCGCGGGTTAAGCGCGAAGGAGGCCGCCAAGCGCAAGGAGGAGTTCGGCCCCAACGAACTTAGCGAAGGTGCGAAGGTATCTCCTTTGGCGCTGTTCCTAAGCCAATTTAAAGATTTTATGGTCCTGGTCTTGATGGCGGCGACGCTGATTTCCGGACTGCTTGGGGAGTATCTTGACGCGATCACGATTTTGGCCATCATCGTGATTAACGGGGTGCTCGGATTTATTCAGGAATTCCGGGCGGAACGGTCGCTGCGCGCATTGAAGGAATTATCCGCCCCGACAGCCAAAGTGTTGCGAGACGGCCAATGGGAAACGGTGCTCGCGAAAGAGCTCGTGCCGGGAGATATCGTCGCGCTGGAAAGCGGGGACCGGGTGCCTGCGGATATTCGCTTCATTGAGGCGAACAGCGTATATGCGGAGGAATCCGCGCTGACGGGCGAATCGGTGCCGGTACCGAAAACGGTTGAGCCGATTACAGATGAAGAGGTTCAACTCGGCGATCAGCGGAACATGGGCTTCCTCGGTACGCTCATCACGATGGGCACCGCCAAAGGCGTCGTCGTCCGCACCGGCATGCGCACCGAAATGGGCAAAATTGCCGATTTAATCAATAACACGGAGGAAGCCGAGACGCCGCTGCAGCGCCGGCTCGAGCAATTCGGCAAAATCCTGATCGTTGTAGCGCTCGCCTTAACGGTGATGGTTGTTGTCGCCGGCATCATGCATGGTCAACCGGTGTACGGCATGTTCCTGGCAGGCGTATCGTTGGCGGTGGCTGCGATTCCGGAAGGGCTGCCCGCGATCGTAACGGTGGCGCTCGCCCTTGGCGTACAGCGGATGATTAAGCGGAAAGCCATTGTCCGTAAACTGCCGTCGGTGGAAACGCTGGGCTGCGCGACAGTCATCTGTTCGGATAAAACAGGGACGCTGACACAGAACAAAATGACGATTACCAGGCTTTGGGTCGGCGGTCGGCAATTGAATGTGACAGGTGAAGGCTACGTTCCCGAAGGCGATATCCTGGAACGAGGCAAGCCGCTTAGCGTGAAGGATGATCAAGCGCTGCGCAGGCTGCTTCAAGTAGGCGTGCTGTGTAACAATGCGGAGCTCTTCCAAGAGGAAGAGGAACAGCAAGGGAAGAAGAAACGCAAGGACGCGGTCAATCCGGTCTGGTCCATTAAAGGCGATCCGACGGAAGGGGCGCTCACCGTGCTGGGGGCGAAGGCAGGAATCACGGCCTCCTCGTTGACGGCGCTATATCGGCGGACGGCGGAGTTTCCGTTCGACTCCGAACGCAAAAGAATGTCTGTCGTCGCAGAGCATCAGGGCGGCAGCCTTGTATGCGTGAAGGGCGCGCCGGATATGCTGCTGGACCGCTGCTCCTATATCCTGTGGGACGGTAAGCTCGTGCCGTTCACGGGCACGCTGCGCCAGAAGGTGCTTGACGCGAATGAGCAATTTGCGGGCGACGCGCTGCGTGTACTAGGGCTGGCATACCGTGACGTCAAAGCTGCGGAGGAACTGAATTCCGCGGAGGATGCGGAGCGGAACCTGGTATTTATCGGTCTTGCGGGCATGATCGATCCGCCTCGCAAAGAGGTGCGCGAAGCGATTCAGAAGTGCCGCAGAGCCGGCATAAAGACGGTCATGATTACGGGCGACCATCTGACGACAGCCGAAGCGATCGCTTTCCAGCTCGGCATGATTCCGAAGGGCGGACGTACCGTAAGCGGCAGCCAGCTGGCCGCCATGAGCGACAAGCAGCTGGACCGCGCCGTAGACGATATCTATGTGTATGCCCGCGTCTCACCGGAGCATAAGCTTCGCATTGTGAAGGCGCTGCAAAACAAAGGGCATGTCGTCGCCATGACGGGGGACGGCGTCAATGACGCGCCGGCGATTAAGGCGGCGGACATCGGGATTTCCATGGGAATCACCGGTACGGATGTGTCGAAGGAAGCTTCGTCCCTCATATTAAGCGACGATAATTTCGCGACGATTGTCGCAGCGATCGAGGAAGGGCGGGGCATCTACGAGAACATCCGGAAATTTATCCGTTATTTGCTCGCCTCCAACGTCGGCGAAATTCTCGTCATGTTTATTGCGATGATGCTCGGCATGCCGCTGCCCCTTGTGCCAATCATGATTCTGTGGGTCAATCTCGTGACGGATGGCTTGCCTGCCATGGCGCTTGGGGTCGATCAGCCGGAGCGCGATCTGATGGAACACCGGCCGCGCGACGCAAGAGAGAATATTTTTGCCCGCCGGCTGGGCTGGAAGATCATTTCGCGCGGCTTCTTAATCGGAGTATGCACGCTGATTCCGTTCTGGCTCATGCTGAAGCAAGGCTCCGGTGACGCCGAATCGCTGACCCGCGCGCAAACCGTTGCCTTCGCGACGCTCGTCATGGCCCAATTGATTCACGTGTTCGACTGCCGCAGCTCGCGCTCCATTTTCCATAGAAATCTATTTGAAAATAAAGCCCTGGTGCTTGCGGTGATTTCGTCCATTGCGCTGCTGCTCGGAGTGCTCTATATTGAGCCGCTGCAGCCGATCTTTAAGACGACGGCGCTCGGCGCTCTCGATTGGGTGTTGGTGCTTGTATTTGCGGCGATTCCGACCCTGTTCTTCGGCATCGGAAGCCTCCTGTCCGTTCCGAAGAAAAAGCGCAGAATCCATTACGGCGGCGGGGCCAACGCGAGCTCCATCGCCCGCTAAGACTATGCGGAAGCCTCTTTTTGCGGTATGATATTGGCTAACCAAAATCATACCCGAGAAGGGGTTTCTTTTTTAAAATGATTATCATGCACGGTCTGCGAGGGAGCAGGACGAAAGGTGGCATATACGTATGAGAGAGAGAAAACCGGACTTGCGCGCTGCGTTAAAGGACGGAGTCATTATCGGCGACGGCGCGATGGGGACATATTTATACCAGCTGGGCTTCCCGATCGGGATCAGCTCCGAGGAATTGAATATTACGAAGCCGGAAGCGATTCGGGATGTGCACCGTCAATATTATGAGGCGGGCGCCCGCTTGATCGAGACGAATACGTTCGCGGCAAACTGGTGGAAGCTGGCCCGTTACGGCCTTGAAGACCAGGTGGAAGCGATCAATCGGGCGGGAGTGCGTTTGGCTCGGGAAGGAGCGGGAGCGGACGCGTATATCGCCGGCGCGGTCGGACCTGTACGTTCCGGACTGCGCGCGCCGGTCTCGGATGAAGAGGTGCGGTCTGCTTTCGAAGAGCAAATTCGCGTGTTAATCGACGCCGGTGTAGACGCGATCATCATGGAGACCTTCCAAGACGCGGACGAAGCGTTCATCGCAGTCCGCGCGGCAAGGGCGCTCACCGACGCGCCGATCATCTGTCAATTAACGGCGGAAGCGGGAGCGGAATCGGCGGACGGCAAGCCGCTCGACGAGGTATTTCGGAAGCTGATAGAGGAAGGGGCCAATGTCGTCGGGCTGAACTGTCACAGCGGACCGTACGGAATCATTCGCACCCTCGAAAAACTGCAGCGCAGCGCCGACTACCCGTTGTCGATATTTCCGAACGCAGGGCTGCCCGAGTATCGGGACGGAGCTTATTCTTACCCGGCGGGTCCCGGCTATTTCGGCGACAACGCGCGGACGATCGCGGAGCTTGGCGCGCGCATTGTGGGAGGCTGCTGCGGTACGACGCCGGAGCATATCGCATCCATCGCGAAAGCGCTGGAGACTTTCCATCCTGCCGCCGAGACGAAACGATCTCCGGAAGGAAAAGAGCCGGAGAAGCCGCGCGTACAAGTGCAGGACACGAATCCGCCGCGGGAGCCTTCGATCGTCGACTTGGTCCGCGAGCGGCATACCATTATTGTAGAACTCGACCCTCCTAGAGATTTAAATATCGAGAAGTTTATGAAAGGCGCGGAAGCGCTGCATGAAGCGGGCGTCGACGCCATCACGATGGCGGATAATTCGCTGGCGATGACGCGGATGAGCAACGCGGCGCTGGGCTTTCTTGTGAAGGAGCGGTTAGGCGCAAAGCCGCTCGTACACATTGCCTGCCGTGACCGCAACTTGATCGGCGCACAGTCCCATCTGATGGGGCTTCACGCGATGGGAATCGACCATGTGCTCGCCATTACGGGCGATCCGGCGCGGTTCGGCGATCTGCCTGGCGCAAGCTCTGTATATGATATGACAAGCTTTGAGATGATCCGGATGATCAAGCAGATGAATGAAGGCATCGCGTTCTCGGGCAAGCAGCTCAAGGAGAAGGCGAACTTCGTCGTCGGCGCGGCGCTGAACCCGAACGTGAAATACTTGCATAAAGCGATCGAACGCCTGGAAAAGAAAATCGAAGCCGGCGCGGACTATGTGATGACGCAGCCGGTGTACGACGCGGAGCTGATCGTGAAGCTCCACGAAGCTGCGAAGCATCTGGACATTCCGATTTTTATCGGCATTATGCCGTTTACAAGCGGCCGCAATGCCGAATATTTGCATAATGAAGTGCCGGGCATTACGTTGTCCAACGAGGTCCGTTCGCGTATGGCGGGGCTGGAAGGGGAAGAAGGCCGCCGGGAATCTCTCGCGATATCGAAGGAATTGCTCGATGTAGCGATGGAGTATTTTCACGGGATTTATATCATGACTCCTTTCATGGCTTACAGCATGTCAGTAGAGCTGACTAAGTATGTTCGAGACCGCGCCGCGAGCCGTTTTCCACTTGTACCCCCTAGAGAAATAAAGTAATATATAGGAACGGAGCGTGAGATGCGTGTTACGGAGCATGACCGGATACGGGCACGATTCCCGAGTATGCGGACCGTTGTCGTTTACGGTCGATATGAAATCGGTCAACCATAGATTTTTAGAGATCGTGTTTCGGTTGCCGCGCGAGTGGGCTCAGGCGGAGGAACGATTGCGCCGCCTCATTCAAAACCGGCTGAAACGCGGTCGCGTGGAAGTAAGCGTATCGGTAGAACGGGCATCCGGCGCCGGTGTCGACACCGTGATTGATTGGGGTCTGGCGGAGCGCTATGTCAACGCAGCGAAGCAATTAAGCGACAAGTTCGGACTTTCCGTGATGAAGGAGCTCACCGTTCACGAGCTGCTGCAAGTGCCCGGTGTGGTTACGTTCGTAGAAGCGGAGCTGCCGCCTGATGCGGAGGATACGCTTGCAGCATGCGCGGAAGCCGCATTGGAGCAATTGAGCCGGATGCGGGAGAGGGAAGGCGGATTTCTTGCCCGGGACGCGAAGGCGAAGCTGCGCGGGATTGGGGCGCTGGTGGCGAAGCTGCGCGAAACCTCACCCGAGGTGACCGCAGCCTATCGCGACAAGCTGCGCGAGCGGATTGAACAGCTCCTGGACAGGAGCGTTCCGATTGACGACGGTCGATTGGCGGAAGAAGTCGCTTATTTCGCGGAGCGTTCGAGCATCGATGAGGAGCTCATACGGCTGCAAAGCCATATGGAACATTTCGAAGCGATGTTCGATGCCGATGAGCCGGCCGGCCGTAAGCTTGATTTTTTGCTGCAAGAGATGAACCGCGAAGCAAATACGATCGGTTCGAAGGCGAATCATGCGGGATTGTCGGCTATGGCCGTAGAATTAAAATCTGAGCTGGAGAAGCTTCGGGAACAAGTTCAAAATATTGAGTAGGGAATTTGCGGGGGGAGACGCGTCTCGTGGCTATTAAATTGATTAACATCGGATTCGGAAACATCGTATCCGCGAATCGCATCATTTCGATTGTGAGTCCGGAATCCGCGCCGATTAAGCGTATTATACAGGAAGCACGGGACCGGCATATGCTGATCGACGCTACATACGGGCGAAGGACCCGGGCTGTCATCATCACGGACAGCGACCATGTTATCTTGTCCGCTGTTCAGCCGGAAACGGTCGCTCACCGTTTATCCACGAAAGAAGAGGAAAACGACGAGTGACGAATATGGGACATACTGTAACTACCACCCTAACTAAAGTAGAGGAACGGTTCATGACGAAAGGATTACTGCTCGTCCTCTCCGGTCCTTCCGGAGTAGGCAAAGGGACACTGTGCGCGCGGTTAAGGAGTTTGGCGCCTGAATTGATTTATTCCGTCTCCGCCACAACGCGGAAACCGCGGGAAGGGGAAGTGGACGGAGTCAATTATTTTTTCAAGACGCGCGAAGAGTTCCAAGCGATGATTGAAGCGGGAGAACTGCTGGAGTGGGCGGAATATGTAGGGAACTTCTACGGTACGCCTAGATCTTTCGTCCAGGAGACGATCGATCAAGGGAAGGACATTATTCTGGAGATCGACGTGCAAGGCGCCATGCAGGTGAAACGGCGTTTTCCCGGGGCGATCTTGCTGTTCGTGCTCCCTCCGTCGTTAGACGAACTGCGCAACCGGATCGTGAACCGCGGCACTGAAGCGGATCATGTGATTGACTCCCGGATGCAAGCCGCGGCGGAAGAACTGAAGCTGATGGAGCATTATGATTACGCGATTGTGAACGATGTGCTGGAGGTTGCATGCCAGCGGATACAGAGCATTATCGTGGCTGAGCACTGCAAACGGGAACGGATGTGGCCCGGACTTCAAAAATGGCTGAAAGAGGTGTAAACCATTATGTTGTATCCATCGATAGACAAATTGGTTGATAAAGTCGGAAGCAAATATATGCTGGTCGTTGCCGCCGCGAAACGGGCAAGAGGATTAAGGGAAGGCGCTCGTTCCGAGCTGAGGGCCCCAAGATCGCATAAACAGGTCGGCGTAGCGCTGGAAGAAATCCATCACAACTACATTACAATAGAAGATTCGTCGAAAGACAGCGCTTGATTTTGACAACCCTTGCGGTTGTTATTTTTTTCTTGGGAGCGTGAAGGGGAGTTGTTGCAAGGGAAAACGATCATACTCGGTGTAACGGGCGGCATTGCGGCGTACAAGTCGGCGGCCGTCGCCAGCGCCTTGACGCAGGCGGGCGCGAAGGTACATGTCATCATGACGGCATCCGCGGTGAAATTTATCGCGCCGCTGACGTTCCAAGCGATTACGAGACAACGCGTCGTGACGGACACCTTCGATGAGGAGGATCCTTCGGTTATTTCTCATATCGATCTGGCGGACAGGGCGGATGCTGTTGTCATCGCGCCGGCAACAGCGAACAGCTTGGGGAAATTCGCGCTGGGGCTCGGAGATGATATGTTGACGACAACGCTGTTGGCGGTTCGCGCGCCGGTCATTGCGGCACCGGCCATGAATGTGCATATGTATGCAAATCCGGCGGTGCAAGCCCATATGGATACATTGATCCGGCGGGGCGTCCATATCGTGGAGCCGGGCGTCGGCTTTCTTGCTTGCGGCTACACCGGCAAGGGGCGGATGGCCGAGCCTGAGGAGATTGTTGCGCGTGTCGTTGACGTGTTGTCGAAGAAGCAGGACATGGCAGGCGTGCATGTGCTGGTAACCGCCGGCTCGACGGTGGAACGAATCGATCCGGTTCGTTATTTAACGAACGATTCATCAGGGAAGATGGGTTTTGCCATAGCCGAGGCCGCAAGAGACAGAGGGGCCCGCGTGACCCTCGTCGCGGGTAAAACGGAGGGGCCGCCGCCGCAAGGTGTCGAGGTCGTGCGCGTAGAGTCCGCACAAAACATGTATGATGCGGTTCTATCCCGGGCTTCCGGCGCGGATCTCATTGTGAAGGCCGCCGCTGTCGCCGATTACAGGCCGGCCGTTACCGCGCCGCGCAAGATCAAGAAGAAGGATGAATCCCTCACCCTTCAGCTGGAACGCACGCCGGACATTCTGAAGGCGCTCGGCGCTGGCAAGCGCGACGGACAAGTATTGGTCGGATTCGCGGCGGAGACGAACGATCTCGCGGAGAATGCGATGAGCAAGGCAAAGAATAAGCATTGCGATTATATCGTCGCGAACGACGTATCGCAGCCCGGTGTCGGCTTCGGTCACGACACCAACGCCGTTTCCATTTTTACAACTGAAGGTCTGGTCGAAGCGGTGCCGCTTCAATCGAAGCGCCGGGTGGCGGAGCGCATCTTGGACATTGCGCTCGGCAAGCTGAAATTCGGATCTGTTTCCGAGGAGCCGCAGTTATGATCGCGAAAGTTATTGTTGATGTGCCGGCCCGGGAAACGGACCGGCCCTTCGATTATTTGGTGCCGGAGAAGGTTGCGCCGTTGGTCAGGCCGGGCGTGCGCGTAAGCGTCCCCTTCGGTCCGCGGCTGCATCAAGGCTTCGTCATGGAAGTGACCGACGCGACGGACATGAATCCCGCGAAGCTCAGACCGCTTAGATCGGTATTGGACGCGTCTCCCGTCGTCACGGAGGAGCTGCTGGATTTGGCGGTCTGGCTCAGCGATACGTATGCTTGTCCGCTGTTCACGGCGCTGACCGCGCTCCTTCCCAGCGCGCTGAAGACGAAGAAAGAGACGGTGTTTCAGTTGGGCTCCGTCCGGATGGAGGACGCAGGAGACGACCCCGCGCTTCGGGAGTTAATCGACTATGTTAGCCGCAAGGGACAAGTGACGGAAGAATCGCTGTTGAAAGCCTTCGACGGACGGCTCGATACGGTGCGCACGGCTATGGAGCGGGGATGGCTGATCCACACGCACCAAATGAAGGACCGGTTAGGCAAGAAGAAGCAGCTGTTTATCCGTCCGAGCGCAAGCGCCGAGGCACTGAAAGAGGCAGCGGGGAAAGCGGGCAAGCGAGCGCCGAAGCAAGCGGAGCTGCTGGAGGTTTTGTCCGGCCTTGCGGAGCAAGCCGCCGGACCTGTTCCGCTGGCCGACCTGCTGAAGGAAACCGGCACCGGCGCTAGCGCTGTAAAGGCACTGGAAGCCAAGGGGCTTGCTGCAATCGAAGAACGCGAGGTAGAACGCGATCCTTACGCGAACCGCCGCTTCGTCCGCTCCGAGCCGCTGCCGCTGACGGATACGCAGGCGGCGGCGCTCCGGCCGATTCGGGAAGCGATCCATGAGCGGCGCTATGCGCCGTTCTTGCTGCACGGGGTCACCGGCAGCGGCAAGACGGAGGTATATTTGCAAGCGATGCAGGCATGCCTTGACGCCGGGCGGGAGGCCATCTTGCTCGTGCCGGAGATCTCGTTGACGCCACAGACGGTGAACGCTTTTAAGGGCCGGTTCGGGGATGAAGTAGCCGTCATGCACAGCAGGCTCTCCCAGGGAGAACGCTACGATGAGTGGCGCAAGATTGCAAGAAAGCAGGTTCGCATCGCCATCGGCGCCCGTTCGGCGATCTTTGCGCCATTCACAAACATCGGGCTCATCATCGTGGATGAGGAACATGAGTCGTCCTATAAACAGGAGGAGTCGCCCAAATATCACGCGCGCGACGTTGCGCTTCGGCGCGGAGAGCGGCACGGCGCAGCCGTTGTGCTCGGCTCCGCGACACCGGCGCTTGAAACGTACTTGGATGCTTATCGGGGTTTGTATACTTTGCTTGAGATGCCTGACCGTGTCGCTCACAGGCCGCTTCCCGAGGTATCGATTGTCGATATGAGGCAAGAGCTGAAGGACGGCAACCGATCGATGTTCAGCGCCGCGCTGCGCACGGGCATCGAGGAGCGGCTGAAGCGCGGAGAGCAGACGGTCCTGCTGCTGAACCGCCGCGGCTACGCGACCTTCGTGATGTGCCGCTCCTGCGGCTATACCGTGCAATGCCCGCATTGCGATATTACGATGACGTATCATCGGACAAGCAGGCATTCGCGCTGCCATTACTGCGGCTATACGGAACGGGCGGCGGAGACTTGCCCGAGCTGCGGCAGCGAGCATATCCGCCACTTCGGCGCGGGAACTCAGCGCGTAGAAGAGGAGCTCGCGAAGCTGTTTCCCGGCATCCGCACCATACGGATGGATGTGGATACGACAAGCGAGAAAGGCGCTCACGAGAAGCTGTTGTCCGCGTTCCGGGAACGGAAGGCGGACGTGCTGCTCGGCACGCAGATGGTGGCCAAGGGCCTGGATTTTCCTTACGTTACGCTTGTTGGGGTCATCAGCGCCGACACGATGCTGCGCTTGCCCGACTTCCGTGCCGCGGAGCGGACGTTTCAACTGTTGACGCAGGTTGCGGGCAGAGCGGGCCGGCATTCGCTGCCCGGAGAGGTTGTCGTGCAAACCTACACGCCTGAGCATTATAGTATTCAATATGCCTCGAAGCACGACTTTCGGGGCTTTGCCCGCCGGGAGCTGCTTTCCCGCCGGGAGCTTCGCTACCCGCCGTACTGTAAGCTGGCGCTCGCGACATTGTCCCACGAGGATATCTCAAAGCTGATCCCGTCAAGCGAACGCTTTGCACTCGAGTTAAAACGAAAATTTCTGCCGTATGCCCGTGAACCGCAGAAGCCTGAAGCGTTAGGCCCCGTCCCGTCGCCGATTCCAAAGCTGAAAGATAGATATCGTTTTCAACTTTTGGTAAAATATCCGGGAGACTTTCACGTGGCTCCGGCGCTTCGGGCCGCGGCGGACGCGTTATCCGACGACATTCGCAAACATAAATTAAGCATACAGTTGGATGTAGATCCTCAGGTTCTCATGTAACGTTATGATGAAGACTTCTATGAATCAGAAAATTTCAGCACAGGAAAGGAGCCACCTATTATGGCGATCCGCATCATAGTGAAGCACCCGGATGAGATTCTTCGCGAGAAAGCGAAGCCGGTGAAGGCTGTAACACCTAGCATACAGAAGCTGTTGACTGATATGGCGGAGACGATGTACGACGCTCCCGGCGTCGGACTGGCTGCGCCGCAGATCGGCATCTCCAAGCGGGTCATTGTGATTGACGTCGGCGACGAGCATGGGCTCATCGAGATGGTTAATCCGGAAATTTTAGAATCGAGCGGCGAGCAATTTGGTCCGGAAGGATGTTTAAGCATTCCGGGACTGCAGGGCGATGTGCGCCGGAAAAACAAAGTAAAGGTCAAAGGGCTCGACCGGAACGGCAATGAGTATACGATTGAAGCGGAGGGCTTCTTGGCAAGAGCGTTCCAGCATGAAATCGATCATCTGAACGGGGTGCTGTTCATCGACATCGCTGATCGGGTGTACGAGCCGAGCAAAGACGACGAGGAAGAAGAGACGGTATGAAAGTAGTCTTTATGGGCACACCCGGCTTCGCTGTGCCTTCTTTGCGCGCGTTGCTGGAAGCAGGTTACAACGTCGTTGCCGTCGTTTCCCAGCCTGATCGCCCTGTCGGACGGAAGCGGGTCATGACGCCCCCGCCGGTCAAGGCGGAGGCTGAACGGTACGGAATCCCGGTGCTGCAACCCGTAAAGCTGCGCTCCCCGGATGCGGTTGCGGCTCTTGCCGCCTACGCACCCGACCTTATTGTAACGGCCGCTTACGGACAGATTTTGCCGAGGCAGGTGCTTGCGATGCCGAAGTACGGCTGCATTAACGTGCACGGCTCCTTGCTTCCGAAATACCGCGGAGGAGCGCCGATCCAGCGCGCCATCATGAACGGCGAGCAGTTCACAGGCGTGACGATCATGTACATGGCGGAAGGGCTCGATACCGGCGATATGATCAGTGCTGTAGAGGTGTCTATCGGACCGGACGAAACCGCGGGCGAGCTTTTCGAACGCCTGAGTATCGAAGGAGCCAAGCTGCTCCTGGACACATTGCCCTCCATCCTGGACGGAACGGCCGGCAGAACGCCGCAGAACGATGAGGAAGCCACATACGCGCCAAACTTAAGCCGGGACGACGAGCGGATCGACTGGTCCCGTTCTGCGGCCGCGATCTACAACCAACTGCGCGGCTTACTGCCGCATCCGGGTGCCTTCACGACCTGGAACGGGAACGTGTTTAAAATTTGGGGAGCCGCGCGCCCAAAGCTGTCCGGACCGCAAGACGCAGTGCCGGGAACGGTTCTTCATATTGGGGAGGAGGGGCTTGAGATCGCCGCCGGAGACGGCGTGTTTGTGGCGACTCAAGTACAGCCCGCGGGAAAGAAATCCGTAACGGCGGCGGAATTCGCGCGCGGCGGCCAGATGAAGCGGGGAGAGGTCTTAGGTGCAGCGGCTACGGAGGCGAATGAATGACAACGCATCGGAAATCATCAGGCAGAACCCCGACCGCACGCGAACTGGCATTAGAAGCTCTTACCGCGATCGACCAGGAGGGCGCGTACAGCAATTTGGCCCTCAATGACATACTGCAGCGTTACCGGCCGGAGCCGAGAGAAGCGGCGCTCGCCACAGAGCTCGTGTACGGGACAATTCAACGGCGCAATACGATCGATACCGTATTGAACCGGCATATTGCGAAAGGACTCCCTAAGCTGCAACCGTGGGTTCGCAGCTTGTTTCGTTTAAGCGCGTATCAGTTGTTTTACTTGGATCGGATTCCCCCGCACGCGGCGGTAAATGAAGCGGTCACGATTGCGAAACGAAGAGGTCATCAAGGCGTATCCGGGCTGGTCAACGCGGTGCTCCGCAAGCTGGCGGCGCATCCGGGGGCTCCGGAGGCGCCGGAAGGATTAAACGAGGTGGACCGAATCGCCTTCATTCACTCGCATCCGTCCTGGCTTGTCCGGGAATGGGCGGCCATGTTCGGAGCGGAGAAGGCGGAGGCGATTGCCAAGGCAAACAATGAGCCGCCGAAGGTAAGTATTCGCACCAACCGGCTGAAGCTGAACCGGGAAGAGTTGATTGCGCGGCTGGCGGATGACGGCATCGAAGCGGTGCCTTCGGAAGTAAGTATCGACGGGGTGATCCTGACAAGCGGCGGCAACGCGGCGCATAGTGAGGCGTACGAGGCGGGACTTTGCACCGTTCAGGACGAAAGCTCGATGCTTGTCGCCGCCTTTGCGGACCCGAAGCCCGGTATGCGAGTGCTGGATTGCTGTGCCGCACCCGGCGGAAAGACGACGCATCTCGCGGAGCTGATGGGAGACCGCGGCGAAATTATAGCCTGCGACATTCATCCGCATAAGCGGGAATTAATCGAGAAGAACGCGAAGCGGTTGGGCCACACATCCGTTCAGGCGATTACTGCGGACGCGGCCAAGCTCCACGAGCGCTTCGACGCGGAATCCTTCGATCTGATTTTGTTAGACGCGCCCTGCTCCGGCTTCGGCGTTGTGCGGCGCAAACCGGATATCAAATGGTCGAAAACGCCCGAAGACATTCATGCCATAGCGGAGCTGCAGCAAACCCTGTTGGAATCCGTCCACCGGCTGCTGAAGAGGGGCGGAACGCTGGTCTACAGCACTTGTACGTTGGCGGAAGCGGAGAACGGAGAGCAGACGGCTCGGTTTCTGGCGGAACATCCGGAGTTCTCCTTCGACGCGGCGGCGGGCGGCGCTGTTCCCGGCAAGGTGCTGGAACGCTGCTCAGCGGGGGCCGGGCAGCTGTTGATTACACCCGCGGATTTTGGTTCTGACGGCTTTTACATGGCACGAATGGTTCGGGCATAAGTGCCGAATCAGGAGATCCGTGTTAAAATGACGGTGGAACGTTTACAATAGTAGCAAGAGCCGCACTGGAGCGATCACGAGATCGCCGCAACGCTGGAAGGCAGGAGACATATGAAAAAACAAGTACAACCACCTGAGAAACCGTTTATTTATAACCTTACATTGGAACAATTGCAGGATTGGCTGAAATCACAGGGCGAGCCGGCGTTCCGGGCGACCCAAATCTTCGAATGGCTGTACGCGAAGCGCGTCATCCGCTTCGAGGATATGACCAACCTGTCGAAGGAGCTTCGGGAGAAGCTGGCTGCAGCTTATGACTTTCCGCCGCTCAAGGAAATTACGAGGCTGGAATCGAAGGACGGCACGATCAAGTTCTTGTTCGATCTTTATGACAACCACGCGATTGAGACTGTTGTGATGCGGCACAATTACGGCATCAGCATTTGTGTCACGACACAAGTCGGATGCCGGATCGGCTGCACCTTCTGCGCCTCTACGCTGGGCGGGTTGAAGCGGGACTTGTATCCCGGAGAGATCGTCGCTCAAGTGGTTTATTCCCAGCGGCTGTTGGACGAGACGAATGAGCGGATCAGCAGCATCGTCGTGATGGGAATCGGAGAACCTTTTGAAAATTATGAAGCAACGAAGACGTTCTTGACGATCATGACGCATGAAAAAGGGATGAAGATCGGCGCACGCCATATTACGGTGTCGACGAGCGGCATTGTGCCGAAAATACGGGAATTCGCCGATTGGAACACCCAGATCAACCTTGCGATCTCGATCCACGCGCCGAACGACGCGCTGCGGTCCAAGCTGATGCCGGTGAACCGGCGTTACCCGTTCGCGGACGTCATGGACGCGCTGCGGTATTATATCGAGAAGACGGGGCGGAGAGTCACGTTCGAATACGCGTTGATCAACGGTGTCAACGATCAGCCGGAGCATGC
>Ga0180215_1001782_pt1 | contig 22914 bp, 21 predicted proteins | sample eDN3rd37CBELigBY_FD_128871 | JGI IMG/M metagenome (GOLD analysis project Ga0180215, IMG submission 128871) | Enriched backyard soil microbial communities from Emeryville, California, USA - eDNA 3rd pass 37_C BE-Lig BY (version 2) (version 2) | ecosystem: Environmental > Terrestrial > Soil >...
AGCCGTGGTTGCCGCTGCCGCCCGGCGGGCCACAGAAGAAAATCTATGTCGATGGCGTGGGCGCGACCATCATCGCCGAACGCGTCGAATATCTCGACGAGAATGGCAAGCTCATCACAGAATCCCTGCGGAATTTCACCAAGAAGGCGCTGAAGAAGCGCTTCGCCAGCCTCGAGAATTTCCTCAAACGCTGGAAGGCGGCGGACCGCAAGCAGGCGATCGTCGAGGAACTGGAAGCCGAGTGCCTGCCGCTCGATCCGATCGCCGAGGAATTGGGCAAGAACCTCGATCCCTTTGACCTCATCTGCCATGTCGCTTTCGACAAGAAGCCGCTGACCCGGCGCGAGCGGGCCGAGAACGTCAAGAAGCGCGACGTGTTCACCAAATACGGCGGGCAGGCGCGCGCCGTGCTCGATGCCTTGCTTGCCAAATATGCCGACGAGGGCGTGCTCAACCTCGACGATACCAACGTGCTGACGATCCCGCCGCTTAGCGCGCTCGGCACCCGCGTTGAACTCGTTCGCGCCTTCGGCGGCAAGGACGGCTTCGTCGCCGCGGTCCATGAACTGCAAGCTGCCCTCTATCAGGAGACCGCCTGAGCCATGATCGTCCGCACTACCGTCAAATCCATTCAGGACATCATGCGCCAGGACGTGGGCGTCGATGGCGACGCCCAGCGCATCAGCCAGTTGTGCTGGATGTTCTTCCTCAAGATCATCGACGATCAGGATCAGGATTTGGAGATCGCGCGCGACGACTACCGCTCGCCGATCCCGAAGAAATATCAGTGGCGTACCTGGGCGGCCGACCCGGAAGGCATCACCGGCGAGGACCTGCAAACCTTCGTCAATGACGAACTGTTTCCGGCGCTGAAGAACCTAACCGTCTCGAACAAGCCGGGCGACCGCCGCCGCGTGGTGCGCGACGTGTTCGAGGACGCCTACAACTACATGAAATCCGGGCAGTTGATGCGGCAGGTCATCAACCGCATCAACGAGGTGGACTTCAACGACCTCAAGGAGCGGCGCGACTTCGGAGAGTTCTATGAGCAGCTCCTGAACGACCTGCAATCGGCCGGCAATGCCGGCGAATATTACACGCCGCGCGCCGTCACCGCCTTCATGACGCAGATGATCGATCCGAAGCCGGGCGAAATCCTGCTCGATCCCGCCTGCGGCACCGGCGGCTTTTTGACCGGCGCCATCAACCACATGCGCAAGCGCTACGTGAAGCGGCCCGAGCACGAAGCGAAGATGCAGGCGAGCCTGCGCGCGGTCGAAAAGAAGCAGCTCCCGCACATGCTCTGCGTCACCAACATGCTGCTGCACGGCATCGAGGACCCGAGCTTTGTGCGCCACGACAACACGCTGGCGCGGCCCTACATCAGCTACACGCAATCCGACCGCGTGGACATCGTGCTGACCAATCCGCCGTTTGGCGGGCGCGAGGAGGACGGCATCGAGCAGAACTTCCCGCAACACTTCCGCACGCGCGAGACCGCAGACCTGTTCCTCGCCCTCATCATTCGCCTGTTGAAGCCGGGCGGGCGCGCCGCGGTGGTGCTGCCGGACGGCACGCTGTTCGGCGAGGGCGTCAAGACGCGGCTCAAGGAACACCTGATGGAGGAATGCAACCTCCACACCATCGTCCGGCTGCCCAATTCGGTGTTCAAGCCCTATGCCTCGATCGGCACCAACCTGTTGTTCTTCGAAAAAGGCGAGCCGACGAAAGACATCTGGTTCTGGGAGCACCGCGTGCCCGAGGGCCAGAAAGCCTATTCGATGACCAAGCCCATCCGCCTGGAGCATCTGCAAGGCTGCATCGACTGGTGGGGCGGCAAGAGCCGCAAGGGGCGCGAGGAAGGGCCATTCGCCTGGAAGGTGACGGCCGAGGAAGTAAAGGCGCGCGGCTACAATCTCGACATCAAGAACCCGAACACGGTCGCGGACGACCACGGCGACCCGCAGGAGCTGCTGGCGCAGCTCACCGCGGCCGAGGCCGAGGCGGCGCGCCTGCGTGGCCAGTTGAAGGCGATCCTTGCGGAGGCGCTCGCGCGATGAACGCCGAACGCCTGCTCGCCCATTACGAGAAGATCGCGGATGCGCCGGATGCGATTGCGCGGCTGCGCCGCTTCGTGCTCGATCTTGCGATAAACGGCAAGCTTGTAGAGGCTGACGGAGCAAATTGGAAAAAGTCGCGGATCACAGAATGTCTTGAGGCCCTCCCGGATGGTCGGCTGATACACCAGGGCTGGAGCCCACGGTGTGAAAATCACCCTTCGCCCAATGAGCGAATTTGGGGAGTCCTAAAAACAACCGCCATTCAGGACGGGCACTTCCTGGCCGAACAAAACAAGGAGCTTCCAAGGAAGCTACAGCCGAAACCTCAGTTAGAAGTCCAGCGCGGAGATATCCTTATCACGTGTGCGGGACCGCGAGCACGCTGTGGGGTTGCTTGTCTGGTAACTGAGACCCGCCAAAAGTTGATGATCTCCGGCAAGATGTACCGCTTTCGCGCGAATGCGGAAGTCATTTTGCCAAAGTACCTGGTTCTCTTTCTTCGTTCCGATGAAGCTCAAGCTTCGATCAATGCCATGAAGACGGGAAGCAGCGAAAGTGGCCTGAATCTGACTCAAGATCGGTTCAGCGACTTGCAGGTAAGGTTCGGATCGCTCTCCGAACAACAAAGTACAGTTACTATGGTCGATAAGCTCATGTGGCTGTGCGACCGGCTGGAGGCCGCGCGGCAGACGCGCGAGACGACGCGCGACAAGTTCGCGGCGGCGAGCCTCGCCCGCTTGAACGCGCCCGATCCCGAAACCTTCCGCGATGACGCCCGCTTCGCGCTCGATGCCCTGCCGGCGCTCACGGCGCGCGCCGACCAGATCAAGCAATTGCGCCAGACCATCCTCAGCCTTGCCGTCCGCGGCAAGCTTGTGCCGCAGGACCCGAACGACGAGCCGGCATCGGTGTTGGTGGCACGTTTCGCGGCCAAGAAGTCTAAAGGACGGAAAGGTCGTGATTGGTCACAGGGCACAGGTTCACAGAGGACGCCAGCCTTTGACCCTCCACTGGGATGGTGTTGGACAACGATAGATGAAACCGCGCAGCGCGTTACGGTCGGATATGTTGGACCGATGCGGGATCAGTACGTCGCAAAGGGTGTTCCCTTTCTTCGGAGTCAGAATGTCCGCGCGAACAAATTTCGCGAAGATGGGCTGATCTACATCTCGCCTGCGTTCCATCAGAAGATCATTAAGTCCGTTTTGACGCCCGGGGATGTTGTCGTCGTCAGGTCTGGGAACGTGGGAACGGCGTGTGTAATTCCATCCACTATTAAGGAAGCAAATTGCTCCGACTTGGTGATTGTTCAGAAGCCGGAGTGCGTCTTGCCAGAATTTCTTTGCTTCTATCTCAACTCGCTGGCGGCGGCGCACGTTGAGGAGGGCGCTGTGGGCGTGGCGCTCACACACTTCAATACTAAGTCTCTTGCGACAATGCCCTTGGCTTTGCCACCCCTAGCCGAGCAGCGGCGCATCGTCGCGAAGGTTGATGAGCTGATGACGCTGTGCGAACGGCTGGAAGCGAGCCTCGCCACCGCCGATGACACCCGCCGCCGCCTGCTCGAAGCCCTCCTCGCCGAGGCGCTGGCGCCCGCTGACGCGCGCGAACTGGAGGCGGCTGAATGAGTTTTCGCGTTCTTGACGCGCTACCGACGTTGGTTCTTCGGTTCGGCGAAACGGTGAACAAGGTTCCGGACGATAGAAACGGGCGGATCGGCCTTGAAAACAAGAAGGTGATGGGTTTCCACACAAGTGGCGGAAAGGCAATCGGCTTGGATGTCTATCCCGAAAACCTTGATCGCGTGCGCCTATGGATCGAGCCTCCTCCGCCGTTGATGCCCGGGATCACCCTTTTGACGCCGAAGAGATGTGCTGATCTTCAGCGCCACGAATTGAGTGCGCTCGCCGACCGCAAAGGCATCTATATCGAGGTAGAAACCAAGGCGGCGTTCGAGGCGCTTCTTGCATGGTATTCCTGAGTGCCGATCGTGCGCTGATGGCGCTTTGCGACCGGCTGGAGGCAAGCCTCGCCACCGCAGACGATACCCGCCCCCGCCTGCTCGAAGCCCTCCTCGCCGAGGCGCTCTCGCCGGCCAACGCCCGCGAACTGGAGGCGGCGGAGTGAGAGGGGAAGGCTGAACCTTGAGTACATCTACAAGGCGCACGCGGCGGGCCTCGCCTATCCGCGCAGCGGCGGCAAGGTGCCGGTGAGCACCATCCACACCATCCTGCGCAACCGGCTTTATACTGGCTGGTTCGAATGGAACGGCAAGCTGATCCAGGGCCGGCACGAGGCGCTAATCCCGGTCGAGCTATGGGAGCGGGTGCAAGGCGTGCTGGACGGCCGCTTCGCCAAGAAGGCCAAGCGCGGCAAGCATGACTTCGCCTTCTCGGGCCTGATCGCCTGCGCGCAATGCGGTTGCGCGGTGGTCGGCGAGATCAAGAAACAGCGCTACGTCTATTATCATTGCACCGGCTACGCCGATAAGTGCCAGGGTAACCCGGCATCGTGCCGGCGCAAGCATGTGCGCGAGGAGGCGCTCGAAGCGCAGTTCACCGAGCTTCTCGGCCGGCTGCGGTTCGACGACGAGGTGCTCGAATGGGTGCGCGAGGCGCTGCACGCCAGCCACGCCGACGAGCGCCGCGAGCACGAGGAAGCGATCGAACGGCTCAAGGCCGAGCACAAGCGCCTGCAAGCCCGCATCGATGGCATGTATATCGACAAGCTCGATGGCAAGATCGGCGACGACTTCTTCGACCGGATGGCACGGCAATGGCGCGAGGAGCAAAGCCGTTGCCTCAACGACATCGAACGCCACCAAAGCGCCGAGCAGTCCTACATGGACGAGGGCGTGCAGCTTCTCGAACTCGCTCGGAACGCTCAAAGGCTGTTCGCGAAGCACGAACCGCGTGAAAAACGCCGCCTGCTCAATTTCCTGCTATCGAACTGCACCTGGGAGGATGGCGAAGTGGTTGCCACTTTCCGGCAACCGTTTGATCTGTTGGCGGAAACCACCCAGACCGCGGCACGCGCCGCAGCCGGTGAGATGGCAAGAACGGCCAAAACTGAGATTTGGCTGCCCTGGGAGGATTCGAACTCGGCCATTCCCATTCGAACATCCGGCTTTGAACCTTCGCGAGATTTTCGCCTGGAAAGCCCGCTTTTCGAGCCCAGAGATTTTTGCAGCCAAACGTTGTGAAATCCGGGCCAGCACCTTTTCAATCGAGGTGCTTTGGCCGCGTTCCAACTGCACCTTATCGGGGATTCACAAGGGAGCGTTGCGTATCCCACTGGGAGCCCCATCGCGCAGTGCTTTCCGACAATTTTGCTCCGCAGTCGAAGAGGCAAATTCGGGAACATCGTATGGACCGGGCAGAATGCGCCATGTCGCTTCGTGCCAAAAACGGACATCGGTACTTAATGCGCTGCAGCGCGCTTTCCAATGTAGGCCTCAATGACCTTTGGATCCGAAAGAACCCGATCGGGTACGCCAAAAGCCAATTCCTTTCCGTAATGTAGCACCAGGACCTTGTCAGCGAGGTCGCGAACGAGCTGCATGTCGTGCTCTATCCACACGATGGTCGGCGAGAATTCGTGGCGTGCCCTTAGCAAGTAGCGTGCAAGATCCTCCTTCTCCTGCCGGTTCAACCCGGCGGACGGCTCGTCAAGCAGAACAAGCCGCGGCTCGGCGGCAAACGCACGCGCTAGACCGATGAGCTTTTGGATGCCGTAGGGGAGATCACCGACTAGCTTCTTGCGAAACGGTTCAAGTTCGAAGAAATCGATCACCGCCTCGACACGCTCCCGCTGCTTCAGCTCCCAAGCTTGCGCGCGACCAACAAAAAGCGCCGCCCGGAGCAGCCCATAATTAAGCAGTGCATGGCGTCCGAGCAGCAGATTTTCCAGCGTGGTCAAATGGGGAAACAGCTCGTTGTGCTGAAAGGTGCGGGCGATGCCGCGCTTCGCCGCCTTGTGCGCAGGCTCGCGCGTAATGTCGCGGGCTTCGAACATCACGCGGCCTTCGGTAGCGTGATAGGCGCCAGTAATGCAATTCAGGAGGCTGGTTTTGCCCGCACCGTTCGGGCCCACGATCGCGAGCAATTCACTCGGCGCCATGCCAAACGAAATGTCGTCCAGCGCCACGATGCCGCCGAAGCGAAGCGACACATGCTCGACCTGCAATAATGCAGTCATCCCCACCACCGGCGGCTTCTTCGGTACTGCTTGACGTCGCGATAGCTTACGCGGCCGCTTTCGCCCGAACCCAGATAGAATTCCTGCACGTCCTTGTGGCCGCGTAGCTTGTCCGGCGCTCCTTCATACACGATGCGGCCGCCTTCCATGATGTATCCGTAGTCGGCGATCTCCAGCGCCGACAGCGCGTCCTGCTCGATCAGCAGGATCGAGATGCCGAACTCTAGCCGCAGCCGATGCAGCTGCGCCATCAGCTCCTGAACGAGGTGTGGTGCGAGGCCGAGCGAAAGTTCGTCGACCAGCAGCAGCTTCGGCTCGCACAGGAGACCTTGCGCAATCGCGAGCATCTGACGTTCGCCGCCGCTCATGTAGCCGGCGACCTGATCCTTGCGGCCGGCTATGCGCGGAAAGATCTCGAAAAGCTGCTCCACTTTGCGCGACCAGTTGCGGCCGACGCCGGATGGGCCGTGCGACAGGCGAAGATTGTCCCAGACCGTCAGCGTCTCGAAAATCTTGCGCCGCTCCGGCACCAGCACGATCCCAAGACGCGCCGCGCGATACGGCGGTAGGTCGAGAACGGAATGACCGTCGAAATGAATACTGCCCTTCTTGATCGCAGCATCGTCCACCGGAAGGAAGCCTGAGATCGCGCGCACGGTCGTGCTCTTACCGGCGCCGTTAGTGCCGAGCAGTGCCACAATGCTGTTCGCCGGCACCTTCAGGGACACACCTTGCACCGCGACGATGACGCGGCTGTAGGTGACCTCGAGGTTCTCCACCTCAAGCGTCGCGCCGGTGGCCACCTGCTCCTGTATGTTCTCTGCCAGCGACATCGCTTACGATTCCCAGGCCCGGTATTTGAACGGCCAGAGCTGGAAATAGAAGCGCACGCGCGCCCAGATGCCTGCGAGTCCGCGCGGCTCGAGGATCAGGAACAGCAGCATGATGACGCCGAACACTCCGATCTGAAGTTCGAACACCTTGCTGCCCATTCCCTGCAGGGCCGGGATCGCCTCGGTAGCGTAGCTGATGACGTGGGGGAGCACGACCACGAAAATCGCGCCAAGAACGCAGCCGATGATCGATCCCAACCCGCCGATGATGACGATCGCGAGATACTGGATGAGCATGTGGAAATCGAAGGCTTCGACCGACACGAAGCCCGTGTGATAGGCCCACAACGCACCGGCGAAGCAGGTGAGCGCCGTGCTCGCACTGAAGGCCAGCAGCTTGTAGACCGCGGCATTGATGCCGAGCGATTCCGCCGAGATATCGCGATGATGAATAGCCATCCAAGCCCGACCATAAGCCGAACGCAGCCAGTTCACATTGATGAGGAGAACGACCAGCGTAATCGGCAGCAGCACATAGAACCAGTTGCGCTCAGATCCGATGGTATAGCCGAAGATGCCGGCCGGAGGCATAGTGAAGCCGGCGCCGTAGCTGATCGCCGCCTGATATTGCCCGAGCCCGACAACGATCACGAAATAAGCTGCCAGCGTGCTGACAGCCAAGTAGAGCCCTTTCAGGCGGAGCGCCGGCAGGCCGACGAGAACGCCGAGAATGGCGCCGAGGATGGTCGCAGCGATGAGCGACACGACGATCGGCGCTTCGAAATGCGTGACCAGCGCCGCCGACGTGAAAGCGCCCGCTGCGATGAAGCCGGCATGGCCGAGCGAGATTTGTCCGGTCGTCCCCATGAGCAGGTTGAGAGCTAGCGCTCCAATCACTGCGATGAAGACCTGGTTGGCAATGCCGGTCCAGAAATTCGTCAGCAGCAGAGGAAGCACCAAGGCAATACAAAGTCCTGCTATCGCCCAAAACCGGACGAAGCCGGAATCGAGGAGCTGCATATCGCTGCGATAATTCGTCCGCAGCGTGCTGGGGAGAGCGGCGAACGGGTTCATATCCGCTCAAGCTCCTCTTTCGATCCGAAGATGCCCCACGGCCTGATCCACAAGGCGACCAGAAGAATCAGGAAAGGCGCAGCCATCGCGATCTGGGGGGCGATGAACCGCGAGGCCAGTACTTCCGCCGCCGCCACGATCAGCGCACCGAGCGCGATGCCCTTCAGGCTGTCCATGCCTCCGATTAGGGCCGGCGCAAAGCCCGCGAGCCCGACGTACCAGATGTCCGGTCCGAGCCGGACCTTCAGCGCGAAGAAGATGCCGGCGACCGCAGCCATGGCAGTCGCCGCGGCCCAGGACACAGCGTTGATCGTATGAATATTGATGCCGCGCTGCGCAGCGAGCAGCGCATTTTCGGCAACGCCGCGCATTTCGACACCGATGGCCGCACGTTGCAGCAGGATCGGAAACCCGATCATCGCCATCGCGGCTACGACGATAATGCCGACATCGATACCGCTGATCGACAAGCCCGCCATCAACTGGATCGGCTTGCCGAGTTGTCCCAAAAATTCTCCCGGATATCGGGTTTGACCAGTCCAGATGAAGGTGGTGAGCGAACGCAGCACGATCCCAAGAGCGATCGTCGCAAGCACGCCAACCGCGACCGGATAGCCCGCGAGCGGCCGCATCACACCGAAATAGGTCAGGGCGCCGACAATGGCGGAACCGACGAGTCCGACGGCAACCGCGACCGGAAGATTGCCACCGGTCATGACCAGGGCTTGAAAGAAAAGAAAAGCGCCGAGCACCATCAGGTCCCCGTGCGCCAGGTTAAGGATGCGGGTCGCCCGATAGATCAGCACATATCCCATGCCGAGCAGCGCATAGAAGGCCGCCTGAATCAGGATGACGAGCAGAAGACTCATGCCGATTGTTTCCTGGCGACCCGCCGCGGGTGGGCTTCAGATCAGTCCAAAACCTTGACGGTCGCGAGCTTGCCGGCCGAGACCCGAGCCCAGTCGGTGATGCGCTTCACCGAGGAGGTCTTGGGATCCCATGCATAGGCCGTGAAGCTGGCGGGACGGGTATGGTCGTCCTTCGTCCATTTTACCGGGTCCGGGTAGATGCCTGCGGTCTGCACACTGATGTTGTTGAGCACATCAACGAGCTTCTCGCGAGTACAGGGCGAGCCACACTTCTTGAGCACTTCTTCCAGCACCATGCCGCTTGCCCAGCCGAGCGACAGCGTATCGACGGGCAGGCTCACGCCGTACTTCTTCGCGGCAGCCTCGATTTCTGCAAACACCGGCAGCTTCTCGACCGTGAATGCATATTCCGGGCTCATGACGAGCTTCGGGTCCTTGAGCTGACGCAGCGTATCCTCGGCATCGCCGCTGTGATTGTGGATAAACCAGCCATTCCAGCCCTGGCGACGCAGTGCGCCAAGCATTTGTACAGCGGTCGTAACCGGCGCCCAGCTAGTCACATAGTTCGCACCGCTTGCGATTATGCGCGACGCGGCACCGCTAACATCCGCTGCTGCTGGCGGAATCGCCTGTTTGTCAACCACAGGGATTTTCAGCTGGCCCGCAATCTTCTCCATGTTGTCGATACCCTGACGGCTGACCGGAATATCGGCGGCAACCAGCGCAAGCTTGAGATCGTCCTTGTTCTTCTCGGCCAGCGCCTTCACCAGCGGCACCTGCCAGAAGCCGGCCGTGTTGGGATCCGAAGTGCTGCCTCCACAGAAGACGTAGGGATTCATCTGCGACGTTGCGGCGTTGGCCGGACAAACGGCCTGGCCGAGCAGCAACACCGGCGTTTTGGTACGGGACGCTGCCTGGAACATCGGGGCATAGGTCGAGGACAGGCTCATGAGAGACACGGCAATCACGCTATCGTCGTCCATCAGGCGCTTCGCGTTGTTGGCGGCCTCGCTCGGCGCAGCCTTATCGTCGAGCAGAACGAAATCGATCTTGTTGCCATTTACGCCGCCCTTGTCGTTGAGCTGACGCAGATAGGTCCGGAAGCCCTCGATATGGGGCAGATAGCTCGGCGAGGCCGGTCCGGTGGCCGCCCCGGAAATGCCGATCTTGTATTGCGCCAATGCCGGCGTCGCAATCAATACCGACAGAGCGCAAGTTGCAGTAACAACCGTCATTCTCGAAAGGCTCATAGTTTTTCTCCCACGTTTGATTTCACGAAATCTGGCTGCTGATGCGCCGCTCTTCGTCGTCGCTGTACATTTGATCGATCAAGTGGCCGAAGTGCTTCTGCAGCAGACCGCGCTTGATCTTGCGCGTGGGCGTAACCGCCTCGCCTTCGACTTCCGGATCCAGTTCGCGATCGAGAATGCGGAAGGACTTGACCTGCTCGACACGCCCGAGTTGCGCATTCGCCGCCGCGACCTCCTTCTGAATCAGTCCATAGACAGATCGATTGGTCGCCAGCGATTGATAGCTTGTATAGGCCACGCTATTCGCGCGTGCCCACTCGGAGACCGTGCCTACATCGACCTCGACGAGGACAGTCAGGTATTTCCTACCCTCGCCGACCACGCTCGCTTCGCTGATATAAGGACTCGCCTTGATCGCGGTTTCGATACGGCTCGGGCTGACATTCTTGCCGCCGGCCGTGATCACAATGTCTTTCTTGCGATCGACGATCCAGAGCTGGCCGCGTTCGTCGATCTCGCCGACATCGCCGGTGTAGATGCCGTCAGGTCGCAGCACTTCGGCAGAGGCAGCGGGATCTCCCCAATAACCGGCGAAGCATCCGGGCGTTTGGCCAATGATCTCGTCGTCGGCGGCGAGGCGGACTTCTGCGCCGGGATAAGGCGTGCCGACCGAACCTGGCTTAGGGAAAGGCTGCACCTGCGCGGTGAGCACCCCGCCTTCGGTTTGCCCGAAGAGGTTTTTCAGATTGACACCCCATACCTGCCACAAGGCCTGCACTTCGGCAGGCAGCGGCGCGCCGGCCGATAGTGCGATCCTTACGCGGTGCAGGCCGAGCTTTTTCAGCATCCGGCGAAACACCACGACGCGGGCAAGCCAATAGGCGCCCGCAAGATGGAGTGCTGCTTCGCCGTTCCAATGCCTCTTCCGATAAGCGCGCGCGATGGCCATCGCCGTGTTATAAATCACGCGTTTCAACGTGCTAGAATTCTCGATGCCGACAATGATGCGGGAGGCAAGCTTCGACCAGTAGCGCGGCACAGAGGCATGATGTTGTGGCGAGACCTCATAAAGCGTCTCCAGGAACCGTTCCACCTCGTCACCGAAATGCGGAACGATGCCCTTGGCCAGCATTCCCATCGGCGTGTTCATCCGCTCGTACAAATGATTGAGCGGCAAATGGACGACGCTGCGAATTTCTTCCGCTGTATTCAGTTCGGGGAAGGCAAAAAACTGGTGCCCTTGCGTAACAAGGCCGCGATGCGAATAGAGCGCGCCCTTCGGGTGAGCGCTGGTTCCGGATGTGTAGACGATCGTGGCAGGATCATCGGGCCTCACTGCTCTGCAGCGCGCCAGAAATGTATCCCTTCCGCCCGGAAACGATTTGCCGCCTTCGATCAGTTCATCCAGCGACATAAGCGCCGGATTCTCATAGCCGAACATGCTGCTGTCATCGATGACGACGATCTTCGTGAGATTCGGCAAACGGTCGAGCAACGGAAGAACCTTGTCGACATGCTCCTGGTCTTCGGCAATCAGCACGGTCGCGCCACCGTGGCGCACGACGAACTCCGCCTCATCGGGTGAGCTCGTGGGATAAAGGCCGTAGCTGATCGCTCCGATGCATTGCGCCGCGAAGTCAGACAGCAACCACTCCGCCAAGGGATCGCCGATAATCGCCACTCGATCCTTCGGCTTCACACCGAGGGCGCAGAGCCCAAGCCCGATATCGGCAACACGGTCGAGAAGCTCGCTCCACGTCACGTCCTGATATATGCCGAAATGCTTGGCGCGTAGCGCCACGCGGCTTCCGCGGCGCTTGACGACATCCAGCAGCAACCCCGGAATGGTCAGACAATCCTCGGAAGGCAACACCAGCCTGGGACCGGCAAGCGCGCGTAGCGTGCCAATCTCGGCCACTCTGGCGGCCGCAAGTTGATCCTCGCGCTCGGCGCCGGACGGAATTACCCGCCCAAGCGCCCCTTGGGACGTAGCCACTCATGCTCCCTTAACTCGCTGTGCTTTCTTTTCTTCTTGCATTCTTTCGAACGATCACTAGAAATTGCTAGCGTATGATGAGCTCAAATGCAATCCCCTCCAATCGCTGGGAGCCGACACCCCGCTGGGAGCGCAGGCAACGCGAAGTGCTGGGCGTCGTCGCCACCGCATTTGCTGAAAAGGGCTATCTCGGCGCCAGTATCAAGGACATCGCGGACCGCCTCGGGGTCCGCCAAGCCAGTCTCTACTATTACTTCCCGTCGAAAGAAGCGGCTCTCGCAGCCATCTGTGAGCTCGGCGTCAAGGACTTCATCGAGAACCTGCGGGAGATTCTGTCACGAGACTCTCCGATCGCGGACAAGATCCGCGCTGCGATAGCCAATCATCTGATGCCGCTGCGCACGCATCCGGACGCGGATTATATCCGTGTCTTCATCCGGCATCGCCATGAATTGCCCGATGGATTGCGCCACAAGGTCGCGGCCCTGGCGCGTGAGTACCAGAACCTCATAGAGCAATTGTTCGTTGACGGCATTGCGTCCGGTGAATTGCAGCGCGATCTCAATCCCCAGCGCGCTACGCTCGCACTGCTTGGGCTCTGTAATTCGGTGATCGCAGCACGAGCCCTGCCCCGGACGTCCTCAATCGACAATTTTATTGAGGACTATGCGCGCATGTTTACTTACGGCGTTGTTGCCGAAATCGGAATAGCCACGGCACCGCGGCATAAAAAGAACAGTTCGAGGGTGGAATGAGCGACGAGACCTACAGGGACGTTTATCGACGCGCGATCCAGTATCGCAAAACGCCATTTCTAGAGCGCCCCTATTTCGGTTCGCCCGGTGCTCCGGCCCAGGCGGAAACCAATGTCAGCAACATATGGGGCCACATCAACGGGGGTTTTCTGATCGGCTACGAATATACGCGCTGGTGGAAGGAATCGCTCGCATTGCGCCAGACAGCAGTCCTCGGTGACTGGAGCTGGCTGAACAAGGTCCGCGTTACAGGTCCTGATGCCGCCCGCTTCCTCAACTTTGCAACGGTGAAGGACATCAGCCGTCAGCAGATCGGCCAGATCATGTACACCCCGATGACCAACGAGGAGGGAAAGGTCGCGATCGAGGGGCTGACCTGGAAGGTCGGCGACAACGATTTCATCTTCACCCAATCGGGCGCACAGAGCTGGCTGCCGCAGATCCTTCAGCTCACCGATTACGAGGTGACGTTAGAGGACGTGACTCCGGACTACACCTGCTTTGCGCTGCAAGGCCCGCGCGCGACCGACATCCTGGAAGCGGTGACCGGCGAGGACTTCAAGGACATGAAGTTCTCGCGCTGGCGCAAGACCCGCGCGGTCGGCGAGGACGTGATCGTCGGGCGCCAGGGCGTCACCGGGGAAGTCGGTTACGAATTCCTGATGCGCACCGATACCGGCAAGACGCATGAGCTGTGGCGCGAGATCCGCCGTGTGGGACACGACTTCGGCCTGCGCGAGCTTGGCTTCAAAACTCAGTTGATCGGCCATACCGAGACTGGCATCGCCACGGTGATCCGCGACTTCCTGCCTGCACGCATGAAAGGCGAGTCGATCCGCAGGTTTGCCAAGCTATGGGCCAGCGCCGAAGAGGTCGATATGCTCGAGGGCGATCTTAGCGAGCATTTCTGCTCACCGGCGGAGCTCGGCTGGCAATACACTATCAATCTCGACAATCATGAGTTCTACGGCCGCGAAGCACTGCTACGCGAGAAAGACGCCGGCGGCCCACCGCGAAAGCTGATGGGCCTGATGTGGAACAGCGAGGACATGGCGCAGCTTTACGCCAACCTGTTCCGCGACGGGGCGTCCGCCCCGCCCCCGGATCTGCCAACCGGACAATTCCGGATGTTCTATCTGAAGGTGCTGCAAGGCAACGAGCACGTCGGCTGGGCGTCCGGCGTGACCTACAGTCCGACGCTGAAGCGCATGATTTCGCTCGTGCGCCTGCGCAAGGACCTCGCGGTCCCTGACACCGAGCTTTCGGTGGTGTGGGGCGGCTTCTCAAACGAGCCCGTGCAGATGATCCGCGCGCGCGTGCAGCAACTGCCGTTCATCCGGCAGCATCGTCGAGACGACCTTGCTGGCAAGGTGGAGGCTCAACAGCCGACTTGATTAATGTCCGCTTTGCATCAAAAGCGGATCTCGAACATCACTGAACTACCGCGCTTTGGCCTCGATTGCACTGCCACCCACACCGCGCAGTGCGTATATTCTCCGGTCTCCGGAGCGTGACTCTCGAAAACGGGAGTCTTCGCGGCAATAGCGGGAGACGTGCCGGGGTTTTCGGCGCAAGAACTCGGAATTCCGCCATCCAGAGACTTTCGGCCAGTGCCTGAAAGCCGCGATTTGGCGGGAATTTCTAGCGTTTCGGAATGATATTCTCCGAATGACAGAATGACTGGCTGGGCTGGGCGGATTCGAACCAGAGAATTCCAGAGATTACTGCCGGCCCGCCCGCGGTTTCCCAACTTGTCCGAAAATGATCCGCAGCAGCCGAAATGAGCCACAAGATTGCTCACTATTCGCTCGACTTCCCGTCGGAACGGAGCGTGTGTGGTTGCGAAAAGGAGCCGCCACGATGCCGCCAACATGATCAACTGGGTCAGCGAAGCCTGAGATCACGCAGCACGAACTTCTCCTCCCTGCCAGGGCCCTTTGGCCTGCGCGGGGCTTCGGTGGTGACGGCACCGGCCGTCGCGACCGAACAGAGGAGTTCAGTATGACTAAGAACAAATCCGCCCGCAAAGCTAAAGCCGTGACAGCCAAAGCGCCCAGTGACGCCTCCGGGAAGCGGGTGATTCCGCACGCGCTCCGTGCCAAGTCCAAGCAGACTGACGTTATTGAAATGTTGCGCCAGCCGCATGGCGCAACCATCGCAGCCATCATGAAGGCGACCGGCTGGCAACAGCATTCCGTTCGCGGCTTCTTTGCTGGTGTTGTTCGCAAGAAGCTTGGCCTGACGCTAGAATCGCAGAAAGTTGGCGACGCGACCCGATCCTATCGGATTGTTGCTCCTATGTCGGACAAGCCCAAATCAAAGGCGACCAAAACCAAACGACAGGCAGTGTAGTCGTGGCACGTCGCTCCGTCGTTTCGGTGACGCCGGTCTCGCGATCATCACAGATCGTCCAGGCTCGAAAGAGTCTGGACGACCTGCATCGCGAATGGCGGCATCTATATAAAAGCGAACCACCCAAAATCAGTCGAGACTTGTTGGTAATGGGTCTCGCATACCGGCGTCAGGAGATCGAGCACGGCGGTCTCGGCAAGGCTACGTTGCGCAAACTGCAAACGCTGGCCAAGACGTTGCGGACCACGGGGAAGATCGGCCCGTCGCCCCGACTTGCCATGAAACCTGGTGCGCGACTTATCCGCAAATGGCACGGCCGGACACATACCGTGACCGTTACCGAAGATGGCTTTGAATATGGAGAGACGAGCTATTCGTCCCTCACCCAGATCGCCAGAAAAATCACCAGGGCCCACTGGTCCGGTCCGCGCTTCTTCGGGCTCGACGCGAAGAAAGCCACTCCCACGCCAACCGGGGGCCGCGATGAGTGAAGTCAGCAGGAACCAGCGCTCGCGAACCGTCAAACGATGCCGCTGCGCCATCTATACGCGGAAATCCACGGAAGAAGGGCTTGAGCAGGACTTCAATTCTCTCGATGCGCAGCGCGAGGCCTGTACCTCCTTCATCCAGTCGCAGAAGCACGAAGGCTGGACTGTCATCCCAACAGTGTATGATGACGGCGGATATTCCGGCGGATCGCTGGAGCGCCCCGCCCTGCAACGGTTGCTCGTCGACATCGAGGCCGGACGGGTTGATGTGATCGTGGTCTATAAAGTCGACCGCCTGACCCGGGTGCTATCCGATTTTGCCAAGCTGGTCGAGGTGTTCGATCGCTGTGGCGTCTCATTCGTCTCAATCACCCAGCAGTTCAATACGACCACAAGCATGGGACGACTGACGTTGAACATTCTTCTGTCCTTCGCCCAATTCGAGCGGGAACTGATCGGCGAACGCGTTCGCGACAAGGTCGCCGCCTCGAAGAAGAAGGGAATATGGATGGGCGGCACCGTGCCGCTCGGCTACGACGCGAAAGATCGCAAGCTGGTCGTCAATAAAGCAGAGGCCCGCGCCGTCGCTGACATCTACCGCCGCTACCTCAAGCTCAAGTCGGTCCGGGCGCTTCAAATCGAACTCGACAAGGTCGGCATCCGAAGCAAAAGGCGTGTCCGGCCGGATGGCACGGTATCCGGCAATCAGCGCTTCTCACAGGGAGCACTGTATCTGCTGCTTCAGAACCGCACCTACCGCGGCGAGGCAGTCCACAAGGGCAATGCTTATCCTGGCGAACACAAGGCGATTATCGACAAGCCGCTGTGGGACTCGGTCCAGGCCATGCTCTCCGAGAACCGGATCAAGCGATCCAATGGCACCAACAGCAAAGCACCGAGCCTGCTGACGGGCCTGCTCTTCGACGAGACTGGCGAGCGGCTGACGCCCACATGGTCCGTCAAGAAGGGAAAGCGGTATCGCTATTATGTATCTGCGTCGCTTCTGAAAGGGGACAAACGGCCTCCCTCGATCCGACAGCGGATCCCAGCTGGAGACCTCGAAGTCATCGTCGTCGAAAGACTTCGAAGCCTTCTCTCCAGTCGCAAGCAATTACTGGGCGCGCTCAACGATGAACACTTGCACAAATCGGGTCACCGGCATCTGATTGATCGTGGCAGTCAGATTGCCGAGGAGCTGGGTCAGACGCCTGAGGGAACCCGCGCGATCGTCACAGCCATAGCCCACCGCGTCGAAGTTGGTCGCGACGGCGTCAAGATATACGTCTCTCGAAGCCGTCTCGAGGGGTTGCTCGACTCCGGACGTCTGGAGTTGGCCCAAGACAAACCCATCGATCCAGCGGACCAGACAGTCAGCCTCAAAGCGCCCATCCAGCTAACCCGCGTCGGTCGCGAAATGAAATTGCTTGTTGAGGATTCAGATGACAACCGGTCGCCAGACATGAGCCTTCTGCGCGTCGTCGCGCGCGCGCATGATGTTCAACGGCGACTTTCTGAAGACACAACCCTCAACGTGCACGACATTGCTCGCGAGCAGCGAGTGACGCCGAAGTATCTCTACATTGTTCTACGCCTACGCTGGCTTGCGCCGGACATAACCACAGCGATCGTCAATGGCCGGCAGCCGCGACAGCTAAGTGCCATGCGCTTGATGCGATTGACCGCACAGTTGCCGGCCGATTGGTCGGCGCAGCGCGCGCTGCTCGGCTTTCGCCAAGGCAAATGATGGCTCCTGAACCGCCCGCCGACCATAGCAACAGGCGCACCGCGGCAACCACGAGATGGCCTCCGAGAGAATGACACAAAGCGGACTTATCAGCCCGGAATTTCAACGGCGTGGTCCGCGACGGTTGTTTCTTCAAGCCTTACAGAATTATCTCAGGGACCACTCCGTTCTGGCTCGTACGGGCTCGTGAACCGAACAAGTGGAACATGTGAGTGCGGAATCCAGAGCCGTAAGCTGGACGGCAAGGCATCCTGGCGGAATGCCAGACCTTCGGCACCTAAAATCGTCCTTGAGCGCTTAGAAAGAGAAGCCGTTCTTCCTACGCGAGAGATCGCCTGCCGTCTAAGCGGCTCGGTCGCTCTCTCGCATCGCCTAGACTTCGAATCCCGCTTGCAACAAAGCGAATGTATTGTTGCTGAAGTACAGCGTGCTTTGTCGGCCGCTTCGTTCCTTCGAGCCGCATGCCGCGCTCATTCGAGGCGCTTAGTTGTAAGCGAGCGCCCAGCGCGAACAGATAAGCCCAGACGGCATCCCGTTTGCTGAGTCCAGGCATCACCTCCATAAACGAAGCAATGAATTTCCGAGCGATCGGGTCGTAATGGCGCTTCATGAGCGCCTTCGAACGCTTGTCTGGGGCGATTGACACCGCTCCAACCACGGCCGCGAAATACTGGCCTGATTGGGTCTCGCTGCCAAGCCACTCTGGCGAGGGCCTGAGCAGAACGTCAATGAGCGCCTCAAGGGTCGTTCGCGAGCTATCCGCCATCAGCTCGTTCAATCCGTTTTCGCGGAATGCATTAATGACGTCTGCTCGACGCTCGAACATCGCCTCATATAATTTTTTCTTTGTCGTGAAATGATAGTGTAAAAGCGCCTGTGACACATTCGCTTCCGAGGCGATCATGCGCATGGCGGCGCCATCGTAGCCGTGCAAAGCGAACACGCGCTCTGCCGCATCCAAAATTATGTTGCGGGCGCCGTTTTGACGCGGGCGCGGCTTCTGTCGTCTCATTCGTGCGCAACCGGCGAACCGGCGCCCTGATCAATCGTCCAGCAAGGCCACGACGCGGGACCATCCCGCGGTGCCGTGTTCGATCTTGACCGGAAACGCAACTACCGTGAAGCCGGTCGGCGGGAGCGCTGCAAGATTCGCGAGCCGCTCGATCTGCAGGTATTCCCGCGTCCGGCCAACCATATGCGTCGGCCACAACGAATTTGGAATTCCCTTCTTGTGATCGGATGCCATGTCGCGGGGAGCGCGGTCCAGACCCCACGCATCGATACCGATCATCCGGACGCCCTGATCCAGCAGATAATGGCACCCGTCGGGGTGCAAGCCGGGTTGGAGGTTTGGAAATTCCGGATTGTCGAAATGCTTGTCGGTATCGGTCCTAAGCAGCACGATCTCGCCCGGCGACAGTTTATGACCGATCTTTTTGAGAGCCGCCTCGATATCCGCGCGGGTGATGAATTCAGCGGGCTTTTTGTCGGAAAAGTCGAGGCAGGCGCCCGGACCGTAACACCATTCCAGAGGCACCTCCTCGATGCTCTTTGAGGGTTTGCCTTCGCAGAGCGGCCCGTAATGCAAAGGAGCGTCGACGTGCGTCCCGCCGTGGGCGGAGAGGGTGACCCGCTCGTGCGCGAGCGCCATGCCGTCGGGATAGCCACTAGGCAGAAAGTTGAAGTCGGCCGCCCTCCGCCTGGCGGCTTCGACATGGTTCATTCGGACAATTTCTGGGCCGCCAGGCTCAAATGACTGGTTGCGGATTGTGACGCTGAGGTCAATGAATCGCACTCTGTGACTCCGGTATTGACTATTGGATCTTGGCGTTCGAAATTTTCACGAGATGCTTCCACTTTTCGTGGTCCGAATTGATCAGGTCGGCGAACCCGCTCCGCGTGAGATTGCCAGCGATGAAAGTCTGGGGCTTGAGCACCTGCTCGATGAAATCCGGCTGCTTCAGGATCTCTGAGATGTCGTTGTGTATCTTGTCGAGAATGGCGGCCGGGGTTCCCTTCGGCGCAGCGAAGCCAAACCATACGTTGATCGTATAGTCCTTGACGGTCTCACCGATGGTGGGCAGGTCCGGTCGATTTGGAATGCGTTTTTCCGTAGCCGATCCGATGACGCGCAGCTTGCCTTCCTTTTCGAGCCCCTCAAACACGGAGTAGGTGACCATGTACATCGTGAGGCGACCCGCGATCAGATCGGTGACGGCAGCAGCTGAGCCCTTGTACGGAATGTGCTGAATGTCCACGCCGGCGAGGTGCTTTAGATATTCCATCGCCACGTGGGGGTACGATCCAACGCCGGGACTGGCGTAAGTGAGCTTTCCGGGACTAGCTTTTGCCGCCGCCAAGAGTTCGGTGACCGTTTTGCCAGGTGCTTCGTTGGAGACGGCAAGAACCGGCGCAAGATGAACAGCGAGCGCGATCGGCTCCAGATCCTTGCGGGGATCGAACGCCAGCTTCTCGTAGATGTGCGGATTGATCACGAATGACGCGCTGTCTGAGAATAGCAGCGTGTATCCATCCGGAGTGGATTTGACCACGCTATCCGTGCCGATGGTCGTCCCTGCGCCTGGCCGGTTTTCGACCACGACCGGCTGCCCCCATTTCTCGGAAAGCCTCTGCGATATCGCGCGCGCGACCGTGTCGGTGCCGCCACCGGCGGTATAAGGGACGATCACCTTCACCGCGCGGTCAGGATATGTTTGTGCACTCGCCGCGGTCGCTGTCGCCAGGATGCAAACGCCCAGAATTGCGCGGATCGTAGTCATATCTTCCTCCATTCGACTCTTTTGTTAATTCGACTCTTTTACGAGCGTTGTCGTCAACCGCCTCAAGGTAACAGGTGATGTGTCGCGTTCACGGCTGACGGCGATCGCCTTCGAGTTCGGTCCTCTTCAGGAAGCTGGAAAAGACGTTCGCGAGCGCAGGCTCCACCGCGGCCCACTCGTCGGGATCCCAATGTTCTTTGAGGTTTTCTCTGGAACGCCTCTCCACAACACCATCGTGCAATTCGACGACCGGCGCGAGAGCGGCAAGCCTTTGTGCCGCAGCAGAATCGTGAATGCGATCGTTCCCGGGAATGACGCAAATCGGCATCTGCAGTGACTGCAACTGAGCCTCGGTGGCGCCGATCACCGGAAGGTTCGCAGAACTCAAGAAGGCGTCTCGCCAGCCTTCCATCACCTTGACAAACTCCCCAACGTCGGTCGTCAGGAGTTCGTTTCGACCCTCGGGGCGTTTTCTGATGCACTCCGAAAAATGCGGGGAGGCGCAGACGGCTTCCATGCCGCCGCTCTTCGCCATTGCGATATACTGACCGTAATACTCCTGCGCGAGGCTCTCCGCGGCGTGTTTTCCGCCGGTCACTCGCCATAGCAACAGGCCGCGCACCGCGTCAGGATGTCGAAGCGCAAACAAGATCGCGAGACGCGCACCTGCAGACGCGCCGCCGACATAGAGCGGGGCAAGACCGAGGCCGTTGCTCAGATTGTACAGGTCATCAGCCCAAACCTCGTGTTCCGAACCGGCGGGCTCGAACGCAATCTGAGAGCTCCCGCAGTTCCGACGGTCGTGCAAAAGAACCTGATAGCCTCGCTCTGCGAGCCGGCTGGAAAGGCTGAGGAGTTCGTCGTAAGGGCGTCTCGCGCCCGGTGTAAGGGCGATGGCTGGACCTCGCTCACCGACGACTTCGTATCGAAGGGTTACGCCACGCACGGCAAGTTCGGGCATTCCGCTTTTCCACCCTGTCTATTAATATTTGACTTGGCCCGAAATTCCGAGACCTACCGGTCATTGACTGATCGATCAGTCAGTTTAAATTGAAGCGTGGTCGCGGTGCAAGCCCGGATCGAACAATCGACATTTTTGATATGAAGCTTGTAACTTTCAGCGTTTCAACTCAGGTTGGCGAGGTGGTCCGGATTGGTGCACTGCACCGTGATTTCGTTGTGGACCTGTGTGCCGCCTTTGGATGGCATCTCTGCGAGCGCGGGGTCTACGCGGCGCCCGAACTGGCGAACGACATCATTCCGGCAGATATGGTGCAATTCCTGTCACGCTGGCCTATGGCGCGTGAGGCGGCGGAAACTGCCTTCTCATTTGCTCGAAACAAGGGGACACAGGCACTTTCACCGTCAGGCGCAAAGATATTCTACGGGCCGGGTGAGTGCCGTCTTCTCGCGCCACTGCGTCCTCGCCGCATCAAGGACTATCTGGTGTATGAAGAACACAAAAAGCAGGCGATCAAGCAGAAGGGGCTCGATCTGCCAGATCTTTGGTACCGCATGCCGACCTATACGAATCGTAATCACCTCGGCTTGGCCGGTCCGGGCGACGATATCGCATGGCCAAGTTATACCGAGAAATTGGATTTCGAATTCGAGCTAGCTCTGGTGATGGCCCGCGGCGGACGCGATATCGAGGCCAGTGACGCCATGGAATTCGTTGCTGGCATCACAATCTACAATGACTGGAGCGCCCGGGACGTACAGGCTGATGAAGCTCGAATCGGAGCCGGCCCCGGAAAGAGCAAGGACTTCGATCAGGGCAATGTTCTGGGTCCCTGCATTGTAACCTTGGACGAGATTGACCCTTCGAACGTCGAGATGATCCTGAGGGTTGACGGTGAGGAGTGGGCGCGGGGGCACACTCGCGGGATGAAATTCTCATGGCAGCAGATTATCGAGAACGCATCATCAGGTGAGACCATCTTTCCAGGCGATGTGTTTGCGTCCGGCACTATGGACCGCGGGTGCTGCCTCGAATTGGGGCGCTGGATCGAGCCGGGGATGCGGATCGAAATGGAAGCAAAGGGCATTGGCATCCTGAGCAACAGAATAGTTGGATCGCGGCCCGCCTGAATGAGTGCATTCGACATGAGTCGCGTCTTCGCGACTTCGGAGTCTGGTACAAGGCGGTCATCGCAGTGATCCGCGCAAGTTTCACGGGAGAAAGCGCGGTGATCTAACGCGATCAATCCGCACATGCGGCAACCACTGAATGGCCGCGGAGAGATTTTAGTGCCAATCTGGCGCGAGATAGCGCGAGAAGGTGTCTCTGTGGAGAATTCGCCCTTATCAGAGGGCAAGAATGTCCCGTAAAACCGGGCGAAATCCGCACTTCATGAAGCACTAATTATTGTGTAATATCAATAGCTTAGTCGCTGGCTGGGGCGGGAGGGTTCGAACCTCCGAATGCCGGAATCAAAATCCGGTGCCTTACCACTTGGCTACGCCCCAACTTGTGTCAGGAGGGCCTCGAAGGCACGATCCCGCAACCTTTCGGC
>Ga0180215_1001783_pt1 | contig 22901 bp, 18 predicted proteins | sample eDN3rd37CBELigBY_FD_128871 | JGI IMG/M metagenome (GOLD analysis project Ga0180215, IMG submission 128871) | Enriched backyard soil microbial communities from Emeryville, California, USA - eDNA 3rd pass 37_C BE-Lig BY (version 2) (version 2) | ecosystem: Environmental > Terrestrial > Soil >...
ACGGCTCGGCCTAGTCGCGCAACGGTTCGCCGTGGGCGGCGTTGGCCTGGCCCCGGCTCCAGTAGGCCTTGGGTGAGATCCAGCTGTCGTCCACGCCGCGCTCGCGCAGGCGCCGGCGCACCGCGGCCACCACCCGGCGCTCACCCGCCACGGAGGCCCGGCCCTGCCCCTCAGGGAGGGCCACCTGGTCGAGGGCGGCGAGGAGCGGACCCGCCTCACCGGGCTCGACGCCCTTGCGGTGCACCCAGACCACCGTGCCGGCCGGGGCGTCCTGCTCCTCCTCGGGCCCGTCGACCTCGAGCAGAGCCACCGCCGGCGCGCCCGCCGGCACCGCCTCGAGCATGGCCAGCGTGGCCGGCAGCGCCGACTCGTCGCCCACGAAGAGGTGCCAGGCGGCCTCGGCATCGACCACGATGCGGCCGCGCGGGCCGATGGCGTCGATGACGTCGCCCGGCCGGGCCAGCTCGGCCCACCGGGCGGCGGGGCCGTCGCCGTGGCGCACGACGTCGACGGCCACCGCCTCCCGCTCGGCGTCGGTGTGGCGGATCGAGTAGCGGCGGTTCACCGTGGCGCCCTCGGCCACCGGGACCGCGAGCATCAGGTCCTGGCCGGGCTGGTGCCCGAGGTCGCGCAGGCCATCGGCGTGGAGCCACAGCCGCCGCATGCGGGGGGTCACCTCCTCGACCCCCGCCACCTCGAACCGCCAGCGGGCGGCGCCGGCCAGCGGCCCCTGGGTGTACGTCTCCAACCGGCCGGTCGCGCGGCTCGTCTCCTGGCTCATGGCCTGCTCCTCGTTCGCTCTGGGGGGATGCACGCGGCTCGCGCCGCGCCGGGACCGCGCCGGGCCCGCAGGGCGCCGACGACCCGCTCGAGCTCGGCCCGGTCGTCCTTGGGGAGGGGCGCCAGCACCTGAGCCACCGCCCGCTGGTGGAGCCGCCGCAGCTCGACCGCCACGGTGCGGCCCCGAGGCGTCAGGTCGACCAGCACACCCCGCCGGTCGTCGGGATCGGCGCGCCGCTCGACCAGGCCGTTGCGCTCCAGCTCGTCGACCATGCTGGTGGCGGACCGGGGGACGATGCCCAGGTGGTGGGCGATGCCGCCCATGTGCACCGGGCGGCCGAGGCCCAGGATCGCCCGCATCACCCGCGCCTGCGCCCAGGTGACGCCCATCGGCTCGAGCAGCGCCTCCTCCGCCCGCTGCAGGTGGCGGACGACGTCCGCCAGCCCGTCACCCAGGTCGAAGGCGTCGCGAGACCGCATGGGCTGCATGATACTGAGTCCGCCTCACTATGAGGAAGGCTCCTGATGTGTGACCTTCGCCGCCCGGACCGAGCCTCGACGTTCCCCCCATTTGACGGAGAAGGTTCGCGGAATTTGCACGAAAACGGGGGAGAGCAACGCCGTTTCTTCTCGGAATGTACGAGGTAATGCAACGGCAATTGATCATCGAGAGGGGATCGCACCATGGAACGCAGTGAGAGCAACCGCACCGATGTGCTGTCGCGCTGGGTGGGCCACACCGCCATCGACCGCTCCGGCGACAAGGTCGGCAAGATCACCGACCTCTACGTCGACGTCGACACCGGGCAACCCGAGTGGCTGGCGGTGTCGACGGGCCTGTTCGGCACCAGGGTCAGCTTCGTGCCCGTCACCGGGGCGGACGAGCAGGGCGACGACATCGTGCTGGCCTGGGACAAGAGCACGGTGAAGGACGCGCCGAACGCGGACGCCGACGGCCGCTTGAGCCCGGAGGACGAGGATCGGCTCTACGCCCACTACCAGTTCGGGCGGGAGGCCGCCTGGGACACCGGCACCGGTGTCGCCGAAGGGCGCACCACCGGCCGGGAGGTCACCGACGCCGACCGGCCCTGGGCCGCCGGGGACACCAACCGGGCCGACGACGCCATGACCCGCTCCGAGGAGGAGCTCGACATCACCGCTCGCCAGCGCGCCGGCGGCCAGCGCCGGGCCCGCCTGGAGAAGTGGGTGGAGACCGAGCACGTGCAGACGACGGTGCCCGTCACCAGGGAGCGGGCGCGCATCGTGACCGAACCCATCGACGACGCCAACGTCGACAGGGCCATGTCGGGGCCCGACCTCACCTCCTCCGAGCACGAGGTGGTGCTGCGGGAGGAGGAGGTCGACGTGCAGAAGCGCGTCGTGCCGAAGGAGCGGGTCCGGCTCGAGAAGGAGTCGATCACGGAGGACGTGCCGGTGGACGAGGAGGTCCGCAAGGAGCGCATCGAGCTCCGCGACGACGGACGCAGCTCCCGCTGACCACCGGCCTCCGGGCCCCGGGACCTGGCACCCCCATGCCGGGCCCGGGGCCCTCGGCGCGTCCGGGCCCCCGCTCGGAGCGACGCCGCGGGCTACGGTGCGGCCGGACGCGAGGGAGGGACCGATGGCTGCCACCGACGAGACGACCGGTGCCGCCACGACGGCGGTGCTGCAGGCCAAGGACGAGATCCGCGAGCTGCTGGCGCGCTACAACCACTGCGTCGACAGCCGCGACGCCGACGGCTGGATCGCGCTCTTCACCGCAGATGCCACGATGGACCTCGGCGGCCGGTCGCTCGAAGGCCCCGAGCAGCTGCGCGCCTTCGTCGCCGCCCTCGGGCCGGCGGGCTCCGGCGTGCTGCGCCACTACGCCGTCAACGAGGTCATCGAGGTCGACGGCGACCGGGCCACGGTGCGCTGCTCGCTCCTGGCCGTGGGCCGCACGGACGACGGGCCGCGCCTCACCACCGGCCGCTACGAGGACGAGCTGCGCCGGGAAGCCGGCACGTGGCGCTTCAGCCGCCGCCGGTTCGTCCCCGACGCCTGACGTCCCGCCTCGCGTCGTCCCACCGCACCACCACCAAGGAGCACCCATGGTCCTCGAGCGCCGGCGTGAAGGCTCGGTCGAGATCCTCACCCTCAACCGCCCCGAGCAACGCAACGCCCTCAGCCCGGAGATGCTCGGCGCGCTGAGCACCGCGTTCGCCGAGGCGAAGGACGACGACGGCGTCCGCGTCGTGATCCTCACCGGGGCCGGTGACCGCGCCTTCTGCGCGGGCATGGACCTGAAGGCCTTCGTGCAGCAGGACGGGGGCGAGCGCCAGCAGGTCGACATGAGCGGCTTCACCGAGTTCTCCCGGGGCCGCTTCCCGAAGCCGGTCATCGGCGCGGCCAACGCCACCGCCGTGGCCGGTGGCTTCGAGCTGCTCATGAACTGCGACCTCATCGTGGCCTCGGAGCAGGCGCGCTTCGGTGTGCCCGAGGTGAAGCGCGGCCTCTTCCCTGCGGGCGGCGGCGTGATGCTGCCGGCGCGGATCCCGCTGGCGGTGGCGCTGGAGCTCGGCCTCACCGGTGAGCAGATCGACGCCGCCCGGGCCTACCAGCTCGGTCTGGTCAACCGCGTGGTGCCGCCGGACCAGGTGCTGCCCGCCGCCCTCGAGCTGGCCGCCAAGATCTCGGAGAACGGCCCGCTCGGCGTGCAGGTCACCAAGCAGCTCATGCGCTCGTGCATGGTCAACGGCATCGAGGCCACGTACAAGCTCCAGGAGCAGCTGCACGAGAAGGTGTTCAAGAGCGAGGACGCCATGGAGGGGGCGCGGGCCTTCGCGGAGAAGCGCACCCCTGTGTGGAAGGGCCGCTGAGGGCGCCGACGATCGCGTGAGAGGGGCGGGCGGCGGGCCCGCCCCTCGTCACCTCACTCGGTGCGCAGCAGGATCGCGCCGGACGGCGTGAGGCCGCCGGAGCTGATCACCGCCACCTTGGCGTCGCGCACCTGGCGCTCACCGCCTTCACCCCGCAGCTGCACCACGGCCTCGTGCACGAAGCCCATGCCGTGCGTGCGCCCGGCCGAGAGCTGGCCGCCGTGCGGGTTGAGGGGGAGCAGGCCGTCGAGGGCGATGTTCTTGCCGCCGTCGAGGAAGTCCTTCGCCTCGCCGATGCCGCAGAAGCCGAGCCCCTCGATCCACGACAGGCAGTTGAACGTGAACCCGTCGTAGAGCAGCGCCACGTCGACGTCGCTCGGCCGCAGCGAGGTGCGCGTCCACATGTGGGCCGCCGGGCCGAGCACCTGCGGCTCGTGGCTGAGGGTGCTCTGGTCCCAGGCGACGCGCTCGATGAGCTGCGTGCCCACGGCCTCGACCAGCACCGGCTTCTTCGGCAGGTCGCGGGCGGCGTCGACGGCCGACACGATCGCCGCGATCGAGCCGTCGGCCGGGACGTCGCAGTCGAGCAGGCCGAAGGGCGTGCTGATCATCCGGGCCGACAGGTAGTCGTCCATGCTGAACGGCTCGCGGTAGATGGCGGCCGGGTTGCGCGCGGCGTTGGCCCGGTTGTTGATGGCGATCCACCCGAGCGTCTCGCGCGTCGTGCCGTACTTCTTGAAGTGGTACGAGGCCGGCATGGCGAGGTTCATCACGGCCGACCCGTTGCCGAACGGCGCCTGCCACTGGCCGGCCCCGCTGACGCGGTTGCCACCCGGGACCGGCACGCGACCGGTGCGGACGAGCTCGGTGTAGGTGGACTGCCACACCGTGCGGAAGCACAGGACGTGGCGGCAGAGGCCGGCGGCCACCGCGTACATGGCGGCGATCACCGACCCACCGGGGCCGAACGTCTCGCCGCCGCCGTTGTACCAGGACGGCTTGATGCGCAGGGTGTCCTCCAACGCGGTGACGCCGCCCTCGGAGAAGCCGCCCATCGCGGGCCCGCCGGGGTAGGTGGAGAGCCCGTCGATGTCGTCGAAGGTGAGGCCGGCGTCCTCCACCGCCCGTCGGCACGCCTCGACGGCCAGCTCCAACGGGTCGACCATGAGCCGGCGCCCGAGCCGCGACATGCCCACGCCGGTGAGGGCCACCTTGTCCTCGTACTTCTCCGGGGTGAGCATCGGCCGCACGACCCGGGGGTAGTCCTCGGGCGCGATCTCGTCGGTGGGCAGCTCCTCGACGTCGGGCTCGCCGGTGGGCTCGAACAGCGGGAGCCAGACGTCCTCGCGCTGCTCGAAGCGCACCTGCACGCGCTGGCCCACGTGGGCCTCTTCGGGCGCCACGCCCACGATGTTGGTGGTGAGGCGCACGCGCGGGTCCTCGTCGATGGCGACCACCGCGTACGTGAAGGGCGGCGGGAACGCCGGGCTCCACGGGTGGTGGTTGACGGTGCAGCCGACCACGGTGGCCCGGCCCGACACCTCGGTGACCTCGAGCTCGCCGCCGCGGCAGTGGGGGCAGGCCGGCATCGGCGGGTGGACCAGCCCCTCGCAGGCGGTGCAGCGGAGGAACCGCAGCCTCCCATCGGCGCCGGACCGCCAGAAGAACTCGTTCTGGTCGGTCACCAGCGGCAGCGGTCGCGCCATCGCGTCGGTCATGCGTCGGTCTCCTCCCCGGGTGCCGTGCAGGCGGCGTATGTTCGCACCCGGCGCGCCGGCGCGCCGCATCCAGGGGGAGGGTCCATGGCCGCGCAGTTCGAGCTCAACCGATCGACCGATCCGGCCCGGCGGCTCGCCGGCAAGGTCGCCCTGGTCACCGGCGCCGGGTCCGAGGGCGACCTGCTGGGGATCGGCGTGGCCACCGCGGTCCTCTTCGCCGCGCACGGCGCCCGCGTGGGGGTGTTCGACGTGTCCGCCGAGCGGGCGGCGCGCACCGTCGCCCTGGCCGGGGAGGCCGGCGGCGAAGCCGTCGCCCTGGTCGGCGACGTGACCAGCAGCGACGACTGCGCCCGGGCCGTGCAGGACCTGGTCGAGCGTTGGGGGCGGTTCGACGCGCTGGTCAACAACGCCGCCATCGTCGGCGGCGGCGACGTGGAGTCCGTGCCCGAGGACGTGTGGGCCCGCGTGCTCGACGTGAACCTCACCGGCGTGATGCTGATGAGCAAGCACGCCGCGCCGGCGCTGCGGGCCAGCGGCGGCGGCGCGGTGGTCAACGTGTCGTCGATCGCCGGGATCCGGGGCTTCGGCAGCGCCTCCTACGCGGCTACCAAGGCCGGGCTGCTCGGCCTGACCTACGACATGGCCTACACCCACGGCCGCGACGGCATCCGCGTCAACTGCCTCGTCCTCGGTCACCTGTTCACGCCGATGGGCAACCAGGGCGGCGAGGACCTGCGCGAGCGGCGCCGTCGCGCGGGCCTGCTCGGCACCGAGGGAAACGCGTGGGACGCGGCCTGGGCCGCGCTGTTCCTGGCCTCCGAGGAGGCCCGGTGGATCACCGGCGTCGTGCTGCCCGTCGACGCCGGCACCACCTCGGCCACCGCCCTCGGCCTGCAGAACCTCGAAGCGCGCCACCCCGCCTGAGGGCGGCGACGGCGCGCCCCGGGGCTGCACCCGCCCCGGGGCCAGGCCTCAGCGGCGCGGGAAGTTGAAGAGCCGGCGGGCGTTGTCCTCGGCGATCTTGCGGCAACGCTCGTCGGGCACGTCCTGCAGCCGCTCCTCGAGCATCACGCGGCTCTTCGGCCAGTTGCTGTCGGAGTGCGGGTAGTCGCACTCCCACATCACGTTGTCCTCGCCGATGAGGTCGAGGTTGGCCACGCCGGCCTCGTCCCAGATGAAGCACCCGTGGATGTGCTTGCGGAACAGGTCGGACGGGCGCACCTCGGTGTTGATGCCCGTGTACCAGCGGTGCCGGTTCCACGTGTAGTCGGCCCGCTCGAGGATGTAGGGCATCCAGCCGATGCCGCCCTCGCTCATGGCGATCTTCAACCGGTCGAACTTGTAGAAGACCGGCGAGAACAGCAGGTCGGCGGTGGCCGTCTGCGTGTTCAACCCGAACAGCGTGATCGACGTGGCGAACGGGGCCTCCGCTGGCACCACCGGCGCGCCACCGGAGCCGAAGTGGAGGCACAGCACCTGGTCGGTGTCCTGGACCGCCGCCAGCATCGGGTCCCAGAAGTCGGTGTGGAACGAGGGCAGGCCCATGTTGCTCGGGCTCTCCGTGAACGAGATGGCCTTGCAGCCCTTGGCCGCCACCCGCTCGATCTCCTTGGCCGACGCCACCGGGTCCCAGAAGGGGAGCAGCGCCAGCGGGATGAACCGCTCGGGCGCGTAGGCGCACCACTCGTCGATCATGAAGTCGTTCCACGCCTGCACGCAGGCCAGCGCCAGGTCCTTGTCCTCGCCCTCGAGGAAGGTGGTGCCGGCGAAGCGGGGGAACGTCGGGAAGCACAGCGACGCCTGCACCCCGTCGAGGTCCATGTCGGCCACGCGCGCCTTGGGGTCGTAGCACCCGGGCAGCATGTGGTCGAAGCGGACCGGGTCGAGGCCGTACTCGGGGTCCTTCGGGTCCTTGCCGGCCACGGCGTTCAGGCCGATGTTGGGGTAGAGGCGGCCCTCGTACTGCCACACCTGGTGGCCCTCGGGCGTCTCGATCACTCGGGGGCCGGCCTCGTGGTACTTCTTCGGGAGGCGGTCGGTCCAGACGTTGGGGTGCTCGATCACGTGGTCGTCGACCGAAACCAGTTGGACGTCCTTCGGCAGCATGTGACCAGCGTAACCCCGTGTCCCGGCGGCTGCCCTGCGCCGGTCAGCGCTCGAGGAGCCCCGCTTGCAGGCGCTCCACCGCGCCCTCGTCGAGCCCGGCCTGGAGCAACCACGCGGTGGGGCCGCCGTGGCGCTCGTCGAGGCCCCCGAGGAACGACACCATGCTGGCCGCCTGCGCGGCGAAGCGGTTGGGCGGGAGGTCGTCGCCGACGGCCTTGCCGTAGACCGGGTGGTTGCGGAGCCGCTCGATGATGAGGTGCATCCGGGCCTGGGTCTCCACGTAGTCGGCCACGATCACCTCCCGCTCCACGCCGAGCAGGCTGAGCACGAGCGCCGCCAGCACCCCGGTGCGGTCCTTGCCGGCCGTGCAGTGGAACACCAGCGGCAGGTTCGCCTCGTCGGCGATCATGCCGAGGGCCTGCACCACCGAGTCGCGGCCGGCCTCCAGGTACCAGAGGTAGCGGGCCCCCATGTCGCCGTCGATGGGCTCGGGCACCGCCGGGTTGTTCGTCGCCCCCTCGGGGATCACCGGGAGGTTGAGGTAGCGCACGGGCACGGTGGCCAGGAGGCCCCGGCCGTCGCGCTCGGCCTCGGAGGGCGAGCGCAGGTCGAGGACGGTGGCCAGGCCGAGGTCGCGCAGCACGCGCAGGTCGTCCTCGGTGAGCTCGCCCAACGTGTCGCTGCGGAACAGGCGGCCCCACCGGGTCCGCCGCCCGTCGACGGTCGGGTAGCCGCCCAGGTCGCGGAAGTTGAACGCGCCCACGAGGGGCAGCAGCCGGGCCCGCTCCGCGTCGCCCGTCGCCTCCATGCCGTTGCTCATCGTGCCTCCCTGCCGCGTCGCGGCGGTCAACCCAGCCGCTTGCGCAGCTCGAACTTCTTCACCTTGCCCGCCGGCGTCCGGGGCAGCTCGGCCACCACCTCCACGCGCTCGGGCGTCTTCTGCTTGGCCACCCCGGCCGTCACGAAGTGGGCCCGCACCTCCTCCAGCCCGATCGGCGCGGCGCCGGGCGCCAGGATGACGAAGGCGCAGGCGCGCTCGCCGTAGAGCGGGTCGGGCATGCCCACCACCGCAGCCTCGGCCACCGCCGGGTGGCGGGCCAGCACGTCCTCGATCTCCTTCGAGGAGAGGTTCTCGCCGCCCCGGATGATGATGTCCTTCTTCCGGTCGGTGATGGTGAGGAACCCGTCGCCGTCGAGCACCCCGATGTCGCCGGTGCGGAACCAGCCGCCGGGCAGGAACGCGTCGCGGTTGAGCGCCGGGTCGGTGTAGCCAAGGCACTGCTCGGGGCCGATGGACACGACCTCGCCGGGCGTGCCCGGCGGGACGTCGTGGCCGTCGTCGTCCACGAGCCGCACCCGGTTGGCGCCGATCGGGCGCCCGTCGGTGCCGGCCCGCTTGGCGATGGGGTCGGAGGCCACGCTCGAGGTGATCGTGGGGTGCTCGGTGGACCCGTAGCACCGGTAGGCCGCGATCCCCGCGGCCTGCGCCCGCTCGATGACGGCCGGGGGCACGCTGGCCGCCCCGAGCATGAAGTCGCCGAGCGTCGACAGGTCGCGCCCGGCGCCTTCAGCGGCGTCGAGCAGCGTGGTGAGGTGGAAGGGCGTGCCGGCGGTGGCGGTCACGCCGAACTCCTCGATCAGCGCGGCGGCCGCGGCCGGGTCCCAGGTGTCCATGATCACCGAGGACGTGCCGTGCACGAAGGGCCGGGCCACGCCCAGCACCCCCGCGATGTGCCCGGCGGGGAAGGCGGAGAGCTGCACGGTGCCCTCGGTCCGCCCCAGGATCGCCGGCATCGCCCGCACCTCGCTCAGGAAGGTGTTGTGGGTGTGCAGCACCCCCTTGGGCTCCGCGGTGGTGCCCGACGTGTAGACGAGCAGGCACACGTCGTCGGCGGAGCGGTCCGGGGGCGGCGCCGCCTCCGGATCGGCCCGCTCCACCAGCTCGTGCCAGCTCACCGCTCCAGCGGGCACCTCGTCGCCCAGCACCACCACGTGCTCGAGCGAGGGCACCTCGGTGAGGGCGGCGACGCGAGCGGTGTAGTCGATGGAGCGCCAGCGGTCGGGTACCACCAGCGCGCGGGCCCGTGACTGGCGCAGGATGAACGACACCTCGGTCGGCCCGTAGATGTGCACGAGCGGCACCACCACCAGGCCGAGGCGCATGGCGCCGTAGAGGGTGACGATCCCCTCGAGCCAGTTGGGCACCTGGATGGCGACGGTGTCGCCGGAGCGGAGGCCGAGCGACGCCAGCCCGGCGGCCACCCGCACCCCCCGCTCGTGCACCTCCCGCAAGGTGGCCCGCGTGAGGTGGCCGTCGGCGTGGAGCACGAGCTCGACCTCGGGGTGGCGCAGCAGGCCCTCGGCCATGGCCTCCGGCGCGGTCTGCCCGCCGTACCAGCCCTCGGCGAACCACGACTGGTAGCGCGCCTCCCGGTCGGCGCGGACCTCGTCGGTGAAGCCCGGAGCGGCGGCCATGGCGTGCGACGGCGATGCCCCCATGGCCCGGCAGCATATGGCCGCCTCCCGACCACGCTGCGCGGCGCGCCCCGCGCCGAGGAGGGCACCGTCGTCACATCGCAACCATCCGCGTGCGCACAGCCCTCCCCGGCGCGCGCCACCCGTGTACCGTGCGCCGGCCACGCCTGGTGCGTGGTCGGGTCCCGGCGGGCGGCCCGAGGCGGAACCAGCGGCGGGATGCGCTGCCCCACGAGGCACGCGCCAGGAAGGCGGTACCTGTGCAACGGCGGCGGCGGTCCCTGCCCCTGTCCCTGCTCGTGCTCGGCACGCTGCCGTCGACGGCGCTCGCCGCGCTGGCGGCGCCGGCCAGTGGCGCGCCCGTGGAACCCGAGCCGACGACCACGACGGCGGCGGCCATGGCGGTGGCGGAGCCCTCGGCGACCCCGACCATCCTGTCGGCCACGCCCGCGCCGGGCGCCACCAACGTCGCCCTCGACACCTCGGTGACGCTGCAGCCATCGGCCTCCATCGACCCGGCGACGCTGCACGGCACCACCTTCCAGGTGGTCGCGCCCGGCGGCGTGGTCGTGGGCGGCACCTACAACAGCGATGCCGCCGGCGGGATCGTGGCCTTCACGCCGTCCGCGCCGCTGGCCCCGATGGCCACCCACACCGTGCGGGTCAACGGGCTGAAGGCGCTCGACGGCTCGACGTTCGCCGCCTTCCAGTCGACGTTCACCACCGGGACCGCGACGGCGACCCCCAGCCTCGGGCTCCCCGTGGAGCGCACCACGGTCGACGAGCGCACCGGGCCCTCCGTGCTGGTGATGGGTCCCGACGGCAAGCTCTACGTCGGCACCGGCGTCGGTCAGATCCTGCGCTACACGCTGAACGCGGCCGGGCTGCCCACCGGCGCGCCGCAGGTCTTCCAGCCCTTCGGCGCCTTCACCCGCACCATCACCGGCATGCACTTCGACCCGTCGGCGACGGCGTCGAACCTGCGGCTCTGGGTGTCGCACGGCGCGCTGGGCTTCGAGAACATGGCCAACTTCACCGGCAAGGTGTCGCTGCTGACGGGGGCCAACCTCGCCACGGTGCAGGACCGCATCGTCGGGCTGCCCCGCTCGGTGCACGACCACATGAACAACGGCATCGAGTTCGACCCGTCGGGCCGGATGTACCTCGCGGTCGGATCGCTCAGCGGCTACGGCGCGCCCGACGACTACTGGGGCAACCGCGCCGAGACGCCGCTGTCGGGATCGGTGCTCGTCGTCCAACCCGCCACGCTGGCGGCCGGCGGCGTGATCGACGTCGACACGTCCAAGGGCTACAACCCCAACGCGCCCAGCGCGCCCGTGAAGGTCTTCGCCGAGGGGCTGCGCAACGCCTACGACCTCCTCTGGCACTCCAACGGCTCGCTCTACACCGCGGGCAACGAGTCGGCCAGCGGCAACGCGCCGGCCGGGCCGGGCGGGCAGCCGCCGGCCCTCACCGGCCTGCCGAGCGGCCTCGACTTCTTCACCCGGCTGGTGCAGGGCGGCTACTACGGCCACCCCAACCCGAGCATCGGTCACTACGTGCTGAACGGCGCCAACCCGACGGCGGCCACCGACCCGTTCGAGGTCCCGCAGTACCCGATCGGCACCCAACCCGACCCCGGGTGGGTGCGGCCCCTCGTCAACCTGGGCAGCAACCGCTCGCCCAACGGCCTGGCCGAGTTCACCTCCAACCTCTACGGCCCGGCCCTGCAAGGCAAGGTGCTGGTGGCCGAGTTCTCCAACGGCGACGACATCCTCGCCATCGCGCTGCACAGCAGCGGCGGCGTGGCGTCGGTCGCGCAGCTGGCCGGCGGGTTCAACAACCCCCTCGACGTGCTGGCCCTGCCCGACGGCCGCATCTACGTGGCCGAGTACGGCGCCCAGCCGAGCGGCAGCGGCGGCCGCATCACGCTGCTCACCAAGGCCAGCACCACCACCTCGCCGGTGGCCCGCATCAACTTCCAGGCCCAGGCCGCAACGGCGCCCACCGGCTACACCAAGGACTGGGGGCAGCCCTTCGACGCCACCCGGGGGTTCGGCTGGGTGGCCGCCGGCACGTCGACGCCGCTCGACCTCACGAAGAACGGCCGCGAGCGCAACGTCCACGCCGACCAGCGCGTCGACACGCTCCTGCACATGCAGTTCACCGGCAACGTCGCCAACGGCAACCCCGCGCCGGGCTCGTGGGAGTACGCCGTGCCCGCCGGCACCTACGAGGTGACCGTGGGCGTGGGCGACGCGGGCGCCTACTACGACAGCACCCACCGCGTCCGCGTCGAGGGCAGCGTCGCCGTCGCGGCGTACACGCCCACCTCGTCGAACCGGCTGCGCACCGGCACGGTGCGGGTGCAGGTGGCCGACGGCCGGCTCACCGTCGACGCCAACGGCGGCACCAACACCAAGATCGACTACGTCGACATCGACCGCGTGGGCGAGGCGGAACCCCCGCCGCCGCCTCCACCTCCGCCACCGCCGCCGCCTCCGGGGCAGCCGGTGAAGGTGAACTTCCAGCCCGCCGCCGCGGTGCCCGCCGGCTACCTGCCCGACAGCGGCCACCCCTACGACGCCGGCCGGGGCTACGGCTGGGTGGCGGTCGGCACGGCCACGCCGCTCGACCTCACCAAGAACACCCGTGAGCGCAACCTCCAGGCCGACCAGCGCCTGGACACGCTCGTCCACATGCAGTTCACCGGCAACGTGGCCAACGGCAACCCTGCGCCGGGCTCGTGGGAGTACGCCGTGCCCGCCGGCACCTACGACGTGAGGGTGGCCGTCGGCGACGCCGGTGCCTACTACGACAGCACCCACCGGGTGGTGGTCGAGGGCACCGTCGCCGTCGCCGGCTTCACCCCGACGTCGACCAGGCGCACCACCGACGCCACCGTGCGGGTGGCGGTGCAGGACGGCCGCCTCACGGTGGCGCCCACGGGTGGCACCAACACCAACCTCCTCTACGTCGACATCACGCCCGTCGGCAGCCAGCCTCCTCCGCCGGACACCACCCCGCCGTCGGTCACCGTCACGCCGTCGGGCTCGGCGGGCACGGGTGGCTTCGTCGGCTCCGCCCTGGTGACCGTGGCGGCCAGCGACGCGTCGGGCATCGCGTCGGTCACGTACTCGCTCGACGGCGGCGCGGCCCAGCCCTACACCGCGCCCTTCTCGGTGGCCGCGCCCGGCCCGCACACCGTCACCGCCACCGCGGTCGACGGGGCGGGCAACCCCGGGTCGAGCACCGCGTCGTTCACCGTGCTGGCCGCCCCGCCGCCGCCTCCTGGCGCGCTCGCCGTCGAAGGCCTCGACACGTTCCTCGGCACGGGCGACCGGCTGGTGTTCAGCACCGTCGACGAGCGGCCGCTGCCGGGGCGGAGCATCACGCTGCGCAACACGGGGTCGAGCCCGCTGGCGGTCACCGGCATGACGCTGGCGGGCGCGCAGCGCACCGCCTTCCGGCTGGCCGCCGGCCAGGCCACGAGCTTCCAGCTGGCGCCGGGCGCCACGCGCCCCGTGACGGTGGAGTTCCGCCCGCCGTCGTTCACGCTCGTGAACCAGGCGACGCTCACGATCTCGACCGGCGCGGGCGACCGCACGGTGCTGCTGTCCGGCCTGGACGCGTTCGCCTTCGAGGGCGCCAACGAGCCCCGGCTCAGCCAGATCATGTCCGTGCTCGGCTACACGACCACCGCCGGCTTCACCAACCCCAACACGGCGACCACCCGCGACCCGGTGGGCGACGAGGTGCTGTCGCAGCACTGGGTCCGCGCCGACAGCAGCAAGCCCGTGCAGCTCGTGCCCGTGGCCCGCTACGTGAGCCGCACGGCGCAGCCGTCGGGCACGACGTCGTGGAACCGGGCCGGCGACGGCTCGGGCGTGAAGCTGTTCGACTTCGCCGGGGGCGACGTGACCACCTTCGGGGGCGAGAACCAGAAGCTGCTGCCGGCGCCGACCGGCTCGGTCAGCTTCAACCCCGGGTCGGCCTTCTTCCTCACGATGTACTTCAACGAGCGCAGCGACGACGGCCGCAACCTCGGGAAGGTGCACAACTTCCGCTTCTACCCGGCCAAGGGCGCCGGCGGCGCGGTCATCCCCGACACCTGGATCGTCGGGCACGACAAGGCCCTGAGCGGCAAGAACTGGGACTACCAGGACGAGGTGTTCGTGCTGGTGAACGCCCGACCCGAGCTGGCCGAGGCGGCCGCGCCCGGGACGGCCGGGCTCGACCAGGGCTTCTCCGCCGCGGTGGCAGGCACCGTGGCGGACAAGGACGGGCAGGGCACGGGCTTCGACGCCGTGCTGCCCAACACCGGCGGCACGCACTCCCGGCCGGCGCTGCTCGACCTGCAGCCCGCCGCGGGCGTCCTGCGCATCACCAGCGACCCGGGGACGTACAGCGGAGCGACCAACACCCAGCGGAACGCGCTCTACGACGCCTTCACCGGCGCCCGCGGCGACTTCCGGGTGAGCACCCGCATCCCCGGGCCGCTCACCAACTTCACCGCGGCCCAGCAGTACCAGGGCATCTGGGTGGGCCCCGACCAGGACAACTACCTGAAGTGGGAGGTCGAGTACCGCAGCGGCGCGCCGCACCTGGTGCTGTTCTTCGAGCAGCAGGGCACGGGCCAGCTGATCGGTACGCCGCTGCGCATCCCCAACCCGGGCACGGTCACGTCGGTCGACCTCTTCCTCACCGGCGACCTCGGCGCGGGGACCCTGCAGGCGGGCTACCGGCTGAACGCCGCCACCGGCCCCATCACCACGTTCGCCACCGCCCAGGCGCCCGCCGACGTGCTGCGCTGGTTCAGCCGCCAGGCCCGAGCCGGGGTGGTGGTGGCCAACCAGAACACGCCCACCACGTTCGTGGCCTCCTTCGACGCCTTCAGCGTGGCGGCGTTGTAGCTCCCTCCGGTGCCGGCGGACTACCGTGCCGCCGGCACCACGGGGGGGATGAGAGCCGATGACCACGTACCAGCCGACCGCCGGCCGCTTCGTCGGGCAGTCCGTGCCGCGCCGGGAGGACCCGCGCCTCCTGACCGGCAAGGGCCGCTACATCGACGACCAGAGCGCCAAGGGCATGCTGCACGCCCACTTCCTGCGCAGCGACGTGGCCCGGGCCCGCATCACGCACCTCGACGTGTCGGCGGCGCGCCAGGCCCCGGGCGTGCGCCACGTGCTCACGGCCAAGGAGCTGAACCCGCACCTGGCCGGGTCGATGCTGGCCTCGATGTTCGCCGACGGGGGCCTGGGCAAGGTGTCGCCGCTGCGGCCCCTGGCCGAGGACGACGTGCGCTTCGTCGGCGACCCGGTGGTGCTGATCCTGGCCGACAACCGCTACCTGGCCGAGGACGCCGCCGAGCTGGTGGAGATCGACTACGAGGTGCTCCCGCCCGTCGTCGACTACGAGCAGGCCGAGCACAGCCCGGAGAAGGTCCACGCCGAGGAGGAGAGCAACGTCGTCGGGCAGATCGAGATCCCGGTCGACGAGGGGCTCCAGGCCATCTTCGACAGCGCGGCTCACGTGGTCACGGAGACCTTCCACCAGCACCGCTACGCCCACGTCCCGATGGAGACCCGCGGGGTGGTGGCCGGCTGGGACCCCCACGACCGCCAGCTCGACGTGTGGATCTCGAGCCAGAACCCGCACGAGGTGCGGCGGGCCTGCGGGCGCGTGACCGGCGTGCCCGAGCCCCAGATCCGCGTGCGCATCGGCGACGTCGGCGGCGGCTTCGGGCAGAAGTCGTTCACCGGCCGCGAGGAGCTCACCATCGTCCTCGCGGCGCACCTCCTGGGCGTCACCATCAAGTGGATCGAGGACCGCCGCGAGAACCTGATCGCCGGCACCCACGCCCGCGTCGCCCGCGTCACGGCCAAGATGGCCACCGACGCCGAGGGCCACCTCCTCGCCGCCCACGTCGACCACCTGGAGGACGTGGGCGCCTACTCGGTCGGCGGCGGCTCGGCCAGCGCCGGCGTCTGCATGATGTTCCCCGGGCCCTACCGCCTGCCCCGCCTCGCCTGGAAGTCCACCGTGGTGTGGACCAACACCTGCGGCCGCTCGGCCTACCGGGCGCCGTGGATGATGGAGACCACGGCGCGCGAGCAGATGATGGACGTGGTGGCGCGCGAGCTCGGGATCGACCCGCTGGAGCTGCGCCGCCGCAACGTGCTGCACCGCAGCGAGCTACCGCACACCAGCGCCATGGGCACGGTGGTCGAGAACGTCTCGCCGGAGGAGTCGTTGGAGCTCGCCGCCGAGGCGATCGGCTACGACGCCTTCCGGGCCGAGCAGGCCAAGGCCCGCGAGGAGGGCCGCCTGCTCGGCATCGGCCTGGCGCTCTACATCGAGCCGCAGCCGAACGTGGCCGTGTACCACAACGAGCCCGCCCGGATGCGCATCCAGCCCGACGGCCACGTCGACGTCTACCTGGCCTCCGGCTCGCACGGCCAGGGCCTGGAGACCACCACCGCCCAGCTGGCCGCGGAGTTCCTCGGCGTCCACGTCGACGACGTCACCGTCCACCAGGGCGACACCGAGAGCACGCCGTTCGGCCCGGGCACCGGCGGCAGCCGCAGCGGCCCGATGATCGGCGCCGTCATCCGGCAGGCCGCCTTCCGCCTGAAGGAGAAGGCGCTGGCCATCGCCGCCCACCTGCTCGAGGCCGCCCCGGAGGACCTCACCATGGAGGACGGGGTCATCTCGGTGCAGGGCACGCCGGCCCGCTCCGTGCCGCTCAAGGAGGTGGCGGCCACCGCCTACCACCGCGCGGCCACGCTCCCGCCCGACATCGAGCCGGGCCTCGAGACGTTGGAGCGCTACGTGGCCCCGCCCACCATGTACTCCAACGCCTGCCACGCCTGCACCGTGGAGATCGACCCGGGGACGGCCACCGTGCGCATCCTGCGCTACGTCGTGGCCGAGGACTGCGGCCAGATGATCAACCCGGCCATCGTGGAGGGCCAGGTGGCCGGCGGCGTGGTGCAGGGCCTCGGCGGGGCGCTGTTCGAGCACAACGTCTACGACGACGACGGCAACCCGCTGGCCGCCACGTTCCTCGACTACCTGATCCCCACCGCGGGCGAGGTGCCCATCATCGAGATGCACCACCTCGAGACGCCGGCCTCCACGCCGGGCGCCTTCAAGGGCGTGGGGGAGGGCGGCGCCATCGGCGCGCCCGCGGCGGTGTTCAACGCCGTGGCCGACGCCCTGGCCCCGCTCGGCATCCGGGTCACCGACCAGCCGCTCGACCCGTCGCGGCTCATGGCGCTGCTGGCCGAGGCCTCGGCCCCCGCCGCCGCCGGCTGACGTCCCACGGGCCCCCGGAGGGGTTGGCTCGGGCGGCTCGGGGTAGCCGACCGGGCATGGCCACCCGATCCGGACCCGAGCCGCGCCCGGAGCCGCCGGCGGACGCCGGTGTCGCCGAGCCCGAGCCCACCATCGAGGAGGTGGAGCCCGTCCACCTCCTCGCCAACGAGGCCCGCGAGGCGCTCACCACGTGCGGCTTCGACGACGAGGAGATCGACGGCTGGAGCCGCGCCTTCATCGCCGAGCGGGGCGGTGGCACGGTCGACGAGCTGCTGGCCTGGATCGCCGACCGCGAACGGACGGGCTGAGGCGGCGGTTCAGCCTTCGGCTTCGTCAGCGCGCTCGAGGCGCAGGGCCGCGGAGTTCATGCAGTAGCGCAGGCCGGTGGGCGCGGGCCCGTCGGGGAAGACGTGGCCCAGGTGCGAGCCGCAGGCCCGGCAGCGCACCTCGGTGCGGACCATGCCGTGGCTGCGGTCCTCGAGGAGCTCCACCGCCTCGGTGTCGGCCGGCTCGGTGAAGCTGGGCCACCCGGTGCCCGAGTCGAACTTGGTGTCGGAGGAGAACAGCAGGGCGCCGCAGGCCGCGCAGTGGTAGCTGCCGTCGTCGTGGCAGTGGACGTACTCGCCCGTGAACGGGCGCTCCGTGCCCGCCTCCCGCAGCACGTGGTACTGCAGCGGGCTCAGGATCTCCCGCCACTCCTCCTCGGTCCGGGTCACGTCCATGCCGGCGCTCCTCCCGTGCGGCTCGTCACGACGCCGACCATCACACCACGCCGGTGGCCAGGAGCGCGATCGTGACCGCCGCGATCCCCAGCCGGTACCAGCCGAAGATCGTCAGGTCGTGGCGGTTGAGGTAGCCGACCATCCACTTCACGGCCAGCGCGGCGGAGATGAAGGCGGCCACGATGCCGAGGGCCGGCATGGCCAGGCCGTAGGCCTCGTTGATGGTGCTCCCGTCCGTGACCAGCGTGTAGCCGGTGGCCGCCGTCAGCGTGGCCAGGCCGAGCAGGAAGCTGAACTCCACCGCGGCGGGCAGCGACAGCCCGACGAGCAGCCCCCCGATGATGGTCACGAAGCTGCGGCTGACCCCCGGCCAGAACGCCACCACCTGGGCCACGCCGATCAGGAGCGCCTGCCGGGCCAGCAGGGACTCCAGCGCGCGGCCTCGCGCCGCGTCGCGGAAGCGGGGCGCGGTGAGGAAGATCACGAAGGCGCCGAGGATCCACGCCACCACCACCGGGCCCACCTCGAGCAGCTCGTCCTTGATGACGTCGCCCAGCGTGAGGGCCATCACCACCGCGGGCAGGAAGGCCGCCAGCACCACGCCGACCATCCGCAGGCCCTCCGGGTCGCGGCCGAGCAACCCGAGGACCATCCGCTCCACGCGGCGCCAGTACAGGATCAGCACGGCCACGATGGCGCCCACCTGGATCACCACGGTGTACGCGTCCATGGCGTCGCGGGTGGCGTCGTCCTGGCCGACGTCGAGGATCCGCTGGGTGACGATCAGGTGGCCGGTGGAGCTCACCGGCAGGTACTCGGTGACGCCCTCGACCACGCCGAGGATCACGGCGTCGAAGGCGGACAGCTCCTCGCCGGCTCGCTCGGTGTCGGTGGCGGTCTCGGCGTCGAGCTGGGCCGCACCGGCAGGGCCGGCGCTCCACAGCAGCGTCAGCGCGAGGAGGAGGGCGACCACCAGGGGCCGCCCTCCTCGCGCGTCAGTCCTCTGCGATCGAGATCGCCTGCTTGGGGCAGAGCCGGACGGCCTTCTCGACGGCCGCCCGGAGCTCCTCCGGCGGGTGCTCCTGCAGCACGTAGAGGAAGTCGTCGTCACGCACCTCGAACACCTCGGGTGCGGCCCCCATGCACAGGGCATTGCTCTCGCAGAGGTCGTAGTCCACGACCACTCGCATCGTCCCCCTCCTCGCGTTGCCCGAGCGACCGGCGTCACCGTACCCCGCGCGTCACTTGGGGCTGAAGCGGAGCGCGCCGTCGAGCCGGATGACCTCACCGTTGAGGTAGTCGTTCTCGACGATGTGCTGGACCAGCGCGGCGTACTCCGGCGGCCGGCCCATGCGGTTCGGGAACGGCACCGTCTTGCCGAAGCGCTCCTCGAGCACCTCGGGCTCGGCCCGGAAGGCCGGCGTCATGAAGGTGCCGGGGGCGATGGTGACGACCCGCACGCCGGCGGCCGCCATGTCGCGCGCCGCCACCAGGGTCATGCCCACGACACCGCCCTTGGCGGCCGAGTAGGCGACCTGGCCGATCTGGCCCTCGAAGGCGGCGATGCTGGCCGTGTTCACGATCACGCCGCGGCCGCTGTCGCCCACCGGCTCCTGGCCGGCCATGGCGGCGGCAGCCAGCCGCATGACGTTGAAGGTCCCGGTGAGGAAGAGGTTGAGGGTGAGTTGGAACGGCTCGAGCGCGTGCGGCGTGCCGTCGCGGCTCACCAGGCGGCCACCGCCCCCACCGGTCGACCCGCCGTGGGCGTTCACGGCCACCCGCAGCGGGGCCAGCTCCTGGGCCGCGGCGATGGCGGCCTGCACGCTCTCCTCGTTGGTGACGTCGGTGCGCACGTAGAGCGCCTTCGGTCCCAGGTCGGCGGCGAGCTTGCCGGCGACCTCGTCGTTCACGTCGGCGATCACCACGTGGGCCCCCGCCGCGACCAGCTGACGGCTGGTGGCCTCGCCCAACCCGCCCGCACCGCCGGTGACGAGCGCGCTCACTCCTTCGAGCTTCACGATCTCTCTCCTCCTGCCGGCGTCCTGGCACGGCAACCCGTGGACGGTACCGGCGCGGACGGGCCGCGACCAAAGACCGGAACGGCCCGAAGCTCCTGCGTGCGCCGGGGCCCCGGCCTGACGTGGCCGCCGGCAGCGACTACAACGGGGCCTGACGTCTGTTCGTCCCCGGGGGAAAGGATCCGGCCACATGGCTGCAGGCAAGGACGAGGCGAGGTTGCTGATCGACGGCCAGCTGGTCGCAGCGGCATCCGGCAAGACCTTCGACAACATCAACCCGGCCACCGAGGAGGTGATCGGCCAGGCGCCCGACGGGGGCAAGGAGGACATGCACCGGGCCATCGCCGCCGCCCGCCGGGCCTTCGACGAGACCGACTGGTCCACCAACCACAAGTTCCGCCAGCAGATGCTCCGCCAGCTGCACGAGGCGGTCATGTCCGAGGTGGAGGAGATCCGCCAGGAGATCGTCACCGAGGTCGGGGCGCCGATCTCGCTCACCTACGGCCCGCAGCTCGACTCGCCGCTGTCGGAGGGCTTCCTCTGGCCGGCCGACTACATCGACAGGTTCGAGTGGGAGCGGGCGCTGCCCGACGGCCACGCCTTCGGCTCGACCAGCAAGCGGTGGGTGTGGAAGGAGGCCGTCGGCGTCGTCGGCTCGATCATCCCGTGGAACTTCCCGTGGGAGATCACCATCAACAAGCTGGCCCAGGTGCTGGCCACGGGCAACACCACCATCGTGAAGCCCGCGCCCGACACGCCCTTCAGCGGCACCCGCCTGGCCCGGCTCATCGCCGAGAAGACCGACATCCCGGCGGGCGTGGTCAACATCGTGACCACCTCCGACAACACGGTGGCCGAGGAGCTGGTGATCGACCCGCGCGTCGACATGATCAGCTTCACCGGCTCCACCGCCGTCGGCCGCCGGATCATGGAGAAGGGCGCCGCCAACCTGAAGCGGGTGTTCCTCGAGCTGGGCGGCAAGTCGGCGAACATCTACCTCGACGACGCCGACCTGCCCGCGCTCCTGCCCTTCGGCGGGATGATGTGCATCCACGGTGGCCAGGGCTGCGCCATCCCCACGCGCATCCTGCTGCCCCGGTCGCGCTACGACGAGGGCGTCGAGCTGCTCACCGAGGCCTTCCGCAACGTGCCCTACGGCGACCCGACCGACCCCAAGAACATCCAGGGCCCGCAGATCAACGCCCGCCAGCGCGAGCGGGTGCTGGGCTACATCCAGAAGGGCGTCGAAGAGGGCGCCCGGCTCGCCGTCGGCGGCGGCCGGCCCTCGCACCTGTCGAAGGGCTTCTTCGTGGAACCGACGCTCTTCGTCGACGTGCGCAACGACATGACCATCGCCCGTGAGGAGATCTTCGGGCCGGTGGGCGTGGTCATCCCGTTCGAGGACGACGACGACGCCGTGCGCATCGCCAACGACAACATCTACGGCCTGGCCGGTTCCGTGAACAGCGCCGATCCGGAGCGGGCCATGCGGGTCGCCCGGCGCCTGCGCACCGGCGGCGTGGGGGTCAACGGCGGCGCGGCCTACGGCGCCGACGCCCCCTTCGGCGGCTACAAGGCCAGCGGCATCGGCCGCCAGAACGGCCACGAGGGCTTCCTGCAGTACCTCGAGACCAAGACCGTCGCCCTCGGCAGCCGCGAGTAGCGAGGAGCAGGAGCCGCCAGCGTTCGTGTCACCGGAACCGGGCCACCGGCCCGTTCCGGTGACGCAACGCCGAGCGGTCAGGGGCAAGCGGCCAGGATGGCCGCCCCCGCAGCGACGACACTCGCAGCGGGTCGCGCCGCGGCACCTGCGCTCCGGCCACGGACGGCCGGAGCGCAGCATGTACGGACGGCCGGAGCGCAGCCTGTCACAGCATCTAGCGCGGTTCGCGGGGCAGGCCCAGGGCCTGCTCGGCCACGATGTTGCGGTTGATCTCGTTGGTGCCGCCGGCGATGGTCGACGACTGCGCGCCGGCCAGGCGCTTGCCCCACGGCTCCGACAGCCCGTCCATGCCCATCAGGTCGACGGCCAGCGCGGCCAGCTCCTGGCTGAGCGAGCCGTACAGCAGCTTCACCATGCTGCCGAAGCCCAGCGAGGGCGTGCCGCCCTGGCGGACCGTCTCGAGCGACCGGTACACCATGTAGCGCATGGCGGCCACCTTCGAGTGGAGGCGGGCCAGCGCGTCGCGCGTGCGGGGATCGGTGATCGGCCCGCGGGCCTTAAGGTCAGCCACCAGCCGGTCGAGCTGCTTGGCGATGCCGAGGTGGAAGTTGGCCACGCCGGCGCGCTCGAAGCTGAGCGTCGTCATGGCCACCCGCCAGCCCTCGTTGAGCGGGCCGAGCAGCGCCGAGCGCGGGACGCGCACGTCCTCGAAGAAGAGCTCGGCGAACGGCGTGTCGCCCGCCATCGTCTTCAACGGGCGGGCCTCGACGCCCGGGCTGTGCAGGTCGACGAGCAGGCAGCTGATGCCCTTGTGCTTGGGCGCGTCGGGATCGGTGCGCACGTAGAGCTGGCACCAGTCGGCGTGGTGGCCGAGGCTGTTCCAGATCTTCTGGCCGTTGATCACGAAGTGGTCGCCGTCGAGCTCGGCCCGGGTGCGCAGCGAGGCCAGGTCGGACCCCGCGTCGGGCTCCGACATGCCCTGGCTCCAGATCTCGTCGCCGCGGAGCATCGGGCGGATGAACCGCTGCTTCTGCTCCTCGGTGCCGACCACCATGATCGCCGGGGCGATGTTGGCCACGCCGATCACGTTGATCGGGCCCGGCGCGTCGTACCGGCTCATCTCCTCGGCGTAGGCGAGCTGCTCGTCGAGCGTGGCGTCGCGGCCGCCGAACTGCGACGGCCAGGCCGGCGCCGCCCAGCCGGCGTCGGCCAGCGTGCGGTTCCACTCGCGGAGCTCGTCGAGG
>Ga0180215_1001785_pt1 | contig 22880 bp, 21 predicted proteins | sample eDN3rd37CBELigBY_FD_128871 | JGI IMG/M metagenome (GOLD analysis project Ga0180215, IMG submission 128871) | Enriched backyard soil microbial communities from Emeryville, California, USA - eDNA 3rd pass 37_C BE-Lig BY (version 2) (version 2) | ecosystem: Environmental > Terrestrial > Soil >...
AAAGAAAGCTAAAAAATTAGTAAAAGAATCCGAAAAAAATAGTTCGATTTTTTTATACAATTTAATAAATCAGTTAATGAGGTTCCTCGAAATACAGAACAAGATTAAAAGTAACGGGGGAAACACGATGATTTATGATTTGTTAATAAAAGGCGGTAAAGTGGTTCTTAAAAACGAGGTAGTTAACAATGATATTGCCATTGTTAATGGAAAAATTGCAGCGATTGCGGAGACGATTGACCGTGAAGCTGAGCTGATTATCGATGCCTCTGATCAATATGTCATGCCTGGAATGATCGATACTCATGTGCATGTTTGTGAGCCTGGCCGAACAGAGTGGGAAGGGTTTATAACTGGAACTAAAGCACTGGCAGCAGGAGGAACTACATGCTATGCGGATATGCCCTTGAATGCCCTTCCGGCTACGATAGACAGGCATACACTGCAATTAAAAGCAGAAGCAGCCAAGGGGAAGAATTATATTGATTATGCATTTTATGGCGGACTTGTTCCAGACAATCTTGAAAGACTCGAAGAGCTTTCAGATGAAGGAGTTATCGCCTATAAATGCTTTATGTCCACTTGTGGAACGGATAATCCCGATGATTTTTCTAATGTGGATGATTATACCCTTTTTGCGGGGATGAAAAAGATTGCTGAACTGGGTCAAATTTTGTCGATTCATGCGGAAAATGCCCAAATTACTGATCGATTAGGCGAAGAGTTAACCGCACAGGGCAGGACAGCAGCAGCAGATTATGTCTTTTCACGGCCTGTTTTAACAGAGGTTGAAGCAGTGAAACGCGCCCTTTATTTTGGAAAAGAAACGAAGTGCCCTATTCATTTTGTGCACATTAGCACCGCAGAAGCGGTAGAAGAAATTATGAAGGCCCGAAGCGCGGGTCAGGATGTCTCTCTTGAATCCTGTCCCCATTATTTTACGATATCAGCTGAACAGCTTGAGAAAATTGGCCCGGCTGCCAAATGTTCTCCTCCACTGCGAAGTATAGAGGAACAAGAAAGGCTTTGGAAAAAGTTAATAGAAGGCAAGATTGATATGTTAACATCTGATCATTCACCATGTCCGCCTGAAATGAAGCATAGTCCTTCAAATAATTTTTTCGAAGTGTGGGGAGGAATCACAGGGTGTCAAAACAGCGTTGATTTAATGTTTGATGAAGCGGTTTTGAAAAGAAAACTGCCAATCACTCATTTTGCAAGGATGATTTCTTCTAATCCCGCTGAACGTTTTAACATTCCCAATAAAGGAGAAATAGCAGTATCAATGGATGCAGATATCATCTTCATTGATGCTAATCGTTCCTATGTTGTTGAGGAGGAAGGCCTATATTATCGGCATAAGCATAGCCCATACATTGGAAGGATGATTAATTGCCGGATAACCAAAACCCTTGTCCGCGGCAAGATTGTATATGATTTGGATCAGGGGATTGTTGGGAAACCACTCGGAAAAGCCCTTAAGTTAAAAAATGGCAGGTCAACTTTGAATATGATCTGAAATTAAAAAGTCCGCAGAAAGATTATAGATAGGGGAACTGGGTATGACAGACTTAATCAATTTGCAGGGGAAACTTGAATATGAAAATTTAGCAAAAAATATTGTGAAAAGGCTTGAATGGCTGGGCTCATTTGCAAAGGACCCAGAAGGAGGAATTACCCGTCTTCTATATTCCCAACAATGGACGGACACTCAGCAAGCTTTGAAGAGATGGATGGAAACTGAGGGTTTGGAAGTAAAGTTTGATGAAGTTGGAAATCTCAGCGGAATACTAAAGGGGGTAAATCAGACAGAAACCGTTTTAACTGGGTCGCATATTGATACCGTGAAAAATGGCGGGTTGTTTGACGGCCAATTTGGCATAGTAGCTGGGATACTGGCTTTAATTTATTTGAAAGATCATTATGGGACTCCAGAACGCAATCTCGAGGTTGTTTCACTGGCAGAAGAAGAAGGAAGCAGATTTCCTTATTGCTTTTGGGGTTCAAAGAATATTGCCGGATGCGCATATAAAAAAGATGTTGAAAATCTTACAGATTCAAATGGAGTAATTTTTTCTGAAGCCATGGGTGAGGCGGGGTTCAGCTATAGGGATGAAACAAAATCTCCGCGGCAGGATTTGAAGGTATTCGTTGAAATCCACGTCGAACAGGGAAATGTCCTTGAAACTGAGAAAAAATCTGTTGGTATTGTGAAATGCATCGTTGGGCAAAGGCGTTTTACAATTGAAGTAAAAGGTCAAGCCAATCATGCTGGAACAACACCCATGGCATATCGAAAAGATGCTGTATATGCTGCCAGCCAAATGATACATGAAACACTAAATATGGCAAAGCAATATGGCGATCCGCTTGTAGCAACCGTTGGGAGGATTGATATTTCACCCAACACTGCAAATGTGGTGCCGGGAAAAGCTGCGTTTACTTTAGACCTGCGCCATATTGATAAAAGTACGATGTCCCATTTTACTGAAAGATTTATAGAAAACATAAATGATATATCACGAGAGCATGGGGTTGAAACGGTCATTGAAAAATGGCTTGATACGGACCCGGTCCCAATGGATCCTGAAATTACAGAATTGATTGAAAAGAAGTGCAAGGAGAAAAATTTGAGCTATAAAGTAATGCATAGTGGTGCTGGCCATGATGCACAAATTTTTGCACCGTCCATTCCGGCGGCTATGCTATTTGTGCCGAGCGAAAAGGGCATTAGCCATAACCCTGGTGAATATACTGCGCCTGCTGATTTAGCTGAGGGAGTTCAAGCACTGATCAGCACTTTATATGAACTGGCTTATAAATAATATTAATGAAAAGGGGAGTTATATATGGGTTATCCAAAAGATTTATTATCGAGCAGGTCTGTAATAGAACATGGAAAATATGCTTTAATTGCACCTGAAGGATTAGTGAACAATGTTATTCCTGGATTTCATCATTGCCATATTTCGATTTTAGGTTCTCCTAAGCTTGGGGCAAGCTTTGTCGACTATCATGTGACAATGAAAAAAGAAGGCGGAAATAAAGAAGGCTTTGGCGGACAGGAGGAAGTACAGACATTTGTTTACATACTGGAGGGGAAAATAAAAGCTTCAGCAGATGAAAAAGAATTTATCTTAGAGGAAAGCGGATACCTTTATTGTCCGCCGGGAGTGAAAATGTATTTAGAAAATATGAATGATGGGGATTCTAAGCTCTTCTTATACAAGCAGAAATATCGCCGTCTTGAAGGGAGAAAGCCCTGGGTTATATCAGGACATGCAAATAGAATAGAATTCAGGAACTACGATGATATGCATAATGTCAACATTAAAGATCTGTTGCCTGCTGATTTAGATTTTGATATGAATTTTCATATCCTTTCGTTCGATCCTGCTGCGAGCCACCCGTTTATTGAAACACATGTTCAGGAACACGGAGCATATATCCTTTCCGGAGAAGGGATGTATAATCTCGATAACAAGTGGATCCCAGTAAAAAAAGGCGATTATATTTTCATGGGCCCTTATGTTCACCAGGCAGCGTACGCTATAGGGAGAGAAAATTTAACATATATCTACTCAAAAGATTGCAATCGGGATGCGGAACTATAAAAAATTACAGGAGAGGAGAAATAGCGGTGCCAAACATACAGAAGATTATGGAAGAAAGAGTTTTTGAAATCGATAAAATAGCAAAGTTCGATTCAGATAAACCGCAAAAGAACTATTTTTATGAAACTGATAAAACGGTAGGAGCTGTCTGGTGTCTGGAACCTGGACAGGAGGTATACTTGCATTCTCACTCCAATGTTGATGATATATGGGTTTGTATGGAGGGAACAGGAACCTACTTTCCTGACTTGGAGAATGAAATTCAAATAAGTAAAGGCATGGTGATCCTTGCTAAGCCTAATCAGATTCATGGAATGCGCAATACCGGGAAGGACAGGTTTTTATTTGTTGGATTTGCAGCCGGGTCTTTGCCAATGGATATAACAAGATATTGACTTGCAGGCTGTAGTCTTTTAAAAAGTGTATCGCTCTCAGCCAGTTTTCTGGAAGAGAGCGATATGTATAATTAGATCCAATTTATGTTCATAACAAACAAGCACCCCGGCTAAACTTTCACAGTCAGCTTCGTTCTTAATAGATTGTAAATGAAATAACCTAAGCAAATTAAGCTGGACAGGGAAAAGCTGATCCAAATCGTAAGAAGATTTTCCATAATAGGCAAAGCTGCAAACCCCCCGGCAGTCCCAATAATAGATGCAAGGGGAATAAGGGCAGGCAAGGTTTTACTGCCAAGGATAATATACAGCATGGGAACAATCATGGAAGCATAAGTATTACCGAAAAAAAACAGCAGTTCGATAGGAGATGGAGGCAGGATACTAACTATAATAAGTAATAATAAACACATGGCTCCGGAAAACAGATAGGTGAATCCCCATTTTTCTTTATTGCTGAGGGGGCGAAGCATCCCGACGATATTTTTAATGATCAATGTGACAACAGCATGTAATTCTGCACTAATTGCAGATGAAATGGCACTGAAGCAAAACAGGACAAATAAAACAATAAGCAATGTTGAATTGATTTTTCCTATTAACTCAAATAACAAGGAATATATGGAATCATAGCTTCTTCCAAAAATAATAATCATGATCAAAGATGATAATGCAAGAGGAATAGTTGCCCAAATTAAACCCGCTAGTGTAAAAGTAATTCTCAGCTTTTCTTTTTTTATAATAAAAACTCTTTGCCATGAGGCACGATCAATAATTACTTGTCCAAAGCCAATTAAAATAGCTGTGAAAATAAACAAAATAGCTTCCGTGTTTTTAACGTAAAGGATGTATGGATGATATAATTTAATGCCTTCATAAACAGGATATACACCTTCCTGGATATAAAAGTAAACAGGGATGATGATGACAGCGCTGAATATGAGCACGACATTAATGCCTGCAAGCTGATGGATTCTTTGCATGCCCCCTGCTCCCCCAATAAAAAAACAAAACAATAAAAAGAAAACCATACCAGAAAAAACAGGCAGGGGAAAAATCATGTGCAGTAGGATTCCTGCCCCCATAGCTTGAACGAATATAGAATGGAAACTAATTACGAGAAGAATAAAAATCATGAACCAGTAACCGGGTGGAGTCAATCTTTTGCGCAATACATCACCTATCGTTTGCTGGTCATGAAACCGATCTCGAATCTTTTTTGCTAATATTCCAAATAAAATGAGTGCAAGAGCCCCCATAAGGGAATAGCCGATTCCTCCGGTTAACCCATACTTTATTAATGTTTCGGGAGATGAAAGAATGGTATTGCCTGTTACCCATCTTGACAAAAGACTCACAACACCAAAACCGATTCCCAGCTGAAATGCTCCGCCAATATAGTATTGAAAATCGGTTTTCTTCATTGTGAAGTCTCCTTCATGCGGTAATCCCTGGGTGATTGGCCAGTCATTTTCCGAAAGATTTGGCTAAAGTAGTGCTGACTGTTAAATCCGCACTTTTCTGAAATGGTGCTAATGCTTAATTCAGGGCTTTCAATCAGCATTTTTTGTGCCTGTTTTAATCGAAAGTCATTTAAGTATTCGGAAAAGCCCATTCCTACTTCCTCGTGAAATTTTCTGCTCAGATAAGCTGAATTGATATGAATTTTAGATGCTAAATAATTTAAAGTAAGCTTTTCATTGTATTCCTTTTGAATAATTTGCAAAGCCTTAACAATTTGCTCAGAGTAGCTGCCAATTCGTTCATACCTCCGCAAAACGCTCATTAACTCCTCTTCAATGACGGGCTTTGTAATATAATCAACTACTCCAAGCCTGAGTGATTTTTGAATATAATCAAAGTTTTGATAGGCTGTAACCATGATTAAGTCAATATCACCAGCTGCGGAAAGCTCCATAGCTAAATCTAACCCTGATTTGCCTGGGAGCTGAATATCAAGGAAAGCGAGAAAGATGTCGTGCTTTTTTATAATTTGAAGAGCTTGTGAGGCATCCTGAGCCTTAAAAAGAATCCAATTGGGAAATTTCTTTTTGATGAGATATTCCAGCTGTTCCAATTCTATAAGTTCATCATCTACAAGCAGAATATTCATTGCATCCTTTCTCCTTCCAATTTCTCTGACATAATAACGTGGGGGAATATAGCCAAAACTGCTGTTCCATCTCCCTGGTCTGTTAATTGCACAGAAGTTTCATCATTGGGAAATAATAGTTCAAGTCTTCTTTTTATATTCTCCAGCCCCACGCCGCCATCCTGGGGACTTGTTTCATAGCGCTCTAAAGAATTGTTCCACACTGAAACATGAATCGCTGATTCGATCTTTATTATTTTTATTTTTAATAAGGCCTCGCCAATATGTCTTTCAAAGGCATGCTTAAAAGCATTTTCCACAAGTGTTTGTATTAAAAAGGGAATGATAATGGCATTATTCACATGGTTGTCCAAATGAATTTCATAATGAAGACGATCTCTAAATCTTGTTTTCTGTATCTCCAGATAGTAATTAACATAAGTAAGCTCATCTTCAATTGATATGAAATTATTTAAAGTCCGATATTTAAATTTTAGCAGTTTTGAAAGGGTTTCAATGGACCGTATTAATTCTGCTTTACGGTCCAGCCTAGCTAGAGCCAGGATGGAGTTTAAGGTATTAAAAAAGAAATGCGGCTGGATTTCCTGGTTTAATTGATTGTATAAAGCTGTTTGAAGTTCACTTTCTAACGCTATTTCTCTTTTTTGCCTCTCAAGTAAATCAATTCTTTTTTCAAAAACAAATAAAAATAGCAGGGTAAAGGCTCCCGCCAGCGGAACCAGAACACAAAACATAATGTATATGGAGAATGATTCAATAGGCAGCATGTGGTTCGTTTCTCCTTAAGTATTAAAAAAGGGAGGTATAATAACCTATCCCTTTTTTAATATAACATTTTATACAAAATAGAGGTATTTGTATTAAACTGGAAGAGTTTCAGCGATATGACAGCTTACAAAGTGATTATTAACCAGCTCCCTAAGGGGAGGTTCCTCTTGCTTGCATTTTTCAACAGCAAAAGGACAGCGTGTATGAAACCTGCAGCCTCCAGGAGGATCAATCGGTGATGGAACATCTCCTTTTAATATGACGCGGTCCCTTTTTAAAGTTGGATCCGGAACTGGAATAGACGAGAGCAGTGCTTTTGTATACGGGTGAAGCGGAGAGTCGAACATTTCTTTTTTCTCTGCAATCTCGACCACTTTTCCCAGATACATCACCATAACCCTGTCTGAAATATGCCTGACGACACTAAGGTCATGAGAGATAAAAAGGAAGGTCAATTTAAACTGCTTTTGCAGCTTCTTTAATAAATTGAGAATTTGTGCCTGGATAGATACATCCAGGGCAGATACAGCTTCATCACAAATGATTAATTTTGGATTAACGGCCAATGCTCTGGCGATTCCAATACGCTGGCGCTGGCCGCCGCTAAATTCATGCGGATATCTGTCAAGTGCTTCTGGAGGAAGTCCGACATAGCCAAGCAGTTCCAGCATTCTTTCCTTTCGCCTTGATTTTTCAACCACATTCTGAATGGCCATGGCTTCATTTAAAATTTGCTTCACCATTTGCCGGGGATTAAGAGAAGCAAAAGGATCTTGAAATATAACCTGCAAATCACCTCTAAGTTTTCTCATATCCTTTTTATTTAACGTTAAAATATTTTTCCCCATATAAAGAACCTTTCCGTCAGTAGGTTCATCAAGCCTTAAAATTGCACGTCCGGTTGTTGATTTCCCGCATCCGGACTCCCCAACTATACTTAATGTCTCACCTTCAAAAAGCTCAAATGAAATATCGTCTACCGCCTTTACATATGCCTTTGGCTTGAAGATAGAGTCTTTTTTAACCGGGAAATATTGTTTTAATCGATCTACTTGCAAGATGATATTTTTTTCTGCTGTCGTTTCCACGTTAGACAACCCCTTCTTTATCTCTTTTGCCAGTCCACTTGTCGGTGTATTTCCAGCATCTTACTTTAATATCTTCAGAATAGGAAACAAGATCAGGCTGGTGTGCAGCACATATATCTTCTGCATAAGGGCATCTAGAGGCGAACCGGCATCCGCCAGGCATATTGTAAGGGCTGGGGACACTGCCATCTATCGTAATTAGTTCTTCCTGATCTTCATGGATTTTGGGCAATGAGTTCAATAGCCCTTGCGTATAAGGGTGCTTTGGATCAGCAAATATTTGCTCTGTAGAAGCATGCTCGACTATATTTCCGGCATACATTACCGCTACCTTATCACAAGTTTCTGCCACAACTCCCAAATCGTGGGTAATCATGATAACACCCATTCCTATTTTTGTTTGCAGCTCTTTTATCAGCTCCAGTATTTGCGCTTGAATCGTAACATCCAAGGCAGTGGTTGGCTCATCTGCTATTAATACCTCAGGTGTACATGCAAGAGCCATAGCAATCATGACACGCTGGCGCATCCCTCCGCTCAATTGGAACGGTTCTTGTTTCGCTCGTTTGTCAGGAGAGGGGATTCCAACCATCTTCAGCATATCAACTGACTTATCCCATGCAGCTTTTTTTCCCATCTTTTGGTGCAGCCTCAAAGCTTCTGCAATTTGTTCCCCAACCGGGATTACAGGATTCAAGGAAGTCATTGGCTCCTGAAAAATCATAGATATTTCATTCCCGCGAATTTTTCTCATTTCATCCTCTGGCATTGTAACTAAATCTCTTCCTTTAAAAAGAACGGAACCCCCGGCAATTTTTCCCGGTGGAGAAGGAATGAGGCGGAGAATAGAGAGGGAAGTCATACTTTTCCCGCATCCGGATTCCCCTACAATTCCCAGCGTTTCCCCTTTATGCAGTGTAAAATCGATGCCATCAACCGCTTTGCTGACTCCCCGCTTTGTTGTAAAGTGGGTTTTTAATCCTTTTACTTCAAGTATTGGCCTGTTACTTTCTTTCATATCCAGTCACCACCCTTAACTTAATTTAGCTCAATGCGTTTATTGAAGAACCGATAGAAGACATCTACGAATAAATTCACAACTACGAAAATAAGTGAGGCAAATAATACTCCTCCCTGGACCATTGGAAGATCACGCATTCGAATTGCATCGACAATCATTCTTCCCAGTCCATTAATAGCAAAGATCGATTCCACCAATACGGTGCCTCCAAGGAGTGCGCCAAACTGCAGGCCCACAACCGTAATCACTGGAATCAGGGCATTTCTCAGTGCATGTTTATAAATAATGATTCGTTCGCGAAGCCCTTTTGCACGTGCTGTCCGAATATAATCCTGGCGAATAACTTCCAGCATGCTCGATCTGGTCATCCTTGCGACAATTGCTGCTCCTCCTGCTCCAAGGGTAATAGCCGGCAAGATGACATGGAGCAGACTGTCCCATCCTGCAACCGGCAAAATTTGAAGCTTAACAGAGAAGAAATACATAAGCATGAGGCCAAACCAGAAGCTTGGAAGTGAAATTCCTAAGAGTGCAACAAGCATGACGCTGACATCGGTCAAAGAATAAGGTTTAACAGCTGAAATAATTCCTGCTGCCATTCCCAGCACGATTGTAATAATGATGCTAAAGAAGGCGAGTTCAATGGTAATTGGCAGTCTTACTAATATTTCATCAAGAACAGGCTGGCTGTTTTTTAAGGAGACACCTAAATCCCCCTTAAACACACTCGTTAAATATTCGAAGTATTGGATATATAAAGGCTGATTTAATCCAAGCTGGTCTCGAATAGCTTCAATCGTTTCTTTTGAGGCGCCTTCACCAGCAAGAAGTACTGCAGGATCCCCTGGAACGAGCTGCATAATAAAGAAGACAACAAAAGTAACTCCAATAATGACCGGGATTGTTTGTAAAATCCGGCGTAATATAAACATCAGCATAGATATAACCTCCTCAAAGCTTTTATTTTTTCATCCTAGGGTCAAACGCATCACGCAAACCATCACCAAAAATATTAAATCCAAGAACTAGAATAGAGATGGCAAGACCTGGAAATAGGGCGATATAAGGTGCGGAGAATAAGAAATCCCTCCCGCTGCTGAGCATGGTTCCCCATTCAGGTGAAGGCGGCTGTGCACCCAGGCCGAGGAATGATAATCCAGCTGCTGACAGAATGGCGGTAGCCAATCGCAGAGTCCCTTGAACAATAATGGGTGAAAGAATATTCGGGAAAATATGCCTGGATATAATGACAAAATCAGAGGCGCCAAGCGATCGGATTGCATCAATATACTCAAGGCGCTTTACTTCTAAAGTAGATCCCCGGACGATTCTAGCAAATAAAGGTACAGAAAAAGCTCCTACTGCTATGGTCACATTAATCAGACTTGGACCCAGTGCTGCAATAATTGCTAGAGCAAGGAGAATCCCTGGGAATGCAAGCATAACATCCATCATCCTCATGATAATGGTGTCAACCCATTTGCCATAATACCCAGCTACAAGACCAAAAATGATTCCGAAAAATGCTCCGAATAACACAGCAGCAAATCCGACCCCCATTGAAAGCCTTGAACCATATAGAATCCGGCTTAAAATATCTCTTCCTTTATCATCTGTTCCCATCCAGTGGTCTGCAGATGGAGGAGTCAGCTTATTTTCCAAATCAATTTCGTATGGGCTATATGGAGCCAGCAGCGGTGCAAATGCCGCCATTAACAGATAAACAAAAATAATAATAGCCCCAGCAAGTGCTGCTTTATTTTGCATCAATATAGAAAGAAAATCTTTTATTCTAGATTCCTTTGAGCCGCTAATCAATGTCTTTACAGCTATATCTGGCTGCTCCGTTTTTACTTGAACTGTCATCTTATTTCCCCCCTAAAAGATTTTTTTACTAGCAGTAAATTGAAAATCAGTCTTCCTCCTTTCAAAAGAAGAATGGATTGCAAACGTTTAGTTAAAATTATCAAAATTACCTGTAAAGTAAATATTTTTTAAAATAGTTGTCAAAATATTTAAAAATCAAGTAAATATTCTGTAAATATCTAAGTGCATCATCTTCTATAATGCAGATATGCATTTACGGAGGGACGGTGAACATTGAGTTTATTACCGGAATTATTTACTAAAAAAGGGGAGAGAAAAATGGAGAAAGATAGAAAGCACTTTCGAAAGGGATTGCTAATGATTTTCCTAAGCTTAATGATGCTGCTGTCAACAGCATGTTCTACACAAACAAAAACAGAGCAGGAAGCTGGCAATGAATCCGAAGGTAAAAAGGATGGGGGTACATTGACAGTTGTCCGTTTATCAGATGCAACAAAATTAGATCCTCACTTTATTACAGACATTCCTTCAGCAAATATTATTTATCAAAAAGTATATGAAACTTTAGTGGAACCAGATAAAGATATGAACATTCAGCCGCTGCTGGCAACAGAGTGGAATGTCATTGATGATACGACCTGGGAGTTTAAACTAAAGGAAGGGGTATCCTTTCATGACGGTACACCGTTTAACTCTGAAGCTGTGAAGGCCACCTTTGATCGTTTGCTGGATCCAAACACTGGATCGCCTCAGCGTGAGAAATTCGCGATGATTAATGAAGTAAAAGTAATTGATGAATACACAGTACAATTATTGCTTGATTACCCGTATGCTCCGCTGCTTTCTATTCTTGCAAGCAGTGAAGGAAGCATCATGAGTCCAAAGGCGCTGGCCGAAAACCAGGAGACGCTTGCAGAGAAACCTGTTGGTACAGGCCCGTTTGTTTTTGAAAATTGGAAGACTGGACAGGAAATTTCCTTGAAGAAAAATGAAAATTATTGGGGAAAAAGTCCAAGTATTGATGAAGTTGTTTTTAAGGTTGTACCTGAAGACGCGACTCGGCTGGCTATGATTGAAACAGGGGAAGCACACATTAATGATCAGGTGCCTGTTACAGAAATTGAGCGAATTGAGGCTTCTGAATCGATGGGACTTCTCCGGGCTGAGGGGCTTGCAGTTGAATATATCGGATTTAACACGAAGAAAAAACCATTGGATGATGTTAAAGTCCGCAAAGCAATCAGCCATGCAGTTGAGAGAGAAGCGATCATTAAAGGGGTTTATAACAATGTGGGCACACTTGCTAATGCCGCGATGAGTCCAAAGGTGTTTGGCCACAGTGAAAAAGTTAAGCCTTATGATTATGATCTAAATGAAGCAAAGAAATTGTTAAAAGAAGCCGGATATGAAAACGGACTTAAGCTTAAATTACTGACAAGTGATAGAAAAGAACGCATCAATATGGCTGAAGTTATTCAATCGCAATTAAAGGGAATTGGCGTTGAGGTAGATATTCAAGTAATGGAATATGGAGCATATATCGATACAATTGATAAATCTGAGCATGATCTATTTATCGGAGGATGGGGAAATGCCACTGGAGATGGTGATTATAATCAGTACAACCTTTTCCATACTGCTTCACAGGGACCTCCTGGAAACCATTTTTATTACAGCAACCCAGAGGTAGACAAAATTATCGAAGAAGCACGAAGAGAGACTGACGAAGCAAAGCGGAAGGATCTTTATGAAAGAGTAATGCAAATGGAATTAGAGGATGCGGTCTATATTCCAATCCGAAACTATGAACATATGGCTGCGCACAGTAAAAATGTAAGCGGCTTTTGGCTGAATGCTGCCAATTATTTAATGATTGATGATGCAGTAATTAAGTAAGTAAATTAAAAAGGGAAACGGAAAAGTACTTTTGAAGCAAAAGTGCTTTTCCTTCATTTTCAATTTTAGGAGGAATCAGAATGACAGCTCTATGGATTACAAATGTTCGGCTAGAAAAAGGATTCATTTACGAAAATGAACAAATTACAGGGACAAGCACAGAAATTTGCCACTTGAAAATCGAAGCTGGAAAAATTGCAGAAATTTCACTGCTTGCCCCAGATTCTAATGAAAACCAACTTGATGCAAAACAGAAGCTTCTGCTTCCTTCTTTAAGAGATATGCACATTCATATTGACAAAACCTATTACGGCGGGCCATGGAAAGCCTGTACACCAATCACAAATGGCATTTTCACTAGATTAGAAGAGGAAAAGGAACTTCTGCCAAAGCTTCTCCCAACCGCACAAGAACGTGCTGAAAAAATGATAGAGCTATATTTGGAAAATGGCCATACCCACATTCGCACACATTGTAATGTTGACCCTGTAATTGGCCTGAAAAACTTGGAAGCTACTGTCAATGCACTAAAAAAATATGAAGATGTCCTTACATATGACATTGTTGCGTTTCCGCAGCATGGACTGCTGAGGAGCGGCTCTGTTCAGTTAATTCGTGATGCTATGAAAAATGGTGCCACCCTGGTTGGCGGTGTGGATCCAGCTACCGTGGACAGAAACATTGAAAAGTCCCTGCATACCATTTTTGAAATTGCAGCAGAGCATAATAAGGGAGTCGATATCCATCTTCATGATCCTAACTCATTGGGAGCTTTTACATTTGAGAGAATGGCAGATTATACAAAAGAAGCAGGTATGGCAGGAAGAGCAACAATTAGCCATGGAATTGCTTTAGCCGACCTGTCCGGAGAAGCATTGGCTGAGATGGCGGCAATATTAAAAGAGCAGGAAATTGACGTGACCACTACCATTCCAATTAATCGTACAACTATTCCAGTTCCTGCCCTTGATCGTTATGGTATTCCCGTTTCAGTAGGCCATGACAGCATCACCGATCACTGGTCCCCGTTCGGAACAGGAAACACCATACAGAAACTGGGGACCCTTGCGGAAAGCTTCCGAATGATTGATGAATATTCTTTATCATCAGTCTTGAAGTTTGCAACTGGCGGTATTACTCCCCTGAATAAAGCTGGTGAAAGGGTTTGGCCAAAAGTCGGCGACGATGCAACGATGATGCTGGTTGATGCGACATGTTCAGCAGAGGCAATTGCAAGAAGAGCACCGGTTGAGTCATTATTTTTCAAAGGCAATAAGGTTGAAAGCAAACGAACTGAACTAAACATAATAAATTCATAGCTTAAGAGCAAAAAGGAGGGTTAAGTAATGCCTAAGTCCCATTGGTTAACAAACATTAAGCTTGAAACTGGATACCTCAAGGATGAAAAGGGAGTTTATACTACAAAAACTGAACTATTTCATTTGAAAATTGAAGATGGAAAAGTAATAGAAAAACAGAGCAGCGGATATGAAATTTCGAAAAATGAAAATACAGTGGATGGAAGAGGGTTTTTGGCACTGCCATCTTTTAAAGAGATGCACAACCATCTTGATAAGACCTATCTTTCTCTTGATTGGAAGGCTTGCAGGCCGGTCAAAAATTTAGAGGAACGTTTAAGGTATGAAGCAATGGAGCTTGAGGAATTGGCGCCTACAGCCAGGCAGCGGGCAAGCAAAATGATTGAGCTTCTCCTTTCTAAGGGATCAACTCACATTCGTACCCATGTAAATATTGATCCTTATATTGGCTTGAAGAACCTGGAGGGCGTAAGAGAAGCTTTAGAAGACTATTCCGACAAACTGACATTCGAAATTGTAGCTTTCCCTCAACACGGTCTTTTAAGGGAACATGTAATTCCTCTCATGAAAGAAGCGATGAGATCTGGAGCCAGCATTGTAGGCGGTCTTGATCCTGCAGGAATTGACCGTAATATTGAAAAGTCACTTTATGAAGTCATGAATCTGAGTACAGAATTTGATGCAGATATAGATATCCATTTACATGATGGAGGACATGTAGGGCTATATACAATTGATAAATTTGCTGAAATGATAGAAGAAGCAAAGTGGCACAATCGTGCTGCTGTAAGCCATGCATTTTGTTTAGGGGAAGTACCAGTCCCGCAAGCAGAAGAAATGGCGGAAAGATTGAATGAGCTTGGAATGTCGGTCATGTCCACTATTCCTATAACAAAATCTCTTCCACCAATTGAACTCTTGGACAGAAAAGGTGTAAATATTTATCTGGGATGCGATGGTTTCTATGATTCATGGGGACCTTTCGGGACTGGAGATCTGCTGGAAAAAGTAACGAGATATGGTGAGCTTTACCGTAAGAGCGATGAAATTTCTCTGGCACAATCATTAAAATGGGCCACTGGGGGTCCTGTCCCATTAAACAAGGATGGAGAGATGAGTTGGCCGCTTGAGGGAGAAGAAGCAAACTTGGTACTTGTCGATGCTTCGTGTTCGGCAGAAGCAGTTGCGAGAACACCTAAAAGAGAAGCGGTAATTTTTAGAGGGAAAGTTGTAGCAGGACAGCTGACATAAAAACGTTTCCTGATATAAATACCATATTTTATGGAGGATCATATGTTAAAAATTGATGATAGCCTTGTGCTATTCGACGCAGCAGAAAATGGTGACCTTGACTGTTTGAAAGCCTGTCTAGAGAGCGGCATTAATATTAATCTTCAGGATAAGAAAAAACGAACGGCCATTTTGATTGCTTCGATAAATAAGCATTATGATATGGTTCATTTTCTGGCGGAGTCAGGGGCAGATATTAATCTTCAAGATCAAACCAGCTTAAACCCATTTTTATATGGATGCATTCATGGAGATTTGAAGTTAGTTAAAATGATGATTAGCGCTGGGGCAGATATTAATCTCTTAACGAGATTTGGCGGAGTGGGTATTACTCCAGCCTGCGAAAAGGGACATATAGAGGTGGTTCGTGAGCTTTTAACATCTACAGATATAAACGTAAACCATACCAATTATTGCGGATGGACACCTTTGATTGAAGCCATTGTTTTGAATGATGGAGGAGAAACCCAGCAGGCCATCATAAGGATATTGCTTGAACACGGGGCCGATACAAGCCTTACAGACCAATATGGTGTGAAGCCGATTGAGCTCGCCAGAAGAAAAGGATACAAAGAAATAGAGGATATCTTATTTACCGCTGGTATAGAGTAATTGCATAGTAAGGTATTTTAGGCAAAGAACTCCCTTTCTGTTTTAATAGCAGAAAGGGAGTTCTTTTGGTTCATAAAAGTGTGCTGAAAGTTGATTCCCTAAGCAGCAATAGCAGCAATGTAAAAGCATAGTAAGAAAACTAAAGTTTAAAAGTTTTATTTAGCAGGGAAGATATAGGAAAGGACATTCAGATAATTTTGAAGACAGTATGTTAACATCAAGTATAAGGAAATATTTAAATAAAGGAGGAAATGCGATGAATAAAGATATACAAAAAGAAGAAAACCGTTTTTTTATGAATGATGATGAAGGGAATATGATTGCTGAAATCACCTATATTCCAAGCGGCGATTCCGTCATAACCATAGACCATACATATGTAAGTGAATCTCTGCGCGGTCAGGGAGTTGCCGGAAAACTGCTGGAAAGTGTCGTTCAGGAGGCGCGCATCAAAGGGTATAAGATTGTTCCTGCCTGCTCATATGCTAAAGCTGTTTTTGACCGAAAGAGCGAATATCAGGATTTACTCGCGAAATAAAGGAGGTTTTTTCTGAATGGATGCAAAAATAAAAAATGTAAATGGAACAGCCATCTCATATTATGATGAAGGCACAGGTGAGCCGCTGGTATTGCTGCATGGTTTTTGCGGCAGCAAAGATTATTGGGCAAGGATGATTCCAATTTTGGCGGAGGATTTTCGCGTCATTGCGGTGGACCTTCCAGGACATGGGGGGTCAAGTTTGCCGGCCGGTGAACTGTCAATTGAAAAGATGGCTGAAGTGATCAAAGGGGCTATAGATGAGCTTGGGCTGGATAAAGTATCTCTTTTCGGACACTCATTGGGCGGCTACGTAACCCTTGCATTTGCTGAATCTTATGAAGACATGCTGAAATCTTTTTCTCTTGTCCATTCAACAGCCAGCCCCGATTCAGAAGAAGGAAAGAAAGGAAGGGATATCGCTGCCGGCAAAATTGATAAAGAGGGAATTGAGTCCTTTATTGATGGGCTTGTGCCCAAGCTCTTTGCGCCCGGTGAGAAACATCCCAAGGAAATTCAAATGGCCAAAGAGATTGGCTATCGTACAAGCTCTGAAGGTGCAAAGGCTGCTCTGAAAGCGATGAAACTTCGTGCGGACCGCAGCCATGTCTTGAAAAGTACAAAGCTCCCGGTATTACTTGTTGCTGGAGACAAAGACCAGATTATCCCTCCAGAAAAGTCATTTGCAGTTGAAGGGCCTAACATCAAACAATTGACCATTAAAGCTGCCGGGCATATGAGCATGTACGAAGCACCGGAAGAACTGGCTCAGATTCTTCGCAGGTTTTTGAAAGAGTAAGCAGACTCTTTTTTTGAGCGCACATAATTATTTCTATCCGCACACAAATTTGTGTTATCCGCACATAAAGGTTCCTATGACAGCAAATTAGTCATTTTTACTATTGAAATATAGAAAAAAAGCTCCTTTTCACCCGAAAAGGAGCTTTTCTTACTTAAATATAACTGAAATGATCTCGTCTGTAGTCATTCCGCTTTCTATTTCAAATGTGCCGGGACGCAATTCGTTCTCAAGTCCCCGTTTTTCTACATCTTTATAGAATTGAATTCCGCTTTCAATAATATGGGCTTTTTCAAGTGCGTTCCCAACGTCAATGCTGGTCATTCCCATAGATACGGTTAAAATAGTCCGGTAAACAACTTTTTCGCCAGTTTTGTCCTCAGTTTTCTCTTCTGCTTTTTCATCTTTCTTCTCGCTGGACTTTGCTGCAGCAGCGAGCTGTTTGCTCCATTCAGCTTCAGTGTTGATGACGTAGCCTTTAGATGCGAGCAATTCAATCATTTCTTTATCTGACAGCTTTTCTGCTTCCTCTGTCTTATCAGAAGGCTTTTCTGTACTTTTTGCTTCAGAAGGTCCAAAAAGGTAGACGCTTCCTGTCAAGATGGCCGCCGCTAAAAGGCCTGCTGCAAAACTGCGCAAGGTATTTGGTGTCATTGGGCAACCATGCTCCTTTCACCTTTGTTCGCTGAATAAGGCAGAAGCATCAGGTCGACCTCTTTAGGTGTAAGCTGTTTTTTTAATGCAATGCTTTCATTCGAATATCCGCGTTTATGCAAATCCAGTACCTCGCGAAGCAAAAGTCTTTCTTCTGATGGCCCGCTCATTGCCCCGGATTGCTTTGCTGTAATCTCAGCATCCAATTCAATATTTCTGATTTGCTGCTGCAGTTCATGAATTTCATTTTTTAATGTAAAAGTAACCTGATCGATTTGCTGCTCAATATTTGATTTGGATTGCGCCGTTTTTAAAAACGATAAAATGAGCAGCACAACTGCTGAACCAAATAATATGGCGATTACCCATCCCATCCTAAAATCCTCCCTTATGTAAACACATTTTTTCTAGTTATCTATTTTTTTACCAAACTAAATTATACCTTTATTGCCTGCGGATTTCGAATGATAACCTCAAAATAACACGATAGTCCCGTTTTTATGTAAGAAAAAGGAGCGCGCGGTGAATCTTATTGCTTATTAACTAAAGAAATAAGAGGGCAAAAAACCCGGTCCAGACGGGACCAGGCATCAGTTTGTCAGCTTTCTTTCTGCAGCTGGGCACGTTTGGCTGCATGCAGTATATCTTCAATAGGGGAGACTCTGCCGAATTTATCTTTATGGACAATATGTTTTCTTTCAAATTGGGTGGGATTATCGATTCCAGCAGCTGCCGCAAGATTAAATAATCCTTCTCTTAGAGAGATGACATAGTTGCAGACCCGGTAATGCTTTTCATCAACAATCAATCCATCCTGCAGCTTCTTGTCAGTTGTCGCAACCCCTGCAGGACAGTGATTTGTATGGCAGACTTGGGCCATGATGCAGCCGACGCTGATCATAAAGCCCCTCGCAATATTGACAAGATCCGCTCCCATCGCAAGAGCAATGGCAATTTTATCAGGAGTGATTAATTTACCGGAAGCGATAATTTTTACACGGTCTCTGACTCCGTACTCCCTCAGCATTTCATCCACAACTGTCAGGGCTGATTGGATGGGGAGCCCCACACTATCTGCAAGCTCCTGATAAGTAGCCCCTGTTCCGCCTTCACCGCCATCAACTGTAATAAAATCAGGGCCTTTGCCGCTCTCCTTCATATAGGAAATCATGCTCTCCAGGGCATCAAGATCTCCTACCACTATTTTCATTCCGACAGGCTTTCCGCCTACACTCCGGAGCTCCTCAATAAAATCGAACATGGAAGGGGCATCCTCAAATTCATAGAAACGGTTTGGACTGTTAATCGTTTTGCCAACCTCTACAAGCCGGATTCTGGCAATTTCTTCGGTTACTTTTTCACCTTCAACATGTCCGCCGCGGGTTTTTGCACCCTGTGCAAGCTTTAGTTCAAAGGCTTTTACCTCAGGTATTTCACTTTTCTTTTTAAATTCTTCCCAGGAGAATTCCCCGTTAGCCTTTCGGACGCCGAACATATCAGGGCCAATTTGCATTATAATGTCCGGGCTGCCGGCAAGATGATACTGAGACAGACCGCCTTCACCAGTATTCATCCAGGTGCCGCCGGCAAGGCCAAGACCTTTTGAAAGTGCAGTGATCGCTTTTTCGCCAAGAGAACCGTAGCTCATGGCCGATTGTCCTACAAGTCCCTTGACTCTGAATGGCTGCCGGCAGGTTTTTTCTCCCAGCACAACCGCATCTTCATCCCGCAGATAGTAAGGATCGGCCAATTTTTCTTCGCTGTGTTCCTTTCTTGAAAAAAGATTGTCTCCATCGACTTTATAAACACGTGTTTTAACTTTCTGTGTATTATCCACCTTCATCTCATCAACGAGTTTAGGGAACAGGGTATTGCGTATATAGAACCCTTCTTCATCAAAATCTCTTATAGAGCCGAATCCTATTAGTCTTTCTTTATATTTGCCGGCTTTGACCACATCCTGGTATTCCTTTCTGGAAAAAGGCTTGCCTTCCGTATCATTATTGAATAGGTATTGTCTTAGCTCAGGTCCCACTTTTTCTGTGATGTATCGCACCTTCCCAATTACCGGAAAGTTTCTGAGTATGGAGTGCTGTTTTTGCCTGTCATCTTTTACATACCAATAAATAAATAGAATCACTGGTATAAAAATAACCAATGCAATAAATATAAATAATGCAATGACAAGGTAATCTGTTAAACTCATTTTATCCTCCTTCTATTAAAACTGGCTTAGGGCTTCTCGTATAGGGGTGTCCCCAGAGGCTGCCTCAATGGTTGAATGAAAGATAGCTTCTTTATCAATAGACTCTACTAGAACTTCGGCTGCGTCCTCACGCGAAATCTCAGCATCCCGGTCATGGATTTTCTCTGACAGGGTAATTTTTCCGCTGCCGGGATTGTCAGTTAATTGACCAATCCGGATAACCGTGTAGACCAAATTGGCAGCTTTAAGCATATCTTCTGGAAGATCCTTCGCAGCAATCTTGCGGGAAGGGTCCGTTTCCCTTTCCTCCGCTTTGACTGCACTCATCATCACAAATCGTCTGACACCGGATTCTTGTGCCAATTGGATGATATCTGAAATAGATTGGTGATCGACCATGACTGTTTTGCTCGTATGCTTTTTAGGATTGACGCCTGTTAAATAAATCACTGCATCTGATGCCTGAAGATAGGGGATCAGCTTTTGCTCGTCATAAACAACTGCATGGGCTGCACCCAGTTTTACAAGGTCTTCAATCTGGTTTTCATTTGCAGCAACGGCAAGAGCTTCAAGCTTCTTCTCCGCGAGCTTTCTGATTACATGTTCGCCCATATCTCCATTGGCACCGATTACAATTACTTTCATGCTAACGCCTCCTTTTCTACCCTTTTTCCACATAGGGTTTATTTAAAACCAAAATTAGGCAAACAAAAAAGCGGCCACTAGGACCGCGTACGTATAGGATGATTCCGTTTTCGCTATAACATTACATGGATCTGAAGACCAAAGCAAAGCCACTGCATATAAAATAAAGCTCCATCCTATGCGGATGAAGCTTTACCATTTATGCCAGCCTTTTAAAATTTTGGCCAAGAATTTCATTCATCGTATGAACAGTGATAAATGCCTTATTATCAACCTGGGTAATGTAACTTTTCAGCTTTGTGAAATCTTTTCTCCCCAGGATAGTTGTAATGACTTCTTTTTTATCTGATGTGAAGGCACCGGTTGCGGAGTGGATGGTTGCACCTTTGCCCAGTTCATGAACGATATAGGTTTTTATCTCATCACTGTGGCGGCTGATAATAACAACTTCTTTGTTTGAATTGAATTGCTGAAGTGCATAATCAATGACAAATCCATTAATTATGACACCAAAGAAGGCATACATGCCAACTTGCGGGCCGAACAGAACGGCGGAAGACAGGGCGATCAATAAATCCGCAAGAAGCACTCCTCTGCCGACTTCAATATTTAAGTATTTATTAATAATCATGGCGATGATGTCTGTCCCGCCAGTAGAAGCCTGCTGGTTAAAGACAATTGCCATTCCGGTCGCGGCGATGCATTGCCCGATGATCAGCTGAATAAGCAAGTCTTCGCTTAGCGGATGGGCCATCGGGGCGAATTTTTCAAGCACCCACACATAAAAAGACAAAGCGAAGCTCGCATATATAGTTTTTGCCCCAAAGCCTGATCCAAGAAAAATAAAACCAACTGCAAACAGGATCAAGTTGACAAGAATCATGAAAGTACCGATGGAGAAATCCGGAAATAAGTCATTCATGATGATCGACAATCCGCTGACCCCTCCTGTTGCTAAATTATTGGGGGACAAGAAAAAATGGACATTTATAGAAACCAGGAATGCTCCCAGATTTATCATGATAAAAGAAAATAGTTTTTGCCGCATCGCCGCAACCTCCTTTTTTTATAGTTTTCTCGAGATCCGTATAAAGTGGAACAACGGGATTATAAAGCCCTTAAAGCCCCTTTGTAAAGGGAATGAGGGCAAAAAAATAAGGTTTAATAATTATGAAAATTGGAAGGGTTTGCAAGAGGGGCTGATATTATCTATTTTTGCTTAATTCTTATATAATAAGTTTTGGTTAGCACGACGCGAAAGGATGTAAAAAATCTTGAAAAATAGGAAGCTTATTGTCATTCCCATAATGATTCTTGTAGCTGCAGCTGCAATGTGGATGCTTAATAAAGATTATCAGCAAATAGATTTGTTGATTCGATTGCTGATAGCAGCTGGTGCAGCACTATTATCAGGGGTCATCTCATACTTTTTATTCAAGCCGGAAAAAGAAGAACAATAATGATGCCTGCTCCCTGGCAAGGGGACAGGCATTTCTTTTTGGAACTTTTACCACTCGGTTTGTATATAAGCAGAAGGGGATGAGAGAAGTGAATCATATTGTGGAATGCCCAATATGCAATGGTGAGGAATTTGCGGAAGGCACCGACTTCATGCCGGTTAAACCATTAAATAAAAAGCTCTCAGCAGGATCTTTAAAAATCTATCGTTTTTGTTTAAGCTGAGGAGAAGTTGTTTCTATTAGAGTTGAGAATCCAGGTAAGTTTAAAAGCCGGTGATAGAAGAGAATGCCTCGTGAAGCCGAAATTTAGGAAGCAAAGAGAAAAATAGTCGCCATGAGCGCTACATGAAGCCGGCAACCAGGAAGCCAGTAGAAAAATGGTCGCCATGAGCGCTACATGAAGCCGAAAATCAGGAAGCAAAGAGAAAAATGGTCGCCATGATCGCTTCATGAGCTGAAAACCAGGAAGCCAGTAGAAAAATGGTCGCCATGAGCACTTCATGAAACCGAAAGTCAGGAAGCAAAGAGAAAAATGGTCGCCATGGACGCTTCATGAAGCCGAAAGTCAGGAAGCAAAGGGAAAAATGGTCGCTATGAGCGCTACATGAAGCCGAAAATCAGGAAGCAAAGGGAAA
>Ga0180215_1001786_pt1 | contig 22872 bp, 18 predicted proteins | sample eDN3rd37CBELigBY_FD_128871 | JGI IMG/M metagenome (GOLD analysis project Ga0180215, IMG submission 128871) | Enriched backyard soil microbial communities from Emeryville, California, USA - eDNA 3rd pass 37_C BE-Lig BY (version 2) (version 2) | ecosystem: Environmental > Terrestrial > Soil >...
GACCGCCCAGATCTTACCTGGGTCGGTGGCGAGGACGACGATGACGCCAGCCACGCCTGATATCCAGGGGCCGAGAATCGGGATCATTTCGAAGATGCCGGCCAGGACCGCTAGCGGAACGGCGTATTCGACGCCGATGAAGTAGAGCCCGATAAAGGTTACGACGCCGACGACGAAGCCAAGCAACAACTGACCGCGGATGTAGGCGGCCAGAACGCGATCGGCGATTCCGACGACGTTTCGCACGTCTGGCTGGATCGACGTTGGCCAGAGGTTGTAGAAGAAGTCCAGCCCGCGACGTTGGTCCTTGAGAACGTAGAACGTCCAGAGCGGGAGCAGTGCTAATCCCGCGAGGAATCCGAAGACCCGCTGAATCGTGCCAAAGGCTGCCATAACCGCCGAACGGGCAGCGCCGGCGATGACGCTACCGATCTCGTCCAGATTGGCCTCGATCTCGACACGAATATCCTCGGGAACCGTCTCCTCGTACCAGTCGTTCCAGTAGTTGCTCTCTTCGCGGACCGTTTCGGCGTATTCGGGCATCGTCTCGACCAGTTCGACGGTCTCGTTGACGAGCCGGGGGCCGATCGTGGCGATGACCGCGACGATGATCGCGAGTGCGGAGAGGTAGACGATCATCACAGCGATGCCACGGCTGGCGCGACCGAGCCAGCCCCGCTTGGGAATCGCTTTCTGGACGCGGTTGACGAGTGGCGCGATCAGGTACGAGAACACGAGGCCAATCGCGAACGGCAGGAGTGCTCCGCGCGAGGACCAGATCAGCCATGCGATGACGAGGACGGCAGCGATCACGAGTAGTGTGCGGTATTGTCGCAGTCGGCCGGCGCGGTCGTTGGTCTCAACCGGCAACGCTTGTTCCCCTCATCACACCCGATTGCGGCAGCGACGATACCCGATACTCGGATGGAATACAACAGCCCCGCGATCTCATCGCGGGGCTGTCGGCTGAGGTTCGGTAGATGCTATGGACGCAGTTCCAGTGAACGCGATGCGATGACCGCGTTGGTCTGCTCGATGAAATCGGCGACCCCGATCGCTCCAAGGTTGTCGCCCGAGCGAAGCCGGACGGCGACCGCATCGGCTTCGATTTCCTTATCGCCGACGACCAGCATGTATGGGATCTTCTGGTTCTGAGCCTGGCGGATCTTGTTCTGCATCCGGTCGCCACCGGTGTCAACCTCGACCCGGATTCCGGCGGCTCGCATTCGCTGGCCGACCTGTTCCGCGAACTCGATGTGTCGATCGGCGATAGGAATGACGACTGCCTGGACCGGAGCCAGCCAGACCGGGAATGCGCCGTTGAAGTGTTCGATCAGCACGCCCATGAATCTCTCGGTGCTGCCCGTGACGGCGCGGTGGATGACGACCGGCGTGTGTGGCTGGCCGTCCTCGCCGATGTACTCGCAGCCGAGTCGGAACGGCTGGATGAAGTCGACCTGGATCGTCGAGAGCTGCCATTCGCGACCCAGAACGTCCTTGGCCATGAAGTCGGCCTTCGGCCCATAGAAGGCGGCCTCGCCTGTTGCAGGGACGTATGCGACGCCCTTGGCGTCCATTGCGTCGCGCAGGGCCTGCTCGGCGCGGGTCCACTTCTCATCGTCCTGGACATACTTGCCTTCCTCGCCTCGCAGCGAGAGCTGGATGTAGTAGTCCGTGAAGCCATAGGTGTCCAGAATCTCGGTGATGAGATCGAGCGCGCGCCCGAATTCTTCGCCGACCTGCTCCTCCGTGCAGAAGATGTGGCAGTCGTCCTGGGTCAATGAGCGCACACGCGTCAAACCGCTCAACTCGCCACTCTTCTCGTAGCGATAGAGCGTTGCGAACTCGGCGAAGCGCAGCGGCAGTTCGCGGTACGAGTGGAGTTGCTGGTTGAACAGCGTCATGTGTGACGGGCAGTTCATCGGCTTGAGCCGCATCCGGACGCCCTCGTCCTCCATGACCGGGAACATTACGTCGTCGTAGTGCTCCAGGTGGCCGGAGCGAACGTAGAGGTCTTCCTTGACGAGGTGACCCGTCCAGATGTGCTGGTAGCCGTAGCGCGTCTGCGCCTCACGGACATACGACTCCATCAGGTATCGGACCATCTCGCCCTTGGGGAAGAAGATCGGGATACCCTGGCCGATGTCCTCGGAGAGCGTGAATAGGCCCAGTTCGCGGCCAACCCGGCGATGGTCGCGCTTGCGGGCCTCTTCGAGCTGATTGAGGTACGTTTCGAGATCGGACTTCGACTTCCAGGCCGTGCCGTAGATTCGCTGGAGCATCGGACGCTTCTCGTCGCCCCGCCAGTAGGCACCAGCGATGTTGAGCAGCTTGAAGGCACTGATCCGGCCCGTATCGGCGACGTGTGGGCCGCGACACAGGTCGAGGAACGGTCCGTTCTGGTAGGTGCTGATCACTTCGCCTTCGGGCAGGTCCTGAATCAATTCCAGCTTGTAAGGCTGGTCTGCGAATATCTCCAGCGCCTCCTCGCGCGACACTTCCCGGCGCTCGAAGGCTTCTTTGGCCTTGATGTGCTCGCGCATCTTCTCTTCGATGGCTTCAAGGTCATCCGGCGTGAGCGAGCGGGGAAGGTCGAAGTCGTAGTAGAAGCCATTCTCGATGGCGGGGCCGATCGCGAGTTTGGCGTCGGGGAAGATGTCGAGGACGGCCTCGGCCATCACGTGCGCGGTCGAGTGGCGCATCCTTGCGAGGTCGAGTTCGGCCTTGTTCTCGGCCGATACCTGAATTTCGTCCGGGGCGGCTGCCTGGCTTACCATGGTGGTCTCCTTATCCATTCAATGTTTCAGGGGAAGGCTGGGTGATCGCAGCGGTCGATCCTGCGCCAATGGATGTTCCAGTTGGCATGTACCCCTCCTTCCCAAAAGCGTCATCGACGATAGGCAGGAACACAAAAACGCCTGCCGCCACAAGGGACGGCAGGCGCTGTCGCGACCTGGCGTGGTTCCACCCTCCTTCCGGCGCATTTTGCGCCGCTCGGGGTTGCCCGTTAACGGGGGCAAGTCGGAGACGGTTACTTGCGCGATTGCGCGTTGGCCGCTCGGCTCGCGGGGGGTGTTCTCGGAGCGGTTGCATGTGGGACTTCCAGCCGCTGGTCCCACGTCTCTGTCGCCGGTTGCTCCGGTACTCGTCCCGGTCTTCGCCGTGACGGGGGGATCTGGTGGGCGGTACTGGATTCGAACCAGTGACCTCTACGATGTCAACGTAGCGCTCTAACCAACTGAGCTAACCGCCCGCGGCAGGAATCATACCACCGGCTACTGGCCGCATGCAATCAACATTCAGGGAAAACTGGGCGGCAAATTCAGGGCGGTGCAAGTGCTTTTACTGACCCTCGGTCGCCTCAAAGCGGAGCCGTTCGATCAATCGCTCGGAGAGCTGGATCGCGATGTAGATCGGCTGGTATGCGCCCTCAGCGATCTGGCGTGCGCGCGGGTCGCCGCTGGTTGTTGAGCGACGACGGCGGCGAGTGGCCTCGTCAAACTGCTCGACGGCGACGTTGATCCAGTCCAGTTCATCGTCTCGCAGGAACGACTCATGCTGGTCAGCGAGCGCGAGGAGTGCGGGCGAGACTTCGCTTGCTGCGCTGGCGAACCGGGACCACGACGGTTCGTCAATCTCGTCAAACAATGGCTGGACGACGGATTTCCAGCGGTAGCGCTGAAGGAGCGCGGTCGCGTAGCGGACATCGTAGGCGGCGTCGGCTGCGATCTCGTTACCGAACTCGTACTTAGGCGGTATCGGCCCGTCACGTCGCTCGCGCCAGCGATCCCGCCAGTCGGGCCGGAGGCGGGCGGCTGCCTCGTAGAGCATGGCGAGGGTCGCGAAGAGGTCGCGGTAGGCGTCGGTTCGTCCGGTTTTGATGCGGTCGCGATCGCGGCGAAAGAAGCCGGGCAGCGTCGACGCAGCGACGAGACTGATGCTGAGGACGAGACGATGCGGTGCGATGAGCCGGTTCATCTGTGGCGTGGCTCCTTCTGACGATTTCGGCTCAGGGACTCCGCGCCGAGCGCCAGGAGCGCGCTGGTGGGCCGGTCCATTGGTGAGCGACTGATGTAGCGATAACGGACAATGCCGTCGTCGTCGACGATGTAGACGGCCGGGCGCGCGATGATGTGGTCCACATGCTCGTCGCGGTCGGGGATGCCGAGACCATGGATCGCTGTCGCATCAGGATCGGAGTAGACATCAATCACGCCGCCGAGATCGTTACACATGTCGTTGGCGCCGACGAAGTCGTCGGCGCTGATTGCAACGACCGACACACCGAGCGCGCGGAACGTTCCGACCTCCCGCGCGAGTGACGTGAGTTGTTCGCAGCAGTGTCCGCACCAGTGACCACGGTAGAAGATCACGACTGCGGAACGAGGATCGAGCGTCTCCGGTCGGTCACGACAGGTACGCAGATGCAGGGTTGGGAAAGGTTCCCCTGGCGCTGCGGCGAGGTTAGACGCGTCCCGATTCAATGGCCCAGAAGCCTGACGGATTCGAGTCGGGGCTGCCAGATGAGGCGCCAATTGCCGAAGCGCGAGAGAAGCGCCTGTGCCTCGCTGTGGAACGGTCGCAGCGGGGCGTGCCGGACCTTCCAGCGGCCACTGACCTGCTCGACGACGAGTTTGGAGTCGGAGAGGACGTTGATACCGACGGTTTTAGGATCGCTCCCAGTCTCTTCCAGTTCCTGGAGGATGGCGCGAAGCCCATGCAGCATCGTCATATACTCGGCCTCGTTATTCGTGGTCTGGCCCGGGTAGTCGAGCCGGACCGGGGTGGGTGTGTTGATTGTGCCCTGATAGACGAAGCTGCCGTAACCCTGGCCGGGGTTACCCAGTGAACCACCATCGAAGACGAGCGTAATGTCAGCAGGAGGAATCGGCGGTGTCTGCGGCTTCGGGCGTCGTGACAGCCCGGACATTGGGTTCCTTTCGGTGGATGCCATGGTCCCGCCCATGTGGCGGGACCATGGCTATGATACTCAGGAGTGGGCCGCTTCGACTCGTGCCCGGTGGGCGGCGATGATCGAGTCGGTCAGATGCGACGGCACTTGCTGATAGTGACTGAACGAGGTCGTGAACGTCCCACGTCCCTGCGTCAGCGAGCGCAGGTCGGTGGCATACCGCTGGATCTCAGATGCCGGGACGGTCGCCTCAATCGTCGTGTAGCCGTCGCCACTCGGCGTCATGCCGCTGACGTGCGCGCGCTTGACGGTCAGGTCGCCCATGATGTCGCCGGTGTATGCATCGGGCACCGTGACCGCGATGTTGAGAACCGGCTCGAGGATCACTGGGTTAGCTGTTTGAGCGGCCTTCTTGAAGGCCTGTGACGCGGCGAGCTTGAATGCCATCTCCGACGAGTCGACGTTGTGGTACGAGCCGTCGGTGAGGGTGACTTTGACATTCACGACCGGGAACCCGGCCAGAATGCCCTCCTCCATCGCCTCGCGAACGCCCTTCTCGACAGCCGGGATGTACTGGCGCGGGACGGCGCCACCGAAGATTTTCTCCTCGAAGGCGAAATCCTCTTCGCTCGGCTCGACGTCGATGAAGACGTGGCCATACTGGCCGTGACCACCGGTCTGCTTCTTGTGCTTGTACTCGATCTTCTGAACGGCCTTCTGGATCGTCTCGCGATACGGCACGACCGGCAGGCCGATGTCGACGTTGACACCGAACTTGCGGGCCATCCGTTCCATCGCGATCTGGACGTGCGACTCGCCGAGGCCGCTGACGACCGTTTCGCCGGTGGCGGGGTCTCGACCGATCTGGAGTGTCGGGTCCTCGTCCGCGACGCGCTGGAGGGCGGTGCCCATCTTGTCGAGGTCCGACTTCGTCTTCGGCGCGACAGCAGCTGTGAATAGCGGTTGCGGGAACTCAATTCCGTCCAGGATGACCTTGTGCTGCGGGTCGGCCAGCGTGTCGCCGGTCGTCGTATCAGTCAACTTCGCGACGGCGCCGATGTCGCCTGCGGAGACTTCGGAGACGGCGATCTGCTCCTTGCCGCGCAGAACGTAGAGCTGCCCAGCGCGCTCGTCCTTGTTGCGCGTCACGTTCCAGATGTGAGAGTCCGAAGCCACCTTGCCAGAGTAGACGCGGAAGTAGGTGAGTTTGCCGACGAATGGATCCGCGATTGTCTTCCAGACGAACGCGGCAGTCGGACCGTCGGGATCGGCGTTGAGCGTCACTTCGCCGCCATCCGGTGACTGTGCGACAGTCGACCCGGGTGCCGGCAGGAGTTCGACGATTGAATCGAGTACGAGGCAGGCACCGCGGTTCGTGGTTGCCGCACATGTGATGATCGGAACGATCTCACCACGCGCGACGCCGTCGCGGAGTCCTGTGCGTAGTTCGTCTGCCGAAATCTCGTCGTCTTCGAGGTAGCGCAGCATCAACTCTTCGTCGCTCTCGGCGATCTTCTCGACGAGCTGGAGGCGGTAGGTCTCGACTTCGTCCAGCAACTCGGTGGGGACATCGGTCTCCGTCACCTGACCGTCGCGATTGTCGGAGTACATGTAGGCGCGCATCGTCAGCAGGTCAACATACCCACGTAGTCCCGATTCGCGACCGATCGGGATACAGAGTGGGACGGCCTTCTGGCCGAACGTCGACTGGGCGGAGGCGAGTGTTGCAGCAAAGTCGGCGTTTTCGCGGTCCATCTTGTTGACCACGAGAATGACCGGCAGGTTGCGTTCGGCTGCGAACCGCCAGGCCAGTTCCGACCCAACTTCGACGCCGGCCGACGCATCGAGCAGGACGATGGCGGCGTCGACAACACGCAGGGCGGCTTTGACCTCGCCGACGAAGTCAGCGTAGCCGGGGGCGTCGATGATGTTGATCTTGTGATCTTTCCATTCGACCGGGGCGGGCGTTGCGCTGATCGAGATCGTGCGCTTGATTTCGTCCGGGTCCCAGTCAGAGACGGTGTTGCCTTCTTCGACTCGTCCGAGTCGATTGATGGCCTTGCCCGAGAAGAGCATCGCCTCTGTCAATGACGTCTTTCCGGCTCCACCGTGTGAGAACAAGCCTACGTTGCGGATCTTTTCGACGGGGTACGTCTTCACAGCCCACCTCCCGTAGTCCGAGCCGAAACGGGTGCGTCGGTCTGCCGGGCAGGTTCCTGCGCGGAACGCCCGGGGTATGGCCGCATCGTTTCAGGTCGGAATCTCATTGAATCATCGGTGTTCCGGCGTAAGATCTCGACCGGATCCGTAAGGCGCCACCATATTATAACGTCCGCATCGGCACAACAGCGACGCGATGCGGACGGTTAGCGGCAGGGGGAGGGAAGATGGACGAGCGAGGACAACTGCGCGAGAGAGTTCGCGAGTTGCTTGGAGAGTTGGCTGGGCTGGATGGTGTATCCGGTCACGAGCACGCGGTCGTTGCGCGGTTGCGTGAGTTGCTAGAGCCGGTTTCTGATTCGGTTGAGATCGATACCTACGGCAACGTGTTCGCCCGGGTGAACGCGGGTGGAGACGGACCGTCGCTGATGGTCGCGGCGCACTCCGACGAGATCGGGGCGTTGGTCAAGTCGATCGAGCCGAACGGCATGATCCGGTTCGAGCGTGTTGGCGGCGTAATCGAGACGTTGCTGATTGGGCGGCACGTACGCATTCGCGGACAGCGAGGCGTCGTCGGCGTCAAGGCCGGCCATGTCCAGTCCGCTGAAGAGCGCGGCCGAGCGCCGGGTATGCGCGACCTCTACATCGACATGGGCTTTGATACGGCAGCAGAGGTTGAAGCACTGGGTATCCGCGTTGGTGATGCGATCGCCTACGATGAGCCGATGGAGACGTTGGCGAACCCGGTACGGGTGAGTGGCAAGGCGCTCGATAATCGTGTCTCCTGCGCGATCATGGTCATGCTGGCCGAGCGACTTCGGGGCGAGGACCTCGGCTGCACACTGCACGTCGTCGTGACGGTTCAGGAAGAGGTCGGGCTGCGTGGAGCAAGGATCGCAACCCATCGGCTGAATCCGGATGCGGCGATCGTTGTCGATACCGTCCCGTCAGGTGGTACACCGGACGTCGACTTCCATCGCGACCTGCGCATGCGGATCGGCGCGGGGCCGGTTCTTGGTCTTGCCAGTTCCGGTGGGTCATCGGGCCATCACATCAATCCGGGCATGCGCGATTTCCTGCGACGGACGGCGGCTGATGCCGGAGTCACGTTGCAGGAGTCGGTCTTCTACGGCGGTACGTCGGACGCATCAGCGGTTCACCTCGTCCGCGACGGGATCCCGACGGGCGTGATCAACATCGCCCGGCGCTACTCGCACTCGCCGGTTGAGACGCTCGACCTGAACGACGCCGTTGATACGTTGCTGCTACTGGAGGCGGCTGTCCGCGCTTACAACGCGGATACCGACCTCGATTTCCTCGCGGCGGACTGGGGATAGCGAGACCATCGTCAATCAATCCGGTAGGGGCGACATCGCAATGTCGCCCTTCGTTTGCCACCCGAACACGTCACGCGGGAAGCAGGGCGACATTGCGATGTCGCCCCTACCGGATTGAGGATTGCGTGGAGTTGGGGACCGTTGGCGTCAGCATACTCTCGCCACGTCTATCTGCTGGCGAGATGTCGGCTCCAGACGAGGCGCAGGCCATCGATGGTGAGGTCCGGGGCGTAAGTTGAGATGCGCGGGCAGCGGTCCTTGAAGACGCCGCCGAAGCCGCCGGTCGAGACGACGGTCGGCTGTTCATCGAGTTCGGCGTCGATCTGGTCGATCAGGCCATTGATAAGGCCGACGTATCCGAGCATGATGCCGGACTGCATGGCGGCGACCGTGTTGCGACCGATGACGGACGCGGGGAAGACAAGGTCGACGCTGGTGAGTTTGGCGGCTTTACCGACCAGGGCATCGTGGGCCGAACGCAGGTCGGGGGCAATCGCTCCGCCGATAAACGCGCCGTCGTGGTCAACGACATTAAGCGTCGTGGCGGTGCCGAAGTCGAGGACGACGACCGGCCCTCCGAACTGGTGATATGCAGCGGCCGCATCGACGAGGCGGTCGGGTCCAACTTCGGTTGGGTTGTCAACGTTGACGGTGACGCCCAGGTCGGTGGTGGGTCCGACGACGACTGGCTCGATACCGATCCGGTCGCGAATCATCGTCGTGATCCACGGAGTGACGGATGGCACACTGCTGCTGACGACGGCGCCGTCGATGCCTGGCAGGTCAATTCCGTCGGCGACCGCAAGCGTGTTGAGGACGATCCACCATTCGTCGGGCATGCTGGTTCGGTCGGTGTGGACGCGCCAACGCGAGCGAAGTTCGCCGTTGACATCGATCCCGAACTTCACGTTTGTGTTGCCGATGTCAACCAGTAATAGCACCCCGCCACCCTTCTGATGTTCATCGTTTCTTAGGTTAACGCCGGTCCAGCGCCGGCTTCTAAACCTGGTTGCCACTGAATATCGGCTGGGAGGTCGCCCAGCGCGATCTGGATCTCATGTCGGACGTAGGGATCAACGTCTCGGGCAATCGCATCGCGCAGCACTCGACGTGATCCGTCGCCGAGCAGGTTGCGAAGCGCGGACGCGGCGTGTCCCCGCGCCAGAGGCTGGTCGTGATTGGCAAGTATGTCGATCAGGATCGGTTCAGCGCGTGAGTCATTGCTGTTGCCGAGCGCGATTGCGGCGTTGCGAGCCAACCCGGCTCGCTTGGCGCGCGTCACTGGTGTGCCGCTATAGGTGGCGCGGAACTGCTCCTCCGTCATCGTTGAGAGCCATTCGAGCGACGGGAAGGCGTTGTCGATCGAGGCCGGGGCGAAGTCGGGATCGTAGATGGCCTTCGCCGCGTTCGTGTACGGGCAGACGTTCTGGCAGATGTCGCAGCCGAAGACGTAGTCGCCCATCAACGGTCGCAACTCGTGCGGTATCACACCGCGATGCTCGATCGTGAGATAGGAGATGCAGCGGGGTGCGTCGATGCGATATGGCTCGACGATCGCTCCAGTTGGGCAGCGGTCAATACAGATTGAGCACCGGCCACAGTCCCTGGCCAGCGGAAGATCGGGTTGGATGGCGATGTCGAGCATGATCTCGCCAAGCATGACCCATGAACCGTGACCCGGCACGATGATCATCGAGTTCTTGCCGTACCAGCCGGTACCGGCGCGTGCCGCGACGGCGCGATCGACGGTCCGGGCGGTGTCAACCAGTACGCGCGATTCGACATCTCGGCCGAGGTGCTGTTCGATGGCGGTGACGAGCGACCGCATCCGCTTCTTCAGGGTCGTATGGTAGTCACGCCCCCATGCGTAGCGGGCGATGCGGCCGCGCAGGATGCCGTCCTCGGGTGGTTCGACATATCCACTCCAGAACGGGACGGCCACGGACACGATCGACTGAACGGTGTCGTGCAACGTCCAAGGTTTGGTTGACTGGCGCGCTCGTTCGGTGGTGAACCAGTCCATCCCGGCCAGGTGTCCACGCTCGACGTGATCGACGAGGTAGCCCTCGACTTCCGGAAACGGATCGCCGCTGGTGACACCCGTGATCGATAGCCCGGCGGCTGCCGCCATTTCGGAGAGGTCTGCTCGCGAGATCTCAGCCCGGGTCATGGTGTTGCTTCAACCGCCTGGAGTATCGACTCGACCTCGCTTCGCGTTGGAAGCGCCGCGCGTGCACCGAGTGTCCGGCAGGCGAGGCCGCCCATCGCGTTGGCGCGGCGCAGGATCTCCCCGTCGCCGACCCGATCCAGCAGTCCCCAGAGACATCCGGCAGCGAAGGCGTCACCCGCGCCGGTCGTGTCAACAACATCGACGGGGATTGCCGGGGACGTTTCGATGCCGTTGGCGCGGATGGCGAGCGCCCCTTCGGCACCGCGGCTGAGAAACACGACCTGGCAAGCATTCGCGACGAGATCGCGCTGGACGCGGGCTATTGCGTCGTCCAGCGATGTCGTGCCCAGCAGCGTCAATAACTCGCGCTGATTACCTGTGACGGCGTCGAAGCGAAGCGCGTGCTGCCAACCGCTGTCGCCGGGCATCTCGACGAGGTATGTCATCGTCCCGAATAGTTTCGTGCGAGGACTACGGTGGGCCGGTAAATCGAGGAAGAAGGCACGCAGGCGCGGGTCGTCGATGTCGACATGGACCCAGGTGTGTTCGAGCATCAGATCAATTGGCAGGGGATCGCCCATGACGGGTTTGACACCCTGAATCCAGTAGATCGTTCGGTCGCGGTGACCGGGCGCGCCAGAGACGACGATCACACCAGAATCGGACTTCGCACCCTCGCGGATGGCGATCGCGCTGGTGTCGCAACCGGCGTCGTCGAGCGACGCGATGAGCGCGCGGCCCTCTGGATCGTCGCCGACAACCGAGGCCAGCATGACATCGATCCCGAGTCGCGCGAGCGCGTGGCACGTATTCCCGGTCGTTCCGCCGGCCTGTTCGAGTTGCTCGCGAACGATCGCGTACTCGCCGGGACCAGGGTAGTACTCGGTCACGATGAACCGGTCCCAGGAGCAGAGACCTATTGCCGCAACGCCCTGTCGCATTCGAATCCGCCTCCGTCAGAACGCCCTCATGGCGCAGTATCGATCGAACGATAGCACAGCGTCCTGCGAGGATTGTGCAGTTGCGCTGCGTACAATGGCATCGTGATGAAGCAGGGGGAGATGGGCGAGGCTTCGATATACGTCGTTGAGGATGACCCGGTTCTGGCCGATGCGCTGCGCTTCAACCTGGAGCGGCAGGGATACCGGGTACGTATGCTGCACGACGGTCATGAGGCGGTCCGTGAAATTGAGCGCGACGAACCTGACCTGGTGATTCTCGATGTGATGTTGCCGGGGCTGGATGGGTTCGAAGTCTGCCGTCGGGTCCGGAGAACGTCAACGGTACCGATTCTGATGTTGACAGCGCGCGGCGAGGAGGTCGACCGCGTTCTCGGACTTGAGATCGGTGCCGACGACTACCTGACCAAGCCATTCAGCCTGCGCGAACTACAGGCACGTGTGCGTGCGCTATTGAGGCGATCCGTCCGTCAGGATGACGGCGAGCGCAACGAGCCTCAGGAAGCGGGAAACCTGCGCGTTTCGCCACGGGAACGGCGCGCCTGGCTCGGAGATAACGAGATTCAGCTTCGCCCACGCGAGTTCGACCTGCTGGCGTACCTCGTACAGAATCGGTCACTGGCGTTGACTCGGCAGCAGATACTCGACGGCGCCTGGGGATCCGACTACACAGGGGAGGAGCGAACGGTCGACGTTCACGTCAAAGCGTTGCGAGACGTGATCGAAGAAGATCCACGGCGGCCGGAACGCATCGTGACGGTTCGCGGCGTTGGCTACCGATTCGAGGGCTGATCGGATGCGGAGCCTCTTCATACAGTATCTGCTACCTGTCGTTGCGTTGCTGACCGGGATTGTGATCGGTTCCATTGCTGGTTCGATCGTCTGGGGTGTCACGGTCGGCTTTGCCGTCGCGGTTGCGCTTGCGATCCTCCTGAGTTGGCGAGCGCGGAGGTTGCTCGCCAACATCAATCTCGTCGCGCATGGCGATGACGGCGTCGATCTCGACGCAGCGGCGATGGGGTCGGCCGCCGACGAGATTGCGACAGTGTTGCGTTCGGTCGCCCAGCAGCAGTTGAAGGACATCCAGCGACATGAAGATGTGACGCGGTTGTTGACGCAGCAGACGCAGGTGCTCGATCGGATGAACGATGGTCTGATGCGAGTCGCTGCCGACGGACGCGTCACGTATGCCAACGTCGCGGCGGGTTCGCTGTTTGGTGGGCGGAATCCGACCGACCGATCATTCATGAGCGTGACTCGCGATCACGAGTTGAATGGCGTCGTGAGACGATGCCTGCAATCCGGCGGCGATCAGCAGCATACTTTTGAGATTCCCGGTGAGGGCAGGCTCGTGAGTGCGGTCATCACGCGTCTCTCCGACCGCCCAGCGGAAGCGCTGGTGATGTTGCGCGATATCACCGAGGTCAACCGGCTCCAAAACCTGCGGCGCGACTTCGTCTCCAACGTCTCGCACGAACTGCGGACGCCACTCTCGACGATCAAGATCCTGACTGAGACGCTGCTCGACCTTGACGAGCAGGAAGGCGAAGCCAGCGGCTTCCTGCGCAAGATCGACGCAGAGGTCGATTCGATGACGGCACTGGTGCGCGACCTGCTCGACCTGACACGACTGGAAACGGCCAGTGGACGGCTCGTGCTGCGTGAGATCGACGTTGCACTATTGGTCGAGGATGTCTGTAACCGAATGCGGCCATTGGCTGAGCGACATGGTGTTGACCTGAACTCGGATTCGCCAGCCGATATCCAGCCATTGGTTGCCGACGAGCGCCGGTTGCATCAGGCACTCATCAACCTGATCACGAACGCGATCGTCCACACGCCAGCGGGTGGATCGGTGACCGTTCGTGCGGAGCGCGCCGAGAGTGGAGCAGTACGGTTTTCCGTCGTAGACACCGGCGTTGGTATCCCTGCCGACGATCTGCCGCGCGTCTGGGAGCGATTCTTCAAGACCGACAGGGCGCGAACCGGAACGGGCACCGGCCTCGGGCTAGCGATCGTCAAGCACATCGTTCAAGCGCACGATGGAGCGGTGGCCGCGAGCAGCACTGTGGGTGCCGGATCGACGTTCTCGATCGAGATCCCGCCAGGATTGGGGCCAGTCGCGAAGGCGCTGCCAGTCTATGAGCGGTCGGTCGCACCCAACTAGCGGTTGTGTTTGGGGCCGGAGACTGCTTTCTCAACCATTCAAAACCAATCCGGTAGGGGCGACATCGCAATGTCGCCCCTACCGGATTGGTTTTGATTGGTTGAGATTGATCGTCGTTAGGAGACTGCGGCTGGTTCTCGCTCGGCCTGGCGCTCGGCGACGACGGCGTTGACTTCGGCCATCAGCGCGTCGAAGATCTCGTCTTCCTTCACCGTTCGGACAATCTGGCCCTTGCGGAAGATGACGCCCTTACCGCGACCTGCGGCGACGCCGACGTCGGAGTCGCGCGCTTCGCCGGGGCCGTTGACGACGCAGCCCATGACTGCGACCTTGATTGGCTCGTTAATCTCGGCGAGGAACGACTCGACCTTGTTCGCGATGCTGAAGAGGTCCACCTCGACGCGGCCGCAGGTTGGGCAGGCGACCATCGTCGCGCCCTTCTGGCGGAGTTCGAGCGACTTGAGGATCTCGTAACCGACGAAGATTTCCTCGACCGGGTCGGTCGTCAGCGAGACACGGATCGTGTCGCCGATGCCAAGCGCGAGGAGGGTGCCGAGGCCGACGGCGGAGCGAACGCTACCAGCGCGCGGTGTCCCCGCCTCGGTGACGCCGAGGTGGAGCGGATACATGTTGCGGGTCGCCATCCGCTTGTACGCCTCGAGCATGACCGGGACCTCAAACGCCTTGAGTGAGATCTTGATGTTGTCATAATCGAGGTCTTCGAGGATCTTGATGTGACCGAGCGCGCTGCGAACCATGTGCTCGGCGATGAGTTCGACCTGGGTGGCTCCCTGCTGGGCCATCTCGTCAACAAACTCCTGCGACATCGGCGCGACGGAGCCGAAGTTGACGCCAATTCGGATAGGTGTGTTGCGCTCTTTGGCCTTCTTGACGACTTCCTGAACATCCTCGTGCTTGCGGATGTTGCCGGGGTTGAGGCGCAGGCCGTGGATACCGGCATCGAGGGCCTTCAGGGCCAGCGTGTGCTCGAAGTGAATATCGGCGATGAGTGGGACCGGCGCGTAGGGAACGATATCGGGCAGCGCCGCGGCGGCCTTGCGATCGGGGACGGCGATCCGGACGATCTCACAACCCGCGTCGGCCAGTTCGTGGATCTGGCGCAGGGTTGCTTTCGGATCGCGGGTGTCAGCGGTCGCCATCGACTGGACAACGATCGGGGCGCCGCCGCCAATGCGGACGTCACCTACATAGACTGGCTTCGTGAGACGGCGCGGAGCGAGCAAGGACACGAGAATACCTCCAGGTGGCGAACGGCCACGCATATGTCAGGTCGCATGTGTTCGACCGACGATGACTGTTACAGGAAACGTCCGTCAGGTCAAGCACAGATTGACAACATTATTCCAGGAACGAGCCTCCGCTGAGCAGCCGCTCGACGTCCAGGAACGCGATCCCCAGCATGACCGTCAGCAGGACGACCATTCCGAGGAAGTGGACCATGCCTTCTTTCTCTGGTGAGACCCGGCGGCCGCCGCGGAGAACTTCGATCAGGACGAAGAGCAGGCGACCGCCGTCGAGTGCTGGGAGCGGGAGCAGGTTCAGCAAGCCAAGGTTCAGCGAGAGGATGAACATCAGGTTCGCGATCGTGATCCAGAGCGGCATCGGGCTCTCATTGATTACCTCGGAGGTGAGTTGTCCCATCCCGATCGGCCCGGCGAGGTCGTCGAGAGGTGTCTCTCCGCGAATCAGGCTGAGAATGCCTTCGCCCATCTGCCGGATCGAGCCGAAGAACAGGTTGACGGATTCGCCGGGGATGTCGGCAATCGGGACGCTCTGGAACTGGAGCTTCTGAATGAGATCTTCGCCGAGCGGCGGGTCATCCTGTGGGACCTGATCGGGGATCGTCAGCGGGATTTGCAGGTTCTGGCCATCGCGCCGGATCGTTAGTTCAACCTGCTCGCCGGTGTGGTTGCGGATGAATCCCGCATAGGCCATGTAGTCGCGAACTTCGATGCCGTTGACGGCAGCGATGACGTCGCCATCCTGAAGGCCCGCTGATGCGGCGAGGCTGTCTTCCGGCACTTCGGAGATCTGGATATTCGCGAGACGGTACTCGTTGAGGCCGATACCAGTCCGTCCCTCGCCGACGGGCGGGTCCTCGCGGGGGACAACGGTCGTTCGTACCTCTTCGTTTCCGCGCATAAGGACGACCGGCATCTCTCGACCGGCGAAGTCCTGTGTGACAGAACCGATATCTGACGCTTCTTCGATCGTCACGTCGCCCGCGGAGATGATCCGGTCGCCAACCTGCCAGCCGGCTGCCTCGGCGGGTGAGTTGGGAACGACGTGGGTGATGTAGACATTCGAAGATGTCTCGCCCTGGAATGCGACGATCAGGACGACGATGATGAAGGCGGTCAGGAAGTTCATGACGGAACCGGCGACGAGGAATCCGGCACGTTGACGCGGAGTCTTGGCCTGCATGCTGTCGGAATCGAACGACTTGCCGTCCTCGCCCTTAACGCGGACGAAGCCTCCGATGGGCAGCGCGTTGACGGAATAGACCGTGTCCCCGCGCTGGACGCCCCAGAGGCGCGGTGGGAGGCCAAAGCCGAATTCTTCGACCTTCACGCCTGCGCGGCGCGCCATCACGAAGTGACCGAGTTCGTGGACGAAGATGAGAAAGCCGAGGATCGGAACGATATAGAGCGCGTTGAGAAAGCCCACGGTTTACTGCTCTCTGTTATAGAAGCTGCCGCCCGGCGGACGACGACTGAGGCTCCCGGTCAGAGACCGGGCCAGAATGAATCGTACCTGTGCTGAAAAGACGGCGTCAATCGATTCCGTTACGCCCGATCGCTGCTCACTTCGCAAGTCCGCTGCCGACCGGAGCGGCGAGTTATGTATGTTAGAATGACGCGGCTGCCGGGGAGTCTGACAGCCGTCGTGGGACACGCCCGATGTTGGGGCATGTGTCGTCGCATGTTGCGTTTCCTGCGCATGACGGCACGCGGTCCGGAGTCGGGGTCCTGAGGACGCGAACTCCAGCGCGTACGTGGTGAAGGGAACAATTCGGAATGATCGTCGGTATCCCCAAGGAGATCAAGGACAACGAAAATCGGGTGTCCACAACTCCATCCGGCGTATCTGAGTATGTCGCTCGCGGGCATCAGGTACTGGTCGAGCGGTCGGCTGGTGTCGGGAGTGGCTTCGCGGATAGCGAATACGAAGCAGCCGGCGCAGAATTAGTTGACTCACACGCCGAGGTATTTTCCCGCGCCGATATGATTGTCAAGGTTAAGGAACCGATTGCATCGGAATACGACCTGATGCGCGAGGACCAGATTCTTTACACCTACCTTCACCTCGCCGCCGAAGAAGCGCTGACGAAGACGCTCATCGACCGCAAAGTTACCTCTATTGCATATGAAACCGTCGAACTTGCGAATCGTGCCCTCCCGCTCCTGACACCAATGAGCGAAGTGGCGGGGCGAATGGCGGTCCAGGTCGGTGCGCACTACCTTGAGAAGGTTCATGGAGGACGCGGACTGCTGCTCGGTGGAGTCGCAGGCGTTCCCCCGGCAACTGTTGTCATCATCGGTGGTGGCGTCGTTGGCACCAACGCCGCACAGATGGCGCTTGGTATGGGGGCAAATGTCACCATCCTCGACGTATCGATCGACCGGCTCCGCTACCTCGATCAGGTACTGCATGGCCGCTTCCAGACGCTGGCGTCCAGCCGAAGCAACATCGCCGAAGCGGTCAAGACAGCCGACCTGGTGATCGGTGGCGTGTTGATTCCAGGTGCCAAGGCACCGAAGCTGGTCACAGCTGATATGGTGTCAACCATGCGCGCCGGTTCGGTGATCGTCGACGTCGCGATTGACCAGGGTGGCTGCATTGAGACAGTGCGCCCGACAAGCCACAGCAACCCGACGTTCGAGGTGGATGGCGTTGTCCACTATTGCGTGACGAATATGCCGGGTGCCGTGCCGCGAACCAGCACGCTGGCGCTTTCGAACGTGACGCTGCCGTACGGGCTGAAGCTCGCCGGGGCCCAGATGGATGCGGTCCGTGAGGACCCGGCCCTGGCGAAGGGTGTCAACGTCTACAAAGGTCAGGTGACGTACCTGGCCGTCGCGGAGGCGTTTGGCCTCGAGTACACGCCACTCGAATCACTGATGGCGTAGCTGTCGGATCGGAGCCATCGGACGACGCCGGTGGCTCCGACTCTAACCCCTGTCTCGAACCGAGAGGATCTGGCTCATGCGACAAAGCATCGATCGCTTCCTGAGTGCGCTGGAAGCGGGAAATGACTTCTCGACGAACACCGTCTCCGCATACCGAAATGACCTCAACCAGTTCGCGGGATTCATTTGCGATGAGCAGGGCCTCGGTTCGTGGAACGAACTACAGGACACCCACCTCACGTCGTACGTGTTGCAGATGCGCGAGCGCAAGTACGCGAGTTCGACGATCGCCCGCAAGACGGCAGCGATCAAGTCGTTCTTTGGCTACATGGTTCGCAGTGGCGAGTTGCGCTCCGATCCATCGGAGTCGCTGGCGTCCCCTCGGGTCGAGAAGTATGTGCCGAAGGCGATGACGGAGCAGCAGATTCAGGCATTGCTCCATGAGCCGACGCGCGAGGCGAAGCCGGAAAACGTGCGTGACTGCGCGATGCTGCAGACGCTGTACGCGACCGGTATGCGAGTGTCGGAACTCGTGAGCCTCGACATCGATGATGTCGCTCTCGAGCGAGGTACGGTCTGCTGCACCGGCAAGCAGAATCGGCGACGTGACGTCGAATTGAGCCCAGAGGCTCTGGCGGCACTGAAGCAGTACCTGGAGATGGGCCGACCGGCGATCGCGAAAGTTGCGGATGAGCCGGCCCTGTTCCTGAACCACCGCGGGCACCGGCTGACGCGGCAGGGATTCTGGCTGATCTTGAAGCAGTACGCGCAGGCAGCCGGGATCGGTGAGATTACGCCACACACGCTGCGGCACTCGTTCGCGGCACACCAGATCACTCGTGGGCGAGACCTGGGTGATGTCCAGCGCATCCTGGGCCACGTCAGCATCTCGACGACGCAGATCTACCAGAAGATCGCGAGTGATATGCAGGACCCCGAGTCGTTGACGATCGTGAGTCCGTGCGACGGGGAAGAGCAGGAGATCACCATCGAGCAGGAAGCGGAACTGGCCGGAGTCGGTGGAGAGCGCTAGCCGCCCCCCGAACGCAGACCGCATCACGAGGATGACGAAAGGCGGGCGGGACGCGAGTCTCGCCCGTTTTCAATGGTATTGAGATTACTTCGAATTCGGGGAGGGTACGACGATGAGCGAACCGGCACGTCCGGCCGTCACACTGGAAGCGCTGGCGTCGCTATGTAAGCGACGCGGATTCGTCTTTGCCGGGAGCGAACTCTACGGCGGTCTCGCAAACACGTTCGACTTCGGCCCGCTGGGCGTCGAACTGCGCAACAACATCAAGCAGGCATGGTGGCAGCACTTCGTCCGCGAGCGGCCAGATATCGTCGGGCTGGACGGCGGTATCCTGATGAGCCCTCGCGTCTGGGAAGCCAGCGGTCACGTTGACGAGTTCAACGATCCGATGACCGACTGCCGTGAATGCCGCAATCGCTACCGCGCGGACACCCTGATCGAGGACACGCTCGGAACGTCGGCGGAGTCGATGACGCACGCCGAGATGTCCAAGGTGATCCAGGAGACGCCGATCGCCTGCCCCAACTGCGGCAAGGTAAGTTGGACGCCGGTGCGTGCGTTCAACATGATGTTCAGGACGCAGATTGGTGTCGTCGATGAGACGGCAACGACGATCTACATGCGGCCGGAGACGGCCCAGGCGATCTTCGTACAGTACAAGAACGTGATGCAGTCGAGCCGCGTCAAGATTCCGTTCGGCATCGCGCAGATTGGGAAGGTGTTCCGCAACGAGATCACACCGGGTAACTTCATCTTCCGGTTGCTCGAGTTCGAACAGATGGAGATTGAGTACTTCATCGAGCCGGAGGGCTGGGAGCCGGTCTTCGAGTCGTGGCTGGACGAGCAGGAAAAGTTCGTCTATTCGCTCGGCGTCCGTCCCGATCGCATCCGACGGCGCGAGCATGTGGCCGAAGAGCTCTCGCATTACTCGAAGCGGACCGTCGATCTTGAGTACCTGTATCCGATCGGCTGGAAGGAATTGACGGGTCTCGCCTATCGTTATGACTTCGACCTGAACCAGCACCAGCAGGCGTCCGGCGAGGACCTGACCTACTTCGATCAGGCAAACAATCGCCGCTACCTGCCGCACGTGGTCGAGCCGACGATGGGTGTTGACCGGCTGATGCTGATGGTGCTGTGCGATGCCTATGAGGAAGAAGAGACGGTCGATGCCAAGGGCGAGCCTGCCACGCGCGTCGTAATGCGGTTGCATCCACGCATCGCTCCGTATCAGGTCGCCGTCCTGCCGCTCTCGAAGAAGCCGGAGCTTTCGGCTGTCGCCGAGCCGATCTTCGCGGAGTTGCGCAAGCGGTTCTCGTGCGAGTACGACGAGACGCAGGCAATTGGCCGGCGCTACCGGCGTCAGGACGAGATCGGTACGCCGTTCTGTGTGACGGTTGACTTTGACTCGCTTGAAGACAACGCCGTGACGGTTCGCGAGCGCGACAGCATGGAACAGGTCCGGGTGCCGATTAGTGAGGTGGCTGCCCTGATCGAGAGCCGGTTGGCGGAAGACTGGGTTCCGCCAGCGGTACGGGGTTAACCTTCCGCGTTTCCTGCGTGGCGCCCTTCACCTGGAGGGCGCCAATTCTAGATATCGAAGTCTTCGAGTTCGTCGCCTGCGATTTGCGACAGGATGGCGGTCAGTTCGTCGTCGGAGTGGAAACTGATAACGATCCGGCCACCGTTCCGCCCGCGTGAGATGTCGACCTTCGTCCCGAGCGCACGTTGCAGTGAGGTCTGGACGGACTGGAGAGCGGGGTCAACGCGTGGCGTTGTCGGGCGTCGGCGTGCCTCTGACATCGCGCGTTGGGCGAGCCGTTCCGTGTCGCGGACATTGAGACCGAGTTTGATGACCTGCTGGAGAATCTGCTCCTGAATGATCGGGTCTTCAACCGCCAGCAGGGCACGCGCGTGCCCCGCGCTGATCTGCTCGTTGGCGACGGCCTCGCGGATCAACTCTGGAGCGGAGAGCAGGCGAATCGCGTTGGCGATGGCCGGGCGGCTCTTGCCGACGCGCTCAGCAACCTCGGACTGCTTCATCCCGAACTCAACCGTCAGCTGGCGATAGGCGAGCGCTTCTTCAATTGGGTTGAGGTCGGCCCGCTGGATGTTCTCGACGAGCGCGAGTTCAAGGATCTGCGACGGCGTCGCCTCGCGAACGAGGATTGGCACCGACGTCAGCCCGGCGCGTTGGGCGGCGCGCCAACGTCGCTCACCGGCAATGATCTGGAACGGTTTGTCGGCGCCGCGGCGTGAGACAAGGATCGGCTGGATGATGCCGTGCTCGCGAATCGAGGCGGCGAGCGAGTCGAGTTGCTCGTCGTTCCAGTGGACACGTGGCTGGAGCGGGTTTGGTTCGAGCGCGTCGATGTCGACGGTGCTGGTCGCGCCGCGCTCAGTGTCGGCGCCGATGCCGGGAATCAGCGATTCCAGCCCGCGACCCAGCCCACCTCGTCTGCTCGCCACCCACACCCGTCACTTTCTCTGATGCGACCCTGCCGAACAAGTATACCGATCGGTTTCGTTGACTCTGTGCATTTCCTCACAAGCGTGCTGGGGCTGGCTATACTTCGCTCGTGCCGGCGATCGCCGGTGGACAGACGAATGGAGCTACTCGGACGTGGGTGAAGAGATCACCGAAGCGATATCGCTGATTATCTCAGCGATCATGCTGGTTGGCGTGGTGGCGTTTCTGAGCCTCTGGGTGCGGCGCGCAGATCAGGACTCGCTCGAAGGCAAACGCGCGACGCCGATGGGGCTGTACATCGTCTTCGGCGCGTTCGGGTTCTTCCTGTTCCTGTACGGGCTTGGCTCGTCGTACCGCGCCTGGCGCGAAGGTGAAAGCCCTGACGATGCGTCGTTTCTCGCGCTGGCGATCGGTATCATCGCCGGGTTAACACTGATCCCGTTCCTGCGCAATCTGCTTGCGAAAATCATTCCCTTCAACCCGAAGTCGTGGCCCGATACGATCGGCCTGTTCCTATTGGCGTCGATTGTTGCGCTCTCATCCGTTGCGCTGTTCGTTGCCGGGGATGAGCAGGAATCGGCCACCTACCTGTTGCTGGTTGGGACGGCGGTCACAGAGGTCGCGCTGGCGTTTGTTATCGTCGGTGCGCCGTTCTACCGGACGATCAGTCAGGCGGTCAAGCGGCTCGGACTGACGATTCCAACGATGCGCGAGGTCTGGATTTCGCTCGGGCTTGTCGTGGTCGCGTTCGTGATCTCCGCAATGTCGTCCGTGCTGGTGCGTTTGCTCCAGCCTGACCTGTACGACGAGATCAACGAAAACCTCGGGACACTCACATCGGGCATCGACACGTGGTGGGGCGCCATCGTCCTGGGGCTTTGCGCCGGTATCGGTGAAGAGGTGCTGTTTCGAGGGGCGATTCAGCCCAAGTACGGTGTCGTCGTCACTGCAATCTTCTTCGCGGTTCTCCACCAGCAGTACGGTGCGAGTTTCGTAACTGTGGGTGTGTTTGCCGTCGGAATTCTGTTCGGCCTTGAACGGAAGCATCTCAGTACGACCGCGTCGATCATCACGCATGCGACCTACAACACCATCGCGATTCTGATCGGGCAGGCTGCCGACGACGAAGCGACGGCTGCGATCGAGTTCATCATTCACAGTATCCGCGCGATCGGATAGCGTTCGCGACGTTCGCATTTGGGAAGGTTGCATCCCGGATCGGTTGGAAATGTGTGAGACCTGTCTGGCTACTCATCCGGCCTCGTTTAGCGCAGGTTGCAAAATAGTCGCCTACCCTGTCGTCCTGAGAGGTTCACCACTGTAGTTGTGTCTGGTTGCGTCTGTCTATTGTCCTGTCATCCCGACGAACGGAGGGATCTCGTCCTCGTTTAACCCGTGCAGCGCGAACGAGTCACGAGATCCCTCCTGCGTCGGGATGACAGGGGAAACGGGACAGCACTCCCGAACATGTCATCCGGCAAGATCATTGTGGTGCACTACTGAGCCGCAGCGA